>WNGP01004674.1_pt1 | contig 19697 bp, 16 predicted proteins | sample 5407671 | NCBI WGS metagenome assembly WNGP01 (sample SAMN13153381, study PRJNA577476) | soil metagenome | isolation source: 40 cm soil or saprolite under Garry oak tree replicate 2 | place: USA:California | collected 2016-06-15 | reverse complement strand
AATTCACAGTTCTGGGATCTTGAGGCAGAGAAGCGATCAAAGGCGACGCGGAAGAGATATTGTACAGCTAAGATCAGAGCTTTCTGTCTGGCACTTTTAAAAGTTTCTGGGCAGTAAACGGTTCAGTCCCATAATCAAAATTTCCTTGAAGCAAGACAAACGTTGCCTGCAAAGGGAGGGATGTGACGTAACTATTCCGATATTTTAAGCCAGGATCAATATATGTTTTTTCATAAAGAAATCTCTCGCTATTGCCAATTCTTTTGTTAATGGAGTGAGGGAACAAGACTTGAAATTTGAGGTTTGCTTCTCCATCGATGACCTGATCGTCATCACAGAGATATCTCAGTCTGAGTTTGAAGTTTCTGACGGGATGTCGGACAAGACCCTTGTTTTCAACATATGCGCTTACTTCTACAAGCCAAGAATTTCCTTGGGTTCCGATAAAATCAAGATCAACACTGAACTCTGCGCGAGGATCTTTTTCACGTCGATAAATAAACTTCGTATAAGCCCATATTCCACCCACAACGATGGCAACAATGGTAACGAGTGATTGCACAACAGTTAAGAGCTTTACCCATTCATCTAAACTCATGGTACTCCCTCCTTAGTGCTAAGTTCCTCAAGTGGTGATAGAATAAGAAAGGAGGTTCTTCAGAACAGACAGGAGCAAAGAGATGCCCAAGATTCTGCGAGCGCGAGCCGCCCGAGATGAAAAAGAAGAGCGATGGGTCCGCAAACTGGCGCTGAGCCGACATGGGCCAGCCGATTGGATTGTGCATGCGCGAATGATAGCCAAGAGCTGGGATGGTGAGCGGGTCGAAGCGATTGCCAAGAACCTGGACTGCAGCCCCCAGACGGTGCGCCGTCGGCTGCATCGCTTCGATGCTGAAGGCATCGACGGGCTGGGAGATCGTCCAAAATCCGGGCGACGACGTCGACTGACGGTCGCCGATGATAGCAAGATCATCGCCTTGGTGAGCCAGGCGCCTCCAGGACGGCTGGTGACGCAGGAAGACGGAAGCCTGGTGGCGCGTGAGGAGCAGGGATCGGCGAAGTTCTGTCTGAATGCGCTGGCACAGGCCGCCAAAGAGGCAGGCATCCGAGTCAAACGCAGCCAGATCCGCCGTATCCTGCGACGTGAAGGGGTGCGGTGGCGCGAGACGCACAGTTGGGGCACTCCTCGCGATAAAGACGCGCGTCCCAAAAGGACCGCGGTCGTCACCCACTACACGGAACCCCCGACGGGATCGACGACCGTCTGCACCGACGAACTCGGACCGGTAGTGCCGCGCACCTTTCCTCCAGCGCCAGGTTGGTCCCCCACTGGACACCGCATCAAAGCGCCCATGGATTACGAGCGCGGGCCCGAGAAAACCTGGATCTATGGCGCCTTACGCGTGTGCGATGGCAAGGAACTGACCCGCTGTGCCCTCTCGCGCAACTCCAAAGGCTACATTGCCCTGCGAGCTTCCATTGAAGCTGACAATCCGACTGGGGACATCTTCGTGATCACTGATAATCTCAGTAGCCATAACAGCCTTGAGACCCGTACGTGGCTGGAGGAGCATCCGCGCATCCATCAGGTCTTCATTCCCACCGGGGCATGCTGGCTCAACGCGGCCCGGAGGGCTGGTGGCGCCTCTTCCGCCGCGATGCACTGGCTGGCCAGAGTTTTGCCAATCCCAAGGAGATCGAGCAAGCCACCCGCGTCGCGACGGCTCAACTCAATCTACGGGCCAAACCCTGGCTCTGGGGACGCCCTGCCAAGACGCCTCGACATCGCCGGCGTCTCTTTTGTTACCGCATTTAAGGAACTTAGCATTAGTGTCTGTAGGTAAATCAGTCGAGATTATCTTAATTCTGTTTTACCTGGTTTGCAAGGTCTGGCTTCTATCGCATAGAAGTACCATAAAGAGATTGAACAGATGAGAATGTTAGTACATCTTACCCGGAAGTGAAAGCGGCGTGCAAGCGAGTGGCGGTTAGGGTAACGTATCCTTTGCTAAGGGTTGGGAAAAGAGGAGAAAAAGCTAGGCTGAAGACCTGCCAAGTGGTAAAGTAGGTGACAATCAATCATCTCAACCACAAGGAGGCTTCACCCCTATGAGTATACGATTTGCGCAAGGAAAGCTGAAAGGTGAGGAGCGCACAAGCATTCTCCAGGAAATCCAACGACAAGCGAAAGCGGCGGCTTTAACAGCCGTGAAGCCAGTCTTCACGACGTTTCTGGAAGCGGAGGTGACCGCCAAACTCGGACGAAGCAAACGCGACCCGCGGCAAGTCAGTGGGCAAGCGCGCGAGATTGACTGGCAGTGCGCCGCGTGTGGCAGTCGCGATGCGAATCAGTTCATCCGAGATGGGCATTATCGGCCAGACCTGGAAACAGGCTGGGGGCATCTGGATGGCGTGCAAGTGCCGATGCTGGAATGCCAACGTTGTGGACACGACGTGATCTGGAACGCGGCGATCATGGAGAAGTTTCGACGGTTTTGGCTCGATTTCGAGCAGGATGTGGTGTTTGGCAGTGGCTTATGTGAGAGTCTGCGCCATCTGAGTCAGCGATGGAGCGCCATAGTGGGAGGAAGTGTGGGTCTGCGTACGATCAATGAACGCATCAATCAGCTCGAGCCGCTTCTGGAGCAGGCGCACCGGGAGCCGATTGAGGACGTGCCGGCAGTGGTGCAATGGGATGGCATCTGGCTCACGCTGCAGACGCAGAACGAAACGGAGAAGCGCGATAGCCGCAAGCGCCGTCGCAAAGAGCGCAAAGGCAAGCGTGTGGTGGTCCTGGTGGCCCTGGGATTCTGGAATGATGGGACAGGCAGGCGGGAGATCCTGGACTGGGAAATTGCCAGCAGTGAAGATCAGCCCTCGTGGGAAAAGCTGGTGCATCGTTTGTGGGAACGCGGCGTGCGGCCTGAGAAGGGACTGCAGATGGTGGTGCGTGATGGCGGTGGTGGGTTAGGCGGGGCCTTGGCCCTTGTCTATGGCTCCAGTGTGCTCGACCAGCGCTGTCTGTTTCACAAGTTACGTAATGTAGCCGACAAGTGCCGAGAGGACCTCAAAGGGGAGGCAAAGAAGGAGCAGAGGAAACAGCTGCTGGAGCAGGCGACGGAGATCTACCAGGCAGAGAGTGCTTTCCAAGCCTATCTAAGGGTGATCGTGTGGGCCACTACATGGCGAGAGCAGGCTCCCAAAGCGGTGGCGACTTTAGAGCGGGACTTCGAGCAGACCCTCGCCTTCTACACTTTGGAAGGGATCCCACGAGAATGGATACGGACGACCTCCTTGTTAGAGCGCACCAACCGCGAGTTACGGCGCAAGTTTCGCCAAGCTGTCACCTTTGGCAGTCAGGCGGGAGCACAGGTCGCTATCTTCCTGCAGGTGCAGCGCCTCCATGCTCAATGGTCGCAGCAGACCTGGTGGGATATCTCCCACTCGCTCTCCTTTCAACTTTGGAATCTCAACCCTTAGCAAAGGATACAATACCGCGGTTAGCATCGTGTCGGTTTGGACGTGCCGGAAATGAAATGTTATCTCGATCTGATTATTAGGGAGTCCAGAACGTATATAACGTAGCTTCTGAGCGCTTTTTTACTACGTCCTTGACTGATTATCTCGATTGCAACTGAGAACGTAGCAGATGTTCACAACCAACCTGTATTCTCTTCTTGTTTACGGGAACCGAAATGGGACCAGCTTGATAACAAAAAAGAGCCCCTCCTTTCGTTCCAAGATAAGCTGATGATACTCAAAAATGGGCTCTTCCTCGAATTTGGTGATTTTGGAATTGTAGAGCTATTTCTTCTCAACTTGAAATGGCTTCTGGAGCGAAGACACCGTCAGGAATTTTTTTGCTTAAGCTCATCTGTTTCCCAAATGTGAGGATGAGCCCAAAAATGATACCATCCCCCTCGTGTTCTCACGCGTCCTCCCCAAACGAGTATGCTCAACCAGAGCGCACGTATCGCCACCAAAAAGAACTCGGCAGCAGTGAGCTACTGCGGGTTCCCGTAGCAAGTGGACAAAACCCAACGTTAGTGGTGCATCCAACCAAGTCCTGTGCCGTCTCGTCCAGTCCGCCAAGTGCTCATCTGCTTCTTTCTACTGTTTTAGAAGGCGTGCAGGACTTGTCGAATGCACTATCATGGCTTGCAAGATCTCCATTTAGCGAAACCAGCTCCTGCACTCTGATGAGCAGTGAGAACGACGATGAACGAAACTCAGCCACAGAAAGTGGCTTTAGGAGGACCTGTTTTCTTTTTTACCTGAGGGTTTCAGACGAATGTACACTACTCGAAAATAAGGGCCAGGGCAATGCCTGCGGCGAATGCATCCGTCGCTCGCAATCCTACCCCTACTCTTACTGCGTTGGGCAGCTCTATGAAAGGGGCCTCGCTTATCCCGGTATCATTGACTGTAGTCCAGCGCCCGATCCTTGTTTCCGCCTTTGCCTGTGGGCCCATTGCATTCAACATATTCAGTGCTGTGAAGATCAGCACATGTTCTCCGGCCTCCGAAAAGATAAATTCATCTCCTCCTTCAGCCTCACCCTTACTGCCATCTGCTACTAAGAAGAGTGTCTGTACAGTTTTAACGCCCATAGAAGTCCTCACTTTCTTTGTCAGTTTAGATGTGCCAGTTTTTCATTACTAGACAGGACGGTCAGGACTGTGCTTATTTGAGCCTGAAGTCCTATCGGCCTAGTCTCTGATTTGGTTCGTCGTTAAACGAGCGTGTTCAAACCCCAATTCCAGCTCTCAGGAGAAGTATATCAGGTATGAAGCGCAATTTCCACGCACTCCATCACCAATTTCCATCCTGGAGGCGCGATTTCCCACTCTTCAGGTCAGAATCTGACCACCCAAGAGGCTCATTTACCAGGAAAGCAAGATCATAGATACTGGCGTGCTTCCGGCGAAAGATATCCTGATAAGTAATCGTTATCCGGCAAATGTACCATAGTTCTCCCGCATTAGGAGAAGCTACTGGCTGTTTAGGTGCGTTGAAGGCATACGTGTGCTTGTGGTTCTTCGATTCGATAGACTGGTTTGCCTCTGAGAACGTAAAAGGGCTGAAGACACCGGCAAGAGTATACTGGAGCTTCCCCGGTTCACCCTGGCTCACCACATCGCTTTCCCAGTAGTATCAGTGCTTTTCCCTTTCCACTTGTTCTTGCACGTCGCCCAGATATTGCCAGGTGAAGCCGTTTGGCATAGTTACTGAGTTCCTCGTCTGGCATCGGGATCCACACCACGTTGTCGCAACCTACCTAGATAGGCGCGCTGGTTCCTGGTTCTGACGGATGCCAGCATGCACCGATGGCCAGGGCTCACCTCCTGGTGCGGATCACTTTGTGCTGCTCAGAGCCCCTGCGCACTCCCTGAATGAGATAGTCGAACGCCCCGCTCTTGCCCTGGGCTTCCCGCACGATGAGCTGCACCGTGTCCAGTTCTACCACGTAGAGTTGGAGCCACTCGCCACGAGGCGTGAGCTGAACGGTCAAGCCTGAGGTTTCGGTGACGAGTCCGAAATGCTCCGGCAGTGCCAGCACCGCCTTGCCGCTCTGAAGCTGGCCGCTGCCACGCACATACGTCCCCGCTTCGCCTCCTTCCAGCGCGACATACACGATTTCCGTATTGGGGTCGGTCGGATGCGCCTGCACAAAGGCTTTGGTGCCCGTTACCGAGAAGTTGCCATGCACCTGGACATTGCCCTCAAACTGTCCGGCCAAGCCTCTGACGCTCTCGCCGAAGATGCCGGTGCCGCTGTCGCTGCTACCGCGGACGCCGGTGCCGTTGCTGCTCTCGCCGAGGACGCCGATGCCGCGATTGAAGTGGACGCCGAGGGTGATGCCCCGGACGCCGACGCTGTTGCTCTCGCCTTGGACGCCAGTGCCGCTGCCGCTACTGCCGAGGACGGCGTAGCCGCTGTCACTACTGGCATCCACGCCTTCGGCTCCGTTGGTGCCCTGGGCTTCGACCGCTGCCGTCTCCTTCACGCTGCTGGCAAAGGCACCGGGCCCCTGTGGGGTCATACTCATTGGTTGCTCCTTTCTCTGCATGTTCCCTCTCGGGAAGGGGGTCTTGCTTGCTTGCAGGACCCCCTGCTCAACTCCATCCATGCTGATGACGCTGGGGTCTCCTTTTTCACTCCCCATTGCTTGCGAGAAGGTGAAGGTTCAGGCACCAGCACTTAGTCGTTCTCTGAGTTTGCCGCTTTTATGGGCTGTTGTGGATGAGGACCCCAATCAGATTACACACGACGTGCTGCGTAATAGCTTGGAGCGTGACCGTGTGCCGCATGGTGTAGTAGGTGCCTCCTCCGGTGACTACCTCTACCACATCTTTGAGAATTTCGACTTTTGCGTGATTACCGGCACCGTACGGGTTGACGCTAATCCCAGTGAAGTCGCCAGGTACCACCCCCTCTATATCGAGGACGTGTTCTACAGGTGTATCAACAAGCTCTATCTCGGGGGAGGTGAAAAGCTGTATGTCCATACTCATGATGACTCATCTCCTTGTCTGAGTTTGCCGCTTTTACAAGGTACTGACTTTCGGACTTGAACACAGCACTCTGGAGTCTACTTGCATTCTAAAGAACCTGTTTGAGACGTAAGCTTAGCGAGATACAAGGTCTACATGAAAATGACGATATATGTAAGATCGAGGTATCCATCAGAAAATATACCTGAAAAACACAAGAAATGCAACAAAAGAATATTTTTTTAGTATAATTGCTTACTGACCTTGCCTTCCTTGCGGCAGACGTGAGCACACGAAAGGGAAGAGCGAAGCTACCCCCTTGCGGGGAAACTCAGTCTTTGCTGCTTCGATATGTCTATATCAATGACGTAGAACGAGCGTGAAAAGGGCGAGAAGTCGAGATAAGTTTTATTCTGCGGCGTGGAGCGGGGTTTCGAGGCTAAACCGATGATCTGGGGCCGATAATCCAGAGTTACAGGCACGCAGGTATAAACCCCAAGAGTCGTTAAGCGAACACATACCATGCCTAAAATGCTTGCACCAGCAAGCAATGCTTCTCTTCATTCGTCTCTGATATACGTGGTTTATTCAAGAGGGTGGAGAGGAAGCATAGACCACGAATAGTCTGGTGATTATACAGAAGTGAAAGGAGTTGCACTCTTGCAGATGTCACGTTCCCTATGATAGAGTGGTAGTGTATGAAAAACAACTGCTATAGCGCTTTTTAGAGAAGGAAACTACTACCTATGGGCATCTCTCGCATAAGTGCCTGGCGACTAACGGTTTATAAGAAAAACGGCTAATCCGCTGCTTCCACGTTCAAGCGTCGTGTGTAAGCAGCGGGACGGACGCACCTCTCCCCGGCTCGGATAGGGCACCTATCAACTTGCCCTCTTCCCCTCGAGTGGCGTACCCTCCTGCTCTACCCTCTACATGAGAGAAGGAGTGTTATGGTATGCCTATGCCCCATCGAACCCACATGCAAGTGATTAAACGCCGCCTCATCGGCAAAGAAGGCTCTGAACGTGTGCATGAATTGCGCGCTCTTCTCCAGGAACTCCCTGGCTATCGCAACGGTCCTTATGCAGATATACGTAGATGGGTCCTCGAGCAAATTGAAGAGACGCAGAAGCGCTCTCATGTGATCCAACGCGATTCCATTGCAGTCCGTCGTGAAGGTGTAGCCCAAGTGGCACTCGTAGGCCCACCCAATGTAGGGAAATCGTCACTGCTCCATGCCGTATCGCATGTTCAGATCAAGATCGGCGACTACGCCTTCACGACTCTGCGACCGGTCGCCGCACTCACTCGCATCGGCGGAGTACTCGTCCAGCTTGTAGAGATTCCAGGGTTACTCTCTGGCGCCGCCGAGGGTCGCGGCGGAGGTCGTGCTCTCCTGGGTGTTCTTCGCGGTGCCGATGCCATCGTCTACTGCCTGGATGTAGGTGGGCCCTCTGATGTGCTGCAAGATGTACGAAACGAAGTAGCTCTTGCAGGTATCAACTTGCCATCGATGCTCGCCGCTACCAAGATGGATGAGGCCAATGAGAGAGATCTCGCAGCCGTGCAAGCAGCCGTTCCCGATCTTCCTGTCGTCGGGGTCTCCATCATTGATGACGAGAGCCTGGTTGCATTGAAAGAAGCCATATGGAAGCTCACGGGTTTGATCCGCGTCTACCTGCGCCATAACAAACACGTGGACGAGGAACCACTGGCAATGGAGCCAGGAGCAACCATCATCGATGTTGCCACGAAAGTCCATAAGGAGTTAGGTGCAACCTGTCGTGGTGCCCGCATCTGGGTGCAAGATGGCGATAGTGTGGAGATTATCACCTAGTATTGATGGAGTTGCCGAAAAAGCAAACACGAGGATGTGTGGCTAATCACCACGTCTCGTGTAGCAACAAGAAGGAAGTGCCTCGAATGGGGTGTTACGGGAACTGACATCCCTTGCTGTGATTTGCAGCATCTGATGACAATGTTGTGGTGCAGATCGTAGCAACGCGACAAGGGTTGCCAGACAACGGTCGAAGGCTATATATTACAAAAGGGTTTACAGTACTGTGACTGAGCTCATCAACGGCGGAGTGAGTTTGCCAACGATTCGTAAGCGGCTTGGGCATAAGAGCCTGCAAACGACCTTGCGCTCTGCCAAGCAGTCGAATAGAACGGCTGATGCGGGGGTACGAGCGTGGCGACGGTAGCATCCGTTCTCCTGGTGAGGAGGACCCGACAGAGACGACCGACGCCTTGCCTGTTGGGAGCAGAACGAACAGGGCGAACGTGACGTGCCACTGCGCAGAGGAGGTGTGAAGATGATCGACCGCGCCGGCCAGCACCTGGGCAACTATCAGCTCATCCAGTTGCTGGGACAGGGGCACTGGGCTTCTGTCTATCTGGGAGAGCATCGGCATTTGCACACCCAGGCGGCCATCAAAGTGCTCCATGGGCCATGGGCCGACAGTGAGGTGGACGGCTTTCTGGGCGAGGCCCGCACGCTGGCCCGCCTCCGGCATCCGCATATCGTGCGGATCCTGGACTTTGGCGTGCAGGAGGGTACCCCGTTTTTGGTCATGGAGTATGCGCCGGGGGGCACCCTGCGGCAGCTCCACCCCAAGGGGACGCGGCTGCCCCTCCAGACCGTCGTCTCCTACGTCAAACAGGTGGCCTCCGCCCTGCAGTATGCCCATGCGCAGCGACTGATTCACCGCGACCTCAAGCCGGAGAATCTGCTGCTCGGACCCGACCAGCAGGTCTGGCTCTCGGATTTTGGTCTGGCCATCGTGGCGCAGAGCGCGTGCTCGCAGTCCTTCCAGCAGACAGCCGGCACGCTGGCCTATATGGCCCCCGAGCAGCTGCAGGGGCATCCCACTGCCGCCAGCGATCAGTATGCCCTGGGCGTGCTGGTCTACGAATGGCTCGCTGGCGAGCGTCCCTTTTCCGGGGCCATTCCCGAGCTGGCTGTCAAACAGGCCCTGACTCCCCCGCCAGCCTTGGCTGAGAAGGTGCCAACCCTCCCAGCGGAGGTGGACCAGATTGTGTTGCAAGCCCTGGCCAAAGACCCGCAGCTCCGCTTTGCCAGTGTGGGGGCCTTTGCCCTGGCGTTGGAAGAGGGAAGCCGCGAAGATGCGTCTGGACAAACGCTCCCGGTTCTGGCCTCGGGAGACCCGGCCGAAGCCGGGCGAAAGGCAGCCTCCATACATCACCTTCCCGGGGGCACCGTGACCCTGCTCTTCACCGACATTGAGGGGTCCACCTCCCTGCTCCAACAGCTGGGCGAGCGCTACACACAGGTACTTGGTGAGTGCCGCCGCCTCCTGCGTGCAGCGTTCCACCGGTGGCACGGGTACGAGGTCGATACGCAAGGGGATAGCTTCTTCGTGGCTTTTGCGCGTGCAACCGATGCCCTCGAAGCTTCGGTTGACGCCCAACGTGCTCTTGCTCGCCATGCCTGGCCCGCTGGGGTGAGCGTGCGTGTGCGCATGGGTTTGCATACGGGCGAGCCGCAGCTTTCCGCTGAGGGCTATGTGGGCCTGGACGTGCATCGCGTCGCGCGCATCATGAGTGCTGGGCACGGGGGGCAGGTGCTGCTCTCGCAGGCGACCCGCGCCCTGGTGGAGCTTGACCTGCCGGAAGGGGTGAGCCTGCGCGATCTGGGAGCGCACCGCCTCAAGGACTTACAGCATCCCAGCCATCTTTTTCAGCTCGTCATCGCGGGTTTGCCCGCTGATTTCCCACCCCTCAAGACCCTCGACACTCACCCGAACAATTTGCCCGTCCAGCCTACGCCGTTCATTGGGCGCGAGCAGGAAGTGGCTGCTGTGGCGCACCTACTGCGTCGTGAAGAGGTGCGCTTGCTCACCTTGACGGGTCCTGGAGGCATTGGCAAAACCCGCATGGCGCTGCAGGTGGCAGCCGAACTCAGTGAGGAGTTCCCCGACGGAGTGTATTTCGTGAACCTGGCTCCCATTCGCGATCCTGGGTTCGTCGTGCCGACCATCGCCCAGGTGCTCGACGTCAAAGAGATCGCTTGGCAACCATTGCTCGACCTGCTGAAAGCGGTTCTCCGCGAGCAGCAGCTCATGCTGCTGCTGGACAACTTCGAGCAGGTGGTCGGCGCAGCCATCCAGGTGGCAGGGCTCCTTGCAGCCTGTCCACAGCTCAAAGTACTGGTGACCAGTCGCATGGTGCTGCATGTGCAAGCCGAACAGGAGTTTACCGTCCCACCGTTAGCCGTACCCGAGCCGAGGCATCTGCCCGACCTAGTGGCGCTGTCGCAGTATGAGGCACTGGCCCTCTTCCTCTCTCGTGCTCAGACGGTCAAGCCCGAGTTCCAACTGAGCAATGCGAACGCAAGGTCCGTCGCGGAGATCTGTAGGCACCTGGATGGGTTGCCCTTGGCGATCGAGTTGGCCGCAGCCCGCCTCAAACTCCTGCCGCCACAGGCCCTCCTCGCACGGTTAGGCCAGCGGTTGGCGGTGTTGACGAGTGGGGCACGGGATGCGCCAGCGCGGCAGCAAACCCTACGCAACACTATCGCGTGGAGCTATCACCTGTTAAATGGCGAGGAGCAGCGACTCTTCCGCCGACTCTCCGTCTTTGTCGGTGGTTGTACCCTGCAAGCACTAGAGGCGATCGGTGCGGCTCTTGATGGTGAAGCGGGACGGGTGTTCGAAGGAGTGGCTTCCCTCCTTGACCAGAGCTTGCTGCAACAGACCGAGCAAGACGGAGAGGAGCCACGCCTCGTGATGCTGGAGACGATCCGGGAGTTTGGACTGGAGGTGCTCGAGGCGTCCGGGGAGATGAAGACGACCCAGCACGCTCACGCTGGATACTACCTGGCGCTAGCAGAGGAGTCTGAGCCAGAACTCGGAGGCCCACGGCAAGTGATGTGGTTGGAGCGGTTGGAGCGGGAGCATGACAACCTGCGGGCGGCCATGCAGTGGTCACTGGAGCAAGGGGAGAGGGGGAAGAGTATGGAACTAGCCCTGCTGTTGGGAGGAGTACTGCAGCGGTTCTGGCAGGTCCGTGGTCTCTTCAGCGAAGGGCGATCTTTCCTGAAGCGAGCGCTGGCGGCAAGTGAAGAAGTCGTGTCGGCTGTGCGGGCGAAGGCACTCCACGCTGCTGCGAACTTGGCCCTCACTCAGGGCGACTATGATCAGTTAGAGGCATTGTGTGAGGAGAGCCTGACGCTGTTTCGGGAGCTTGGAGACAAACAAGGCATCGCACACAACCTCTCTCTGCTGGGGCGGGTGGCCTTTGAGAGAGGCAACATCACTACAACACGCGTACTATTCGAGGAGTCCTTGGCGCTCTTTAGAGAGGTGGGTGACAAGGAGAACATCGCTTGGTCGCTCTTCAGCCTGGCATGGCTGTCCAGCGAACAAGGTGAGGATGCCAGCGCACGTCTTCTGTATGAGGAGAGCTTGACAATGCACAGAGAGTTGGGGAACGAGGTCGGCATTGCCACTGCACTTCTCCACTTGGCCAGGGATCGTTTCTGGTATCAAAGCGATCCTATCACAGCACGCTCCTTGCTTGAGGAAGGTCTCACACGCTTTAGAGAAGTGGGCGACAAGCAGGGCATCGCCGACTCGTTCTACTTCTTGGGGCAGCTCGTTCTCAGTCAAGGAGACGCTGGCACGGCGTGCTCACTGGGAGAGGAAAGTCTGGTGCTCTACAGAGAGATGGGGGATCGGGAGGGTATTGCTGGGTCGCTCTTCCTGCTTGCAAGGGGAACCGCTTTCCAGGGTGACCGCACGGCAGCACGTGCCCTGTATGAGGAGAGCCTTGCGATCACCAGGACGTTGGGTGCCAAATTAGACATCACTTCGGGTCTAGAAGGGTTGGCGGGCGTAGTCACGGCACAGGGAGAGCCAGCGTGGGCAGCGCGGCTCTGGGGGGCGGCTGAAGCTCTACGCGAAGCTATCAAAATACCTCTGCCACCTGTCGAACGTGCTGAATACGAACGCTCGGTGGCTGCTGCGCGCTCCCACCTCGGGGAGAAGGCTTTTGCTGCTGCGTGGGCCCAGGGACGAACGATGACCCCAGAGCAAGCTCTTGCTGCAAGGGAGCTAGCGATGAAGCCAGCACCAGTTCAAAGCGGCGCGGTGGTGGCTCCTCCACTCACGCGCCGTGCCGCCAAACGAGCCTTCGGAGGACTCACCGAGCGCGAGCGCGAAGTGGCTGGCTTGATCGCACAGGGCAAAGCGAGTCGGGAGATCGCCGAGATCCTGGTCGTCAACTCGCGCACGATTGAGAAGCACATCGAGAACATCCTCTCCAAATTAGGCTTTACCTCGCGTACACAGATCGCCGTGTGGGCCAGCGAGAAAGGGCTGGGGCCAAAAGAGCAGGGCCAGCGCTGAAACGGTGGCCAGGGTAGGACAACGCGTCTCTGCTTGAAACAGACCCATGTGGATCTCAAACACCTCCCAGGCGCTTGTGTCTCGCTCTGCCCGAAAGCTACGTACTTCTCCTGCTCGTCCTCACAGAAATCTTCGTAGCGTGTCCTCGATTCTCTTCGTAGTTTCACGAAGAGAAATCCGGGGGTTTTCGTGCATACTAGTCCTATGCAGACAAAGGCGACAGCATCACCACTGGCGGCTGCGCACCTGATAGGCGCGTTTATCGCTCTGTCCGCCAGACCATCGTCCAACGAGAGCAGCACGTCAGCACATGCTCTCGATTTGAACACGATATCTGAAAGCCTCTTTTGCATCTTTTCATGCACATCGCCGCTCTTGTCATGATCATTGGAGAGCTTATCGTTGTTCACCGTTTCGATGTTCCTCAAAGGCCTTCTAGAGTTGGGCTCCAGCCTGAAACGGCTTGAGGGGAGTCGAAGAGCAGGCGATGGAGTTGACTTCACGAGCGGGATGAGCAGAACAGGAAAGGAGGACACATATGCAACACTACATGGTACATCAAGAGGAGCAGACCTGTGTCTTACAAGATGACATACAACACTTCATACAAGAGATTTCCGCCCTGCGATCCCTGGCAGAAGTGGCGGGAATTACAGGTCATCTCTTAGAAAAGCTAGAGGTCTTCAAGCACGATGTTGAACACCTCGATTCGCGTGCCTGGGAGCGAAAAGAGGTGAGAAATCTGAAGCGTAATGAACTCGTACGCCTCTCCTTAGCCGTGCTTCGAGCATACGGTTCATGGTCAAGTTGAGTTGAAAAGAAGACAGTTGGGTGTTGAAAGGAAGGGAAAGCCTGCTGACCTCTTCCTCTGGGGCACGATCCTCCCAGACGCTTACAAGAGAAAGAGAGGTCGGCCTCAACAGCCATTCTGAAGAGAAAGCGCATGAAAAAGAGCGAGAAGCTGGTGATGCTGTTCGACGAAAGTTGTCACTTGTGCACGGCCGCTGCCGAACTGGTAGGGGTTCTGGACTGGCGACACCGTCTGCACTGTCTTCCGTTTCAAGCACCTGGTGTTCCTCAAGCGTACGGACTGACCGTGGCACAATGTGAGCGGGCGGTCTGGGCCATCGTCAATGGTTCCCGGGTATTCGTCCCTCTTGCCAACGTCCTGGTTCTCCTTGTGGCGGGTGAGGCGTCTGGTGCAGGTTGAAGACTCAAGCACGATGTGGCTTCTTTCTCGGAAGCCTGGAGGCGGGAGAACCAGGTTAGGGGGAAATGACCGAGAATGAAACAGCTACATAGCAGTCTATGACCCGCTCGCTCATGAAGGGCCAATCTGAGAGGAGAAACGGAATGAGACATGACTCCATGCCTAGATGCAGCAGACAAGACGAAGAACGATGCACTACTCTACAGTGTGCCCTGGACGAGAGTTCGTTTCCTGCCTCCTCAGTGAGAGAAGCTGCCCTCAGCGGTTTCCGGCTCTCAGAGCTGGTAGAGCAATGCATGCAACAAATCGGCGCCTATCGTCGTGGGGAGCCATCCACTGATGTTTATGGCGTCGAGCTGCTTCGCCGAGCGACGGTGGAAGGTGACCAGGAGGCCTGGACCTCCTTCCAGCAGTGCTTGGGGGAGGTCGTCTCTGGTTGGCTGCGCCGTCATCCCCGCTGGGATGCGGCAGCTCGTCTGGACAGTGAAGAACACTATGTGGCCCAAGCCTTCACACGGTTCTGGCAAGCCACCACACAGCAGCGGCTGGAATTTCACACGCTTGCTGATGCGTTGCGATACTTGCGCGCCTGCCTGAATGGGGCTCTGCTGGATGCCTTGCGTGCCTACTCACGGCTAAGAGAAGTCACTCTGCCAGAGCCAGGTGATCCAAGAGAGCCGGCAGTAGAAAATTGCACCGGCACCAATGAGGTTTGGGAGATCCTACGCATCATGCTGCCTGGCGAGCGTGAGCAACGATTGGCCTTCTTGCTCTTTCACTGCGGTCTAAGTCCCAGGGAGATTGTCCAGCGCTGCCCCCAGGAATTCAGAGACGTGCAAGAAATCTCTCGTCTACGGCGCAGCATACTAGAGCACCTCCTGCGCAACGGGGATTACCTTGATTAGTGGATAGGGACAGGGAATCGCTGTCAGAAACCCTGCATCCCTGGTGAAACACAGCGCAGGATTGAGAGGAGAGGGGCTTTTAAACTCCTGGAAGGAATATATGAGAAAAAGGCTACGCAGTTCTAAAAGATCTTGGTCAATAGGAGCTCTTCTTCTCACTGCGGCCTGTTTTCCTCGCTTTCGTAACCAATGGTGCTACTTACTGATTGAGTATGCAGCACTTGGCTCAAATAAGTCCAAGTCTTCTTAAAGACTTGCTCCATTTTCCAGCAAATGGGCCCGACATTGTGCAATAATTGACTCAATCGGCCGTTTTGAAGACTATTCAATGTATCAGTAGCACCATTGGTTACCAGGTAGTGGAGTGACCGTATGCATATAGCAAGCGTAATGGCCGATGATATCGGAAGCCAGCTCATCAACACCATCTTCTCCTGGGCCTTTTTACAGTTCATCATTGCCTTCCTTTCTTTGGCTTCATCCTGACAAGCGCAATGATCTTGAGCCTCTTTGAGCGCAAGGTTATGGGCTGGATGCAAGACCGTGTTGGGCCGATCCATACTAGCCCCTGGGGGCTTTTGCAGACAGTTGCCGACGGTGTCAAACTGCTTTTGAAAGAGGATATCCATGCCAGTCAAACTGATAAATCGCTTTTCTTGCTGGCTCCCTCAGTATTCCTGGCTCCTGTGATTGCTGCTTTTGCTGTCTTGCCTCTCTCCCCCTAGGTAGGAGTGCCAGGAACGGCCCTTGCCACCGGCATTGTCTACTATGTAGCGATGAGTTCAATTGATGTTGTTGGCGTTGTCATGGCCGGCTGGAGTTCTAACAACAAATACTCAATCATCGGTGGCCTGCGCTCGGCTGCGCAGATGATCTCCTATGAATTGCCTCTGACGCTGGCCCTCGTAGGCGTGGTGATGTTGACCAGTGTCCCGGCAAATTCGGGACTTGGTACCATCTCTATCAAAGACATTATAGATTTTCAAAGTAGCAGCGTATGGCCCGGCAAAGGGATCCCTTTCTGGGATTTCATTTTCATTACCAAAGTCTACCTGCTGTGTTTCGTCTTTATCTGGGTCCGCAGCACCCTGCCACGCCTGCGAGCCGACCAGCTCATGCAGTTTGCCTGGTTGCTACTTTTTCCAGTCACCCTGGGCAATATCCTGTTTACGGCCCTGGTCTATCTCATCCTCAGCAGCTTTGGGCTGCCGAACCTGGTCTTCCTGATCGTCCTGGGTATAGTAAACTTCATCTTGCTTGGTGGTTTCATCTGGGTGATCAGGCGTGTCACCCTTGTTACAACCCGCCGTGCTCAGGCTCCGGCCATTCGCCCAGCGTCGTGCAGCCGATGCAGCACAACTGCAGAGCGTGCAGGCGTTGCCAGCACTTCACAGAAGTAATCACTAGAGGTAGGTACTCAGCTCAATTTCAAGATTGTCCGAAGCCAGATCACATCTGCTTTTCAGCAGACAATACTCTCTGGCCCAAGCCCTGTAATCGTAGACCATTGTTGGGAGCTGCGATGTCGCTTTTCCATGCTGGAGACTATGCCATATCGGGATCTGCGAGCTGAGATGGCCCCCGTTCTGGTATGGTCTCCAACAAGAGCAATGGCCTTTCCACTGAAAGCAGAGGCAAATAGCAGATACACAAGGAGGTTGTGTATGGATCGGACGCAATGGCGCAAGGAGCGCCGTTTGTGGAATGAAGTCCAGATGGATACCCTGTTTGCTCGCGACTATGACCAACACTGGGGGAGCATCGCCCTCTCCCATCGTCACATGCTGGAACGCTTCCTCGATCTGTGTCCAGAGGGAGGCGCTCTTCTCGATGTGGCGTGTGGGACAGGAAAATATTGGCCCATCCTCTTCGCACGCGGATTTTCGGTGCGTGGGACGGATCCATCGCAGCAAATGCTCCGCCAGGCTCAGGCCAAATTTCCAGACGTACCGGTCGAACATATTGGGATGCAGGAACTCTCCCTCGTTGACATCTTTGATGGGATCATGTGTATGGATGCCATGGAGATGGTGTTCCCAGAAGATTGGCCAGTAGTTCTGCGCAATTTTGCGCGCGCCTTAGTGAAGTAGGCCGCCAGCGAGGTGCCGCTTGCTATTCCGACTTGCCTGTTAAGGGTACCCCTTGCAGGTAGTATCAGGAATGCGGCCCTTTTCCAACGGCCCCTTCCCAAATGAAGTAGGGCACCGACGAGGTTCCTTTCAGACCTTTTTCGTTGCCCTCTTCCCAAACCGAGCAGGCGACGTTAATCGCACTCGGCTTTCCAGAGAACACAGGTCATAGCGTCGGGAATAAGCAAGGACTTACGCATTGCGCGGCCTTGCAACCCTGGCAGTTCCGACCCGTTCTTCCTGCCGCCCTTTGCCCTGCACTCGGATTTCCCGAGCTCCCTGGTAGGTCGTGACTCCTACGACGTGAGGTAGAAGGCCGGGTCTTGATTGCTCAAGAGCACCAACCCTCCCCTCCCGAACCGGACGTGCGGCTTGTCACCGCATCCGGCTCTCACGGAATCTCCTACGTTTTTCTGATTCATACGGGTTGTATGCCAGATCAGAGAGATTCATCCCATCGTAATCTCCACGGTGAATCTTCTGATGGCATGTGATGCAAACAGGAATTTGTTTTCGATTGAGCGCTTGTAGAATGGCGTTAAACCCTACGGGTTTCTTTCCTCCTGTCTTCCTAATGTGGCGGACATGATGCATTTCTACTTGTTGGACGCTGTTGCAGACACAGCACGGCATGCCCAGTTTGGAGCGGGTTCGCATGGTGACACTCCATTGGAGACGATCCACCTTTTCCTGCCCAACCTGGAAACCGTTTCGTTGCTTTTTCCAATCACTGTTGGAGTAGAAGACAATTTGGCGGTCTCGCTTTCCATCTTTTGCCTTAAGAATGATGGTTGGGACTTTGCCGAAACGCCTGAAGATTTGACTCACCGAGCGTTTGTACTTGGCTGCGAGCGTTTTCGCAAGTGAGAATTTGAGGATGTATTGGATCTGGGTTAGGTGCCCGAAATTGTCCGCGAAGCGATAGTAGTTTTGTATCCCTCGATTGATACCATTGAAAAGAGTGATGATTTGATCTGCATCAAGATATATCCATCCTAACTTCGTTGTCGGTTGTCCCGTGACTGTACAGAATCCTTTCACATGGAGTTTCTTGATCAGTTCCTCTTTCGGGGCCGTCATAACGATCTCCGAGCCGGTGGATCGACGTTGAATCGGTCTTCCTGAACCGTTGTTGGTCGTCACGACGCGTTGGACTCCTTGCCTGCCAATGGCTAATCGTGTTCCCAGAAAGTGGGCCTGTTCTTTGCGTGCATGTGTGATCTGGGTCTTTTCCTCGCTCAATGTGAGCTTGAGGTTTTGCCCCAGGAACTGTTTCAGTTCCTCTTTGATCTGTTCTGCAAGCGTGCGAGGCCCACAGATGCCAATTAACCAGTCGTCGGCATACCTGAGATATTTGATGCGGATGAAGTTGGGATCGTTCACTTCTACCGCAGGGATACTTCTGATGCGTTGAACGAGGGTGCGGAATTCTTTAGTGCGGGTCGCTCCTTTCTTCACGAGTCGTTCTTTCTGTGCTGACAGTTTTCTGTGGAGGGGGTTGCGCTGTTTTCTCTTCCCTCCCCGTTCCCAGCGTGCACGTATTTCCTCTGCTTTTTCATCCAGCTCGTGGAGATACACATTGGCTAAAATTGGGCTTGCCAAGCCGCCTTGTGGGGTTCCTGCCAGACTGTCGTGTTTCGCTTCTTGCAAGTCCAGGTATCCTGCTCGAAGGAGTTTCCAGATGAGATTGAGGAAGCGTTCGTCTCGAATCTTTTTACGGAGCAGGCTCACCAAAACGCCGTGATCGATCGCGTCGAAGCACGCCTGGATGTCTCCCTCCACAAACCAGTTGAGAGCAGGCCATTTGCCTCGAATTTCCCGCAGAGCCGTATGGCAACTGCGGTCTGGGCGGAAGCCGTGACTGGTTTCGTGGAAGTAGGGCCCATATGGGCTGTCGTAGATGCCTTCCAGAATGAGACGGATGACCTCTTGCACGATTTTATCGCGTGTGGAAGGTATTCCTAACTTTCTCTTTTTCCCATTGGCCTTTGGTATGTAGACGGTTCGGACCGGTTTGGACTGAAACTGTTCTGTTCGCATTTCCTGGATGATGTTCTGGATCATGCTCATGGAGAAGCCGTCAATGGTCTTTCCGTCTGATCCTCTTGTCATATTTCCTGGGGCTGATTTGATCCTTTCATAGGCAAGGATGTACAAATCTTCTTTGTACATCAACCGATAGAGATTGTCATTCACCCTATTCCTGTCTGTATTCAGTTGTCGTAGGCGCTCAAGTCTGTGTAAGGTCCTTTGTGACTCATCCAAGTCAACCTCCTCAAATTCAAGCTGATTCCCTAGAGTCCTTCCTTCTCAAAAAAACAAACTTCTGATGAAGTAATATGACTCCTCCGTGACCGTGGCCCTCACGGGCTGTAGGCCATCCCCAAGTTGCGCTAGAAGTCTCGTTTCGTGCTCCAGGTGTCCCTTACGTCGTTTCCCACTCCTTGTGGGCTGGTCTCAACGAGAGCTTTGCAAGAAAATAGTAGCGTTTCCTGCAACGTCGAGCACAGGCGATCATACCGTATCCTGTGGGCTGCCGCTCTATTCCACCACGACTAGGATTTAAACAATGCTGTCTTCACCATACACGA
>WNGP01003612.1_pt1 | contig 19714 bp, 19 predicted proteins | sample 5407671 | NCBI WGS metagenome assembly WNGP01 (sample SAMN13153381, study PRJNA577476) | soil metagenome | isolation source: 40 cm soil or saprolite under Garry oak tree replicate 2 | place: USA:California | collected 2016-06-15 | reverse complement strand
AATATCCAGGTCTTGCTGTACCTTACGCCCAGAATCCGAAAGAAAGGGCCATTGCGCCCCAACGGCATCACGAAATTCGTTTGACTCCAGAATATTATCCGTCGAAATAGTCACAATCTTTGTGTAGGCAACCGCAATTCTTGGATAGAAAGCCGCCAACTCAAGGTGTTGTTGATGATCCTTGGGACAAAAATGTCCACGCGAGAGCAACAAAATCATAGGGTCATTGCCCTGTAACGTGATCGGTCAACTCATAATCTGGAAACTTCGCTCCCAAAACAATATCAGCACGCATAGTTATTCTCCCTTTGGTGACTGTTAACCTGTTACTCCTACCATAACAGTCACCACCACGTGCTCTATTCCAATCACTCCGAAAAGCATTGTTGGAAAGACCATAAATTGGATCTTACGCAAGTTTGCTGATAGTGGAAAGAAACACTTCCGTTGGAAACGTGCCGAGGTCCTCAGCAAGCCAAACGGCTTTTTCGACTCAAGTGAGCCACTACCCTCCATTGTACCTCATGCAGTGGCACCTCTTGCTCCTTGTCTTCGCTCTGCTCCTTTCCCCATCAAACCTCAACGGTTTCGATGAGCCTACACCACTTGAGGAGACGATGACGGGAAGTCATACACCTTGCGCAATTCGTGGGAAGAGCCAGGTTATTGGACGAATGACACCTTTTGGCATTATACTTGATACAGAAGCGATTATTGTTCGTTGGAGCAGGAGTACACCTATGACCACGTTTCCTGAATCGCACCGGGACCTCCTCAAAGCGGATGTGGCCATGCTGGCCACGATTGGGCAAGATGGATATCCGCAAGTCACAGCACTCTGGTTTTTGTTCGACGAGGACGCGACACTCAAGCTGTCGCTCAACAGCACCCGCCAGAAGGTGAAAAATCTCCAAGCGCATCCGGAATGCACATTCTTTATCCTCGACACGGCCAATCCGTACCGCACGCTGGAGGTCCGAGCGAGGGCGCAGATCATGCCTGATGCGGATTATGCCTTTGCCAAGAAATTGGGTGCCAAATATGGTGGAGCCGATCTCAGTACCAACGACCGTCCGGGTGAGACGCGTGTTGTCGTGTCGCTCCAGCCCATCAAAGTGAATACATGGGGGTAGGTGAGCATCGGCTCTGCGCCGCGCCAGGTTGTGTTGCAAAAACGCCGCTGCTCTGGCTCTGTCTCACTTTGCGTGAAAGCTAGATTGAGAGGAAGTAGACCCGCCGAGGCTTCAGAAGCGGGTCTCCATCAACGTGGATTTTCTCAGTGACCTCTTAATCACGCAAAGTGAGACCGAGCCGTTTCTTCCTGTATTTTACATTTGTACGCCTGACGTTGTCATTTTCCCGCGTCGGTGATCATGCTACGTCCGCCTGTTTGCTCCTCTTTCTTCATCGCTACAACCGAGCGCGCGCCATCCTGTTCAAGTGAGCCACTACCTTTTTCGACCTTCTCTGATCAGTTGCTTGAATCAACAAACCTGCGTAAGATCCATAAATTCGCCACTTCTGACTCATAACTTTATGGTTCAATTTGGCGAGGATATGAATCAATCTGCTCTGTTGCAACCATTTTGCCGAGTCATCTCGGCAGCCGGGCCGCACTTTTTCGCCTGATTGTATTGAGATCAGCCTGGAAACGGTCTGATTTTGGCAAGATTGACGCATATCGCCCCCTTTGGCAGACTTATGAGCCAACCGACAAGTACTCCCTCGCTTTCTCAGGTTCATCTCAGCTGTTTCACAGGTCCAACTCAACAAGCCAAGGTATACTTATTGTTGAGTGAGTCAAAACAGAAGCTTTGCAAACACTTTCTCCAAGCACAGAGCGATCGAGAGAAGGAACCTTTCTTTCAGGAAGTGAGCCTGTTTTCAGGAACTCAAGGATTTCTGTGCATGCAACGGTGTCAAACCTTGCCAGAGTCTGTTAGATGATCAGCGATGACTCGCTCCCATTTGTGGAACTTGTCGATAAGCTCGTTGGCTGTGAGCACAACCAACAAGGCGTGCATGCTCCTCCAGGTGCTTCGCCCCTATGTCCACGAAGAACCCTTGCCGTTCTCTTTCCCGGATCTCTTTCCAGTTTTGCCCAAAAGGAGGCATAAAATGACTAAGACATCGTTTCGTCTCGTGACGGGTGTCGTTTTGCTGCTGACACCGCTGCTCTTTAGCCTGTTTTTTACGCTGTTGCAGCTGACGTTTGGCTACCCTGCTATTCTGAGTGCACCCACAGATGAGATTCTCCGTCATTTTGCTCAAGGGGGGAGCCTCTTAATCGCGACGTGGTATGGATTCCTCTTTTCAGCACTCTTGCTGATCCCGTTAGTGGTCCTGTTGCATCGCCTGCTTGCCCAGGATGATTTTCCCTATCTTGGACTGGCGACCACCTTTGGCATCCTTGCAGGACTCGTTCAGGTTCTTGGACTGCTGCGGTGGGTGTTCCTGGTTCCCTACCTGAGTCAGGTGTACATGGATCCCGCTTCCAGTCTTGCCACCCATGACACGGTCCAGGTCATCTTCCAAGCTTTTCACCACTATGCAGGCAGTGGAGTCGGTGAACATCTCGGCTATCTCTTCACTGGGCTGTGGACAATCTTGATTGGACTCGCGCTCACCCAATCGTCCCTGCTTCGACCATGGGTGGGGTGGCTTGCCCTGCTCCCTGCGTTCTGCATTCTCGCAGGAATACTGACGCCACTGGGGTTTGGTATTGCCGCTATCCTCACTCAAATCGGTTATGTGCTCTGGTCGCTCTGGTTACTCGTGGTTGGTGTGTTCGTGCTCCGCTCTCATGAGCGTGAGGGACAACCTCTTCTGTCCCATCGTCTGCAGTAATCGAGAAAGGAAGAGCTCATGATGAGCACCAACGAACTCCACGTCGTATTTGGCACTGGCCCAGTCGGGCAGGCAGTGATGCGCGAACTGGTTGCCAAAGACAAGCCTGTCCGCCTCGTGAACCGTCGTGGTCCAGTGGTTGATCAGGCTACGTTACACAGATTGCTCAAGAAAGTGCGTGATGTAGGCATGCCAATGGTCTCGGTCAATCGTGGTAAACCCGGTCAAGCAGATGTTTCAGACAGCAAGTAAACCGCATTGAAAATGACCGAAGCAAAGCAACTTGGAGGAATACTCATGAAAGCCATTGTAAACACACACTACGGATCACCGGATGTTCTTCAACTCAAAGAGGTAGAAAAACCTGCACCCTCGGACCATGAAGTCCTGGTAAAAGTTCTTGCGGCATCCGCCGCTGCGGGTGACTGGCATCTTCTGCGCGCTCAACCATTCCTGATGCGCTTCACGTATGGGCTTCTCAAACCAAAACACCAGATCCTCGGCGCGGCCTTCGCGGGGCGGGTTGAAACGGTGGGCCGCAACGTCACGCAGTTTCAGCCCGGGGATGAGGTATTCGGGGACGTATCCGCGTGTGGCTTTGGCGCTTTTGCCGAGTATGTTTCTGTTCCTGAACATGCAGTAGCGCTGAAACCCACCAGGTTGACGTTCGAGGAAGCCGCGACCGTCCCTGTGTCGGCAGTCACCGCCCTGCAAGGTCTGCGCGACCAAGGACACATTCAGCCAGGACAGAAGGTGCTGATCAATGGTGCATCTGGCGGTGTGGGTACGTTTGCGGTGCAGATTGCCAAAGCATTTGGCACTGAAGTCACCGCTGTATGCAGCACGAGGAATGTGGACATGGTGCGCTCGATTGGGGCAGACCACGTCATTGATTACACGCAAGAAGATTTCACCAAAAATGGGCAGCGTTATGACCTGATTCTGGCCGTGAACGGATATCATCCGATTTCAGCGTATCAGCGCGCCTTAAGTCAAGAGGGCAGGTATGTCATGACCGGAGGTTCCATGGCGCAAATGTTCCAAGCCATGCTGCTCGGACCCTGGCTATCAAAGAACGGCAGCCAGAAAATGGGGAACTTGCTGGCGAAACCAAACCAGAAAGATCTGGTGTTTGTGAAAGAGCTTCTTGAAGCCGGCAAAGTCGTACCCGTTATAGAGAGACGTTACCCGTTACGTGAGGTTCCTGAGGCTATCCGGTATGTTGAAGAAGGACACGCCAAAGGAAAAGTGGTCATCACTGTGGATCAGAACAACCTCACCTGATAAAGCGTTACACTTAACCAATATTCATAGCTTAGACAACGTATGCCCATTGATCACGCGGAAAAAGATGTCAGGAGAGCACTCGTTCCCATTTCCGCTCGTAACACCCTCTCAAGGCAGAGCAACTCTTACGAACTACCGAGAACATGAGCGAACCGTGAGAGTAGCATTCAAAAAAGGAGCAGAAAAGATGAATTCAACCAAAATTACCACCGGAATGGAAGCGAAAAGCCCCTCTATATTCCTCTTTTCTTGAAGCCCATGAGAATAGAAAGAACATAGTGCAGAATCAAGAGCCCATTTCAGGAATAGGAGGCGCCCCTGGAACATCTCCCGATTTATCGCACCAGCTAACACAGAGATACAAGTGAAACAAGTGAAACAAGTGAAACAAGTGAAACAAGTGAAACAAGTGCGACAAACCTCATTAGAATAAAACTAGTGCTCCGTCAATCTCGTTTCGATGACTGAAATGTAGTGGCGGGGCTTGCCCCGCCAAATCCCCAACAATCAAATGGTGATTGACAGTCCACTAGTCGAGCATAGTTGCCGTCACCGAATAGATAGATGGCAAGAAATCAGCAATCAGCTGCCAGCTATCACCCCTGTCTCTGCTAGCAAAGAGTTGGCCTGTATTCGTCCCAACATATATCCCGCATGGATCAATAGTATCTGTACACATCGCGTGTCGCAAGACGCCCAGCGTCACCCCATTCCCCTGAGGCAGCCCATTCGTGAGCGGTTCCCAACTCTCCCCTCCATCCTGCGTTCGGTACACCGAAAACTGTTTCCCAACATTCTGCCGTGCCTCTGGGTCCTCTACCACCACGTATACCGTATCGGGATGGTGAACATCCAGTGCTATCGGGAAGCCAAACTCAGAAGGAAGACTGTGCTGGATATCGATCCAATCCTCGCCCGCGTTTGTGCTCTTGTAGACTCCACAGTGGTTCTGTTGATACAACACCTCTGGCTCTTTGGGATGCTGGACCAGCCGGTGGATACACTGGCCAAACTCCGGGTACATTGTCGGCAAAAAGCCTGCGCGTGTGTTCTTATTGGCAAAGGCCCAGCTGCGCCCCCCATCATCCGTGCGCATACACCCCACCGCTGAGATGCCTATCCACATCCTGGAAGCGTTCGTAGGATCGGGAATAATCGTGTGCAGGCATAGCCCTCCAGCTCCCGGCTCCCAGCGCTCTCTCGTTGGATGATTAGCAAGGCCGCTGTTGATCTCCCAGGTCTTGCCGCCATTCGTACTAACCCATAGGCTCGCTGGATCAATACCTGCATAAATCGTTCCCGGCTCGTCAACTCGACCAGGTTCAATCACCCAGATATTTTGCAGCTTGTAACCGCTTCCCTCCGTGAACTGAATACCTTTTTCTGGTTCTTGCCAGGTTTGCCCGAAGTCGTCGCTGTAGCGCACAAAAGATCCAAAGAAGTCGTTATTGTCGGCTGCGAATAGCCGGCAGCCGGAACGTTGATCAAGGGTGGCATAGAAAATACGATGCCCCTTCAAGGTCGGAGTCGAGATTTCCCATCTCTCTCGATCACGTGACGATAAAATGAACAATCCGCGTTTGGTTCCAACCATCACTAACATTGTGCCACTTGCGTATGGTCTCTGCTGATTCATAACTAATTCTCTCCTGTCTTGATAGAACTATCGATTCTGTGGGTCAGCCCCCTGCGACAGACTGCAGGACATGGAGTGTTACTCCTGCTGATATCGGCGTATCGAGGCCCTGCAAATAACGGATGTTCTCCCGCTCCAGGAAAATGTTCACGTAAGGGCGTAACTCGCCTGTTTCGTAGCACAGGTTGAACCGCAAGCCAGGGAAGTCGCCGTCAAGCGCATCGATGATCTCACGCACTGTGCGACCAGTTGCAGTCACAAAACGACGATTGCCAATTCTTGCCCGGAGGGCATCAGGGAAGGAAACGGTCACAGTGGGTACAATATCAGGTAAATCCATCATGGCCTCGGTTGCAAAAAGTAGTGAGAACAGACAAACAGATTAGTATCGTACATTTTGCTGTAGGGAAGAGAGAACGTTTGTTCATTTAACCATAACGAGTATAGCCCAACCATCCGCATTTGTCAATTGTTAACCTCAATTCTGATCCTGGCAAGCGACTCTTCACGAGGCCGCAACCAACAAATATCCGGAAGCAAAAGCCAAAAAGGTGAGTTTTCTGAATCAATAGTACTTCTTGGGTATAATCAAGAATAGAGAGAAATCAGCCTCAAAAAACGTAGTATAAAGTAATACACAACAAATTTGCATGACCTCATGACCTCAGGGAATGCAAATGCTTGACAGGCAATTCTCCGCTGGCTATACTTGGTTGCAACATTCAAAGCTGCATGCTTAAAGCGACTTCACGTGCCAGTTTATTTGATGCAGTTTATGAAAGGAGACTCTCATGGACTCCCATGCATTGGAAATGAATGACACACTTACCACAACCAGTACGAGCAATCTCACGCAGGTCTCTAATGGTGTAGAGGATGAAATAATCATCCGAACTGTCAAGCTAAACAAGTATTTTGGCGATAAACATGTCCTCAAAGATATTGATTTTGAAGTGCGTAAAAGGCTAGTGGTTCAGGAAAAAGTACCCTTATTCGCTGTCTAAACGCCTTGGAGAAAGCAACAAGCGGAGAAATATATATCCACGGCGAAAAGCTCAATCCCAATTTATCTATCAAACAGCTTAGCCCCATTCGTAGTGAGCTTGGCATGGTCTTCCAGAATTTTAATCTCTTTCCCCATATGACCGTTATCGAGAACATCATTGAAGCCCCCCGCCTTGTTCGTAAAATGCCAAAAGACCAGGCTATTGCTCTTGGTGAGAAGCTACTAGCTAAAGTCGGCCTTTCAGAAAAACGTGATGCCTATCCCAATCGTCTCTCAGGTGGCCAGAAACAGCGTGTCGCTATAGCGCGTGCTCTGGCTATGCAACCACGAGCGCTCCTCTTCGACGAGCCAACCTCGGCACTTGATCCTGAACTGGTAGGTGAAGTCCTCAAAGTTATGAAAGATCTTGCTTACGAGGGCAGCACAATGGTAGTCGTAACACATGAAATGCAATTTGCTCGTGATGTGTCTGACAGAGTTATTTTCATGTCTGACGGCTCGTTTATCGAGCAAGGTGATCCAGAAGAAATATTCAAAAATCCCAGGGAGAAGCGCACGCGCATGTTCCTGGAGCGTGTGCTCTCCGTTTTACCCTAGCTTCATTCATATTTCTCGTTTATCGCTTCCAGGAAGACTTTGAGAAAGGCAAATGTATAATGAACCTTGGGTTAGACAGGCGAACATTTCTGAAGCGCGCTGGCCAGGCTGGCGGCCTTATTCTCGCTGGTGGAACATTGGAACCGATCCTGGCAGCTTGTGGAGGGAACGTTTCTACCACCACTGGCTCAGCTTCTCCAACAGTTGGTGCTACAAAAGTAGCAAGTGCTGGTCTGAAGCAGCCCGGTAACCTGCAATGGGGCGCTGACTACGTCTCGGGAGCCCCTTATGTATTTAAAGATCCTTCCAACCCTAACAATTTGATTGGCTTTGAGGTCGAGATCGCAGCTGCTATGGCTCAATTGATGGGAGGTATCCAACAAACTCAGGTCGAAGTCTGCTATTCGAACCTGGAACAGGCTCTGCTGGGCAACCAGGTAGACATGGTCATGAACGGCTGGGAAAAAACTCCTGACCGCGAAAAAACCGAATTGTTCTCCGAACCCTACTATCGCTATGGCCAACAGGTTATCGTGCGCAAGAATGATACTCGCTTCGCCAATGTCGTCCCAAAAACCGTAGCGGACCTGGAAGGTTACACTGTCGGTACCGGTTCTGGCTACAAGGCCGAAACTATCATGCTGGCGGACAAAAAAATTCACGTCAAGTCCTACACGGGTAATATCGCCTTCACCGATCTCGTGCAGGGGAAAGTCGACGCTTTCTTCCTGGACTTACCAATCGCTGCCTACTACATCCTGGGTTCTGGTCCAGGTGCTACGCCTATTCCGCAATTAAAGCTCCTTGGCGACCCGATTTATATCGATGGCTATTTCGTTGGTTTCAATAAGAGCAACCCTAACGCGGCGAAACTCCTACCAGAGATCAATCAGTGTTTTGACATTCTCAAAAAGAATGGGACACTCAAGAAAATCTACACAAAGTGGCAACTCATGAACCCCCTGCAAAGTCAAATCGGGGTTATGTAGGTAGCCTACCTTGCACACGGGGAATTCATCTTAGCGCGTAAGAATTAAATTTTCAGCGGAGCCGTCTTCAAAAAATGATAAAGATGGCTGCCGCCCACATCAGCGTCAATCAAAAAGGATTGGAATATGGATCTTGCCCAAAGTATGAATCTTATCCAGCAAGCCCTACCAGATTTTTTGGATGGCACAAAAAATACCATCATTTACTGTGTCACCTCATTTACTCTGGCTCTCATCTTGGGGCTTATTCTCGCGCTCATGAACAGTTCTCATTTTGTGTGGCTCAGGGCGCCAGCTCGTATTTATATCGAGGTAATTCGTAGTACCCCCATGATTGCTCAAATATTCCTCATCTATTATGGTTTGAGTGCTATCTTGTATGATATAGGTCTCAACTATCCATCACTTAACCTCGCGCAATATGACAATGCCTGGGTTGCGGGTATCGCTTCATTATCTATTAACTACGCTGCCTATGAGGCCGAAGTCTTCCGCGCTGGGTTTCTCTCCGTTGAGCGCGGTCAGACAGAAGCTGCTCTTTCTCTCGGCCTCACTTCTGGCCAAAACTTCTTTCGTATAGTCTTGCCTCAGGCTATTCCGCTGATGATACCTCCCTTCGTCAATGATCTCATCTATATGCTCAAAGACTCCGCTATTGTAAGCGTTATCGCTGGTACTGAACTTACATCCAGGCTCGATTTCTGGCGTTCGCATAATGGGAGTAATCCCATTCCTCTTTTTGTACTTGCGATGGCCTTGTACCTGGCACTGAGCTTGCCTACATCGTACGTTGCAAGATGGTATGAACAAAAATTGCGTGCGGCCCTGTAACTAGAGAGACCTGAAGGAGTGGTTATGCAGCAGACCCTTGATCGTGCAGTGTCCAAACCAAAGACGCAGGGTTGGCATGTCCTGTTGGACTATATTTTCTATCTGTTGCTGGTGGCGTTCTTAGTGGGCTTTGCCCTCTACCTTTATTCAAATCGTGATCTCATCGTTGTTGATTTCCCAATTTTGCTGCAGGGAGCCGGAGCAACCATTGTGATCTCGTTGATCAGTATGGTGTTGGCGACCATCTTTGGTTTTATAGGTGCGATGGGCCGCCTCTCGCGCTTTGCTGTATTTCGCTGGATCGCCACGATATACGTTGAAGTTATTCGTGGCACACCTATACTTGTACAGCTTTTTCTATGGGGGTTCGGCATAAGCGCTATACTCACGGCTGCAGGCTTTAACCCGCATGATATTGCTTTTCAATTTATGACTGTTCTGCAAAGCAACAGCCTCGTCCCAAGCGAATTTATCTTTAATGCCGCATTCTATGGCATACTTGGCCTGAGTTTTAACTATGGTGCCTACTTGACCGAAGTCTTCCGTACAGGCATAGAATCTGTGCCGAGAGGTCAGACCGAGGCCGCCTTGAGCTTGGGCCTGAACTCTGGGCAGGCGCTTCGCCAAATCGTACTGCCTCAGGCGATACGTATCACTATCCCACCATTCACTAACTACTTCATCGCCTTGGTACAGGATAGTGCCTTGCTCTCTACCATCGGGGGCGTAATCGAACTGCAACAATTAACCACAGCACTTGCCAGTCCCCTATCGTCAGAACCAAATAAACAACTGTTCGTCTACATCTTTGGAGCCCTTATTTTCCTTGCTATCTGTTATCCCCTTGCTATCTTAGCTCGCTACCTTGAAGCCCGCATGGGAGTGGGCTATTAGCAGTATCTGTCTCAGGAAGAACCGCTAAAAACTGCACGCTAGGTTAACCAGGCTTGCTTTCTTGCTACTCCATAAGCTATACTGTGTACATCAAATTGTTCCAAACTTACGGCTCAATCCCAAAAAGCATGGTATTTCCCATGAGAGTAATAGACATACTAGGTAAAAAACGAGGACGCTACATTCCGAAATACTACGTATTTCGTGGTTACCACCTGTCCACTTGCTACCCCTGAAGTCCCTCCTCTTCTCGATCCTAGACTTTGCTGTCAAGGCGAGATCCTTCCGTTATTCACATCTCGCGCAGGCTTTTTGTCAAGTTTGAAGCTTCTCAAATAGAGGTAAATTTTATCCAGTAGCAAGCTTCCTTAGTTTTTCAGAATGACTATCCCCAGGGATGAGTCAGGATACACCCACTAGTATTGCATCATTGAGAATGAAATATCGGTAAATACAGCCGATCAGTGCAAATCCGGTAGGCGGGCCGGAGTGGGATGTTTTTATCAATCCGCATTACCAGAAAGGATTTTTATGAGTACCGATGGCTTACTCAAGGCCCTCAACGATTCCAAAAGGTACCTCGAGATTGTACAAAAGAAGGAACTGGGCAAGAGTGAAGCTGAGTGGTTAATCGAGACCACCGTCAGCAACTTTGCCAGGTACTACAACAGTGGATTTATCGAGTATCGTAAGTCGGTCGCTGAAGCAGGTGACTTTGCAGCAGTTGAATGGACAGGGCGTGGTGCAACCTTCAAAGATGTGCTTGGCCGTGAATACATAGACTGCCTGGGTGGGTTTGGTTTGTTCAACCTCGGTTGGGCCCATCCCAAAGTCGTGGGGGCCGTTCAAGCACAATTAGAGAAAAGTCCGCTTCCCACGCAGGAATTGCTGGATCCTCTACGTGGCATGCTCGCTCACTTAATGGCCGAAATTACTCCCGGTGACATTCAATATAGCTTTTTTGTCGGTAGTGGCACAGAGGCTGTTGAAGGTGCCATGAAACTTGCCAAACTTTATACACGTAAGAGCGGCTTCATCGCCTCAGTTCGTGGCTTCCACGGCAAAACAACAGGCTCTCTGGCCCTCACTGGTAAAGCCATTTTCCGTCGTCCTGCTTTGCCCCTGCATAACAATGTGTTTCATGTTCCCTTTGGCGATGCAGATGCTGTTGAGCAACAGCTACGTATAGCTCGTGAAGTGGGTAACGATATCGCTGCTGTAATTATGGAACCTGTGCAGGGTGAGGCGGGTGCTATCGTTCCTTCAGATGATTTCTGGCCGCGCCTTCGCCAGCTCTGTGATGAATATGAAGTACTGCTTATCGCCGATGAAGTTCAGACAGGTATGGGACGGACTGGCAAGTTATGGGGAGTCGAGCACTGGGAAGTTACGCCTGATATCATCACATCGGCAAAGGCCCTTGGTGGCGGTGTAATGCCCATAGGCGCCTTCATGTCCACTCCCAAAATATGGAGTGTCATGAACAGCAATCCTTTTATTCATACCTCCACCACAGGCGGTAATCCTCTCGCTTGTGCTGCTGCCATCGCTGCTATTAATGTAACTCTTGAAGAGTGTATTCCTGAGCAGGCTGCCGAGAAGGGTGAATATTTTATCAAACAGTTGCGAGAAATTGCCGCACGCCATCATGATGTATACACAAACATCACAGGTAAGGGACTGTTGATTGGTCAGCACTTTGTAAATGACGATATTGGCTATGCCGTCGCTTCTGGCCTCTTCAAACGTGGTGTTCTTATATCCGGTACGCTCAATAACTCACGAGTCATCCGCGTCGAACCTCCATTGGTTATTACTCGTGAGGAGATCGATATAATTCTGAACCGCTTAGAAGATACGCTTCAGGAACTACATGCCACTGTTTCTACACCTGAGCTTCCCATCAGTAATGAGCCAGCGCCCACAAATACGGGAAAAGTTGATAGTAATACAGCAGTAGCATAACAGATAGGGGAGCGAGTTCCATGCACATTATTGTTCTTGGTGGTGCAGGCGCGATGGGTCGTGTCACTGTTCGCACCCTGACTGAATATGAAGATGTCGACCAGATCACTATCGCGGATTATGACGAAGAGCGTGCCCACGACGTTGCTGCGACCCTCAATAGTAGTAAAATTCTGGTCAGGCAGATCGATGTATACGACTCTGAGCGTTTATCTAAACTTGTGCGTGGTGCCAATGTCGTATTGAGTGCTGTCGAGTATGTCTTTAACCAGCCTATTCTCAGGGTCTGTATTCAGGAGAAAGTCCATTATGCCGACCTCGGTGGTCTTTTTCATATGACGCGCAAACTCATGGATATGAGTCCAGAGGCTGAAGCTGCGGGTATCACCGCCATCCTGGGCATGGGTGGGACTCCCGGCATCACCAATATCCTTGCTCGCGCGGCTGTTGATAAACTAGACCGCGTTGACAGCATCAAGGTGCAACTTGGCTGTAGTGATGATACTCCCTCAACGGCACCTTTGGTGGCCCCTTACTCGATCCGTACGATCTTGGATGAATTTACCAGGCCACCACAAGTCTTCCAGAATGATACCTGGTACCCTCAACAACCATTGACGGGCCAGGAGGAACTGATCTTCCCCTTGCCCGTGGGGCGTGCCACCGCCATCTTTTCGCTGCATTCGGAGTGTGCCAGCTTTCCGGTCTCGTTTCGCGATAAGGGCATTCGTCATGTGTCCTTCAAAATCGCCTTTCCCAGCGATTTCATGAAGAAACTCAAATTCCTGGTAGATATCGGCTTTGGCAGCGATGAGCTAATCAGTGTAAGAGGAGTGAAAGTTTCACCACGTGAGGTTTTAGCCAGGCTACTTGAAATGACTCCTGTTGAAGATGTTGAGCCACAGGATTGCGATGTATTGCGTGTGGTTGTTGCCGGTGAGGCCCAGGGGCAACGCCTGGAGATTGTCAACCAGGTTGTTGTCTTACCCTATCGTCGTTGGGGTATAGGTGCTGGCGCTCTTGATACTGCTACGCCCCTTGCCATTGCCGGGCGGATGTTAGCGAATGAAGAGATTGCGCGCCGTGGTGCCTTTGGCCCAGAATTGTGCATCCCCGTCGAGCCGTTCTTCCAGGAGCTTGCTCGCTACGATATGCACGTGACAGAGACAAGAACAACAGCCATTTCTTAAAAGGTACAAATGTGCTTGATCACGGAAACTATAGATTCTCGCAATTGGGCATATGTTAGATAATTCCTTACAACTTCAAGGTGGCTGTGGTAAAATGACGTAAGTGGATCGACTTTTGTAGGAAAATTCGTATCTATTTTGTAATGCAGGTACGAATTTCGAAAGTATGAATGCAAATTCATGCGAAGTCACAGTATTTAAAACTTCTGAAAGGGGCTATCAGATGAGCGAGTATAAACTGCTTATCAATGGTGAACTCGTCAGTAGCAGTTCAGGTAAAACCGTTGACGACATTGGTCCTGCCAGTGGCCAGCCAATTGCTCAAGTTCCTGAAAGTTCGGTGGAAGATGTTAACCGTGCTGTAGCCGCAGCACGCGAAGCTTTCGACGACGGACGCTGGTCCAGCCTACCTCATAGTGCACGTGCAGCAACATTGGAAAAGTTGGCATCACTTCTGGAAGCGCATACAGGTGAGTTGGCTGAACTAGAGTCGCAAGATGCTGGTAAACCCATTAAACTAGCGCGCGATAGTGATGTTCCTTTTGCCATCGACAACCTGCACTTCTTTGCGGGTGCTGCTCGCCACCTTGCCGGTACAGCCTCAAGTGAATATACTGGAGGACATACCAGCATCATTCGTCGTGAACCTATCGGCGTAGTTGCCTCTCTGGCTCCCTGGAACTATCCCTTTATGATGGCCGCCTGGAAAATTGGTCCCGCTCTCGCTGCCGGTAATACAGTCGTCCTCAAGCCATCGGTTGAAACTCCTCTCAGCACGCTGAAACTTGGTGAGCTGGCTCTTGAAGCTGGTATTCCTGCTGGAGTTCTCAACATCATTACCAGTGGCGCCGGCGTAGCACAGGCACTTGGTAGTCATCGTGATGTAAGCATGGTATCAGTTACAGGCAGCACTGAGAGTGGTAAGCATATTATGCGTGCAGCAGCAGACACCATTAAGCATGTGCACCTCGAACTTGGCGGCAAAGCCCCATTTATCGTCTATGAGGACGCCGATATTGAAGCTGCTGCTAATGGAGCTGTTGTAGGTGGTTACGTCAACTGTGGCCAGGACTGTACCGCTGCTACTCGCATCTACGTGCAAGACACTATTTATGATGCCTTTTTGGACTCGTTCTTGAGCAAGGTCAAACAAATTCGCGTAGGTAATCCCGCTGTTGAAAGTACTGACATGGGACCATTGATCTCAGCCTCCCAACGTACCAATGTCGAAGGATTTGTCGAGCGGGCACTCCGTGCTGGCGCGAACATTGTCACGGGCGGTAAACGTATCACAGTGGCCGGCCTTGAAAAAGGTTTCTTCTTCGAGCCGACTGTCATTGCAGAAGATCGCAATGACGCAGAGATCGTGCAGTCTGAAGTCTTTGGCCCTGTGGTTGTCGTCTCTCGCTTCAAAACCGAAGAAGAAGTGCTGAAGAAGGCCAATGGTGTCGTGTATGGTCTTGCCTCCTCTGTCTGGACAAAAGATATCTTCAAAGCTATGCACGCGAGCAGAGTCCTTCAATTTGGCACAGTCTGGATCAACGACCACTTGCCACTTACACCGGAGATGCCGCATGGGGGTTATAAAGAGAGTGGCATAGGTAAAGATATGTCTATGTACTCCTTTGAAGAATATACCCAGATCAAACATGTGATGATTGAACTAGATGGCGATGCTCGTAAAGGTTGGCACTACACCATTTTCGGTGATGCTGAGTAATCCCTTTTTCAAAAATACACGAACAAATGAACAAGCCTGCCTTCAATAATAAGGCAGGCTCATTCATCTTTTTTAGCTAACGCTATATGCACGTTTCTTTTGTTGCCTGCAGTGGAGAACAGCTTTATGTGCGGTCGCATATAAACATCTTTGCGAGGTGCGCAGCGAGGAGGAATCAGTAAAATGTGTACATGGAGTTTACCAAAAAAGTAAGGCCTCCACCTGGTTTAAAAAGGAGAAGGCTTACCCAGAAAGGCACCCACCGCCTTTCTCTGTTATATATTACGTAACAGGTTACAGTATCTCCAACCTATGACAAATGGTGACATAGGCTCTTGTCTAGACGGCAAGCCGCCTGGGCCTGACTGCGGAGGCCTCTATCCCTAGACCATCAAAGGCTGTCGGGAATACTTTTCTTCCGATGTTGTAGGAACCATTCACATCAGAATGAATCGGGTCTCGTCCTTTGACCCGATACCAGCGTCCATCACGCCGCCCGCTGAATGTGTGCTCCGCCTGGTCGTTGGGATCGTAGACTGGCATCGCATCGCGATCGAAGAAGCTGGCCTGGCTGGTATAGCTCTCTTCGGTGGTGATGACCGTGATACCGACCAATTCGGCCTTGTAGCGCAACATCGCGATGAAACGCGTATGCGGGATCTGCACAAACGCCTGGTTATTGCGCTTGCCCATCTCGACCTCTTGCTTCCAAAACGCGTTTTTCCCGATGATGAGGATACCGATACCCTCAACCACCAACAATCCAATGATGGCTTTCGAGGCCAGATGCAACTGATGCTTGATCCGACAATTGCGCTTGTCGGTGATGGCGTCGAGTTGATGGGACGTGAAGCGGTTCTCCTTGGCGAGCTTCTTTTGCAGATGTTCGCGCCGCTTGTTGTAGCCTTGGTTGATCGACTTGAGCACACGACCGTTAACGAGTACGGGCACAAAGCCCGGCTTGTTTGAAGTTATCGCGGCTAAGTTACTCACGCCAAGGTCCAGGGCAGCGAACAGCGAAGGATCAACAGAGGCCTGCTCGGCTTTTCGCTCGTAGACGACTTCTATCACATAATGGGTGCCACGCGGAACCACGCGGGCCTGGACAATGGTCTCTTTCTTCTGGCGCGTTTTCACCTGCTCTCCCAGTGCAGAGAGTGAGAGCAGGCCACGTTTCAACGCCCGTTTAGAGATCGCCCCTTTCTCATACACGAGCAGATTGCGTCCTTCGGTTTTGTGTTTGTACTTGGGCAAGTGAGGGCGACCCAAGAACCTCTCCGGGTGCTCGCGCCACTCGGCCATGGCTTCGAAAAAGGCCACCCATGCCTTGTGAAGCTGGATGAGCACTTGATTGCTCACTTTACGCGGAAGAGCCTGATAGGCTTCATGGGACTTGATTTGCTGAAAAACCTTGACATTATCGAGATAGATGCCTTCGTGAATGAAGGATTGACGCACCACATAGTTGGCTGCGTTCCAGAGATTTTTTGAAGCAAAGGCGGCCTGATCGATAGCTTCATAGGAAGGATCGTTCTTGCTGATGATATGCTGCTCCACCAGTTGCATCATGATGCCTCCCCATGGCGGGCAGACATCTGCCGCTTGCACTCCTGAGCATACTCAGGATAACGTGCTGCTATCTGCACATAGACCCGGCGACGAATGCCTCTGCCAGCCTCACTTCCTCCAACCTGCCCTGCCACTTCCTCCAGATGCGTATCATACTCCCTCAGGTGGTGACGGATATCATTCACTGTGATCCGCCAGAGATCGGCAGGATCACTCTGTTCGCTCGCCCGCTCGTAATCATGATCGCGCTCCCAAAGTATCTCCTCATGAAAGGCATAGGAGGAGGCAATGGCACGGTTGACGAGTGTTTCCAAGGGAAGGTGCACGACTGTGATAGACATACGCTCGACTTGGGTTATCAACAAAGCCGCTTTGCGTACTGCTACCATTTTGCCTACCTCGGAGCGCACAGCGGCTTTGGCGGCTGCCTGCTTGCAGCCATCTTCTTGCTCACAGACTTCGATACGAGCCAATGAAGAGGGTTGCATGGGTGCTGCCGCCCGAGAGGATGGATTCGGTTTGGTTGCGTCGGGCGAGCCGAGAAACTTCTTCACCAGAGCAGGTGTCCAGCCCCGCTCCTTGAGTTGTGTGCTATTGAAGAGAGATGGTCCTTCGTTCATCACTCGTCTCCATTGTCCTGCAATCCCTGGACAATCCGTGCGGTTTTGCGTTTGCCCGCCGTTGCCCATAGAGCCGTGCAGTGAATGAAGAGACAATTGCCATCAGGTCGGCAATCACGTCCTCTTTGTCGTTCTCTGCGACATTGACGACTTCAATCGTGCGCCCTTGTGTCTCTAAGAGAGTTTCGAGGTAGTGAAACCCAAAGCGAGTAAGCCGATCTTTGTGTTCAATCACAATATGGGGAACGCCCGTATCCTTGAGCAGACTGAGCAATTTAGGGCGGCTATTGTTCACACCGGAGGCAATCTCTTTCACGACTTGCGCCACTTGGTAACCGTTGACCTCACAGTAGTGTGAGTATCGCTCGACCTGCCGCTCTAAATTGGCCCGATGTTCTGCTGAAGAGACACGGGCGTAAATCGCGACTTTTTGAGGAGCTACAACAGGTGTACGCTCAGTGACGATGATCGTTCCCGATGGAGCCCGATAGCCCTTAATTGCTCCATCCCGAAACCAGCGTAGGGTCGTTCGATAACTGATGCCTTGTTGTTTGGCAAACTGACTTAACTTCATAGGAGAAGTATAGAACAGATGTACACATTTGTCAATGTTTGATATCATTTCTTGGGAACGTTTATTACACCGATCTCAGATTGAGTTAAACAATGAAATTAGGATAAAATGCTCCATATGGACGAAACTAATCAAATATTGAGCAAGAGAGCGAGGAGGATTATAACCATGCGCGTAATACAACATTGCTCGATGAACGAGGCAGAGGCTAGTGCTTTCTGATATCATCGATATTCCTCCTGGTTCTCTCGTTTCGCTTGTTGGAGCGGGCGGGAAAACAACTACAATGTATACACTCGCTTCTGAGTTGGCAGGGAAAGGCATGCGTGTTGTTACAACCACCACTACCAACATATATTTCCCCGCACAAGGTGAAACTGATACCCTCATTGTCTCACCTGAGACTCCTACGCTCCTAAAAATGGTAAATTCAGCCTGGAAGCAGCATCACCGCGTGGCCGTTGCGGGAAGAGTTATCGGAGCGGGAAAAATAGGCGGCGTCCAGGCAAATCAGCCCTTTGAACTGCTCGCTAAAGGTGGCGCAGATATCGTCATCGTCGAAGCAGATGGCGCTCGTCACCGTATGATTAAAGCACCTGTTGAGCACGAGCCTGTTATACCCTTTCGGACTAATCTAGCTTTCCTACTAATGAGCGCTGAGGCGATCAACCAACCATTGAGTACAGAGGTTGCCCATCGCCCAGAGCGTATTGCCTCTGTACTGGGGATCGGTCAAGGCGATATTCTAACACCTGAGCGTGTTGCCAGGTTAATGACGAGCGAGCAAGGTGCGATGAAAAATATTCCTGAACAAACAACAATCTATCTACTCATCACGCACGTTTCTATAATGAAGCAGGATGCCGTACAGGAGCTCATATCTTTGGTGCATCATTCCCATCGACTGGCAAGAGTAGTTTGTTCGGTAGAACCGGGAAACTGGTTCTTGCTCTAACTAGATAAATCTGCCTTATCGCAATTCATCGACTAAATGTCGAGCCATTTGGAGCCATTCTTCGGGCGTATCATCCGGAACTGAACAGCCATTTGCCAGGATAAGTCTTCGTCCTTTTGTCTGGCTGATAGCAGACATAATTTCATTATCAATCTCAGCTTGGCTGCCGTGGGTAAGTGGACCTCGCTCCCATAATCCCCCCATGAGACACTTATCGGTGAGAGTTAATGCTTCACTGAGTGTAGGGCCTGTGAGCCGATCGCTCCAACTCATCACAGCTACTGGATAGTCGGTGAAGTCCTCAAAGTAGATTTGATCTCCTTCCTGGGTTGGATCAGCGTGTACATGGACAATATTGAGCCAGCCGTTTTTAGCACCTTCTAACGCTTCCAGGTCATAGGGACGTCCGATATTGCGATATTCTTCTCGTGTAAAATCCGTATTAGTTGCACCCATACAGGAGAAGAATATACCGCTTGCGCCTGCTTCGATAGCAGCTTCCATCAAGCGACGGAGATTAGATGCAATTGTTCCTAACCCCTCTTCAAAAGGCTGAGGGTTTTTTCTGGCCTCTTCAATTGCTTTTCGTTTGCCCATGAAGCGGATTACATATGTAAGTGGACTAAAAAGTGTCAAAATAAGGGGATAGTCATTCCCTATTTGTGAACGAAGTACACGAATACAGGTCAGTTGCTCCTGAAACATGGGAGTGTCCAGGTCAAGACGAGGAAGAAAGCGAAGCTGGTCTGACACTGTCAGCTGATCTTGTGGTGGGGGATATTCTAAATCTGGCATTATCTTAACTATATCCAGCTTAAACTTATCAATAAAGAATTCTTTTGTCAGTTTCGCCATTCGCTCTCCTGAGCCTTCAGGTTTGAAGTGGTGCCAGAAACAGAAGGGCACGCGGTCAACTTGTTCTCCCGCAATTGCCGCGTGAACACGCTCGCTAGCAGTCATCGGTTTTGGTGATGTTGTCATTCTTTTTCCTCTTTCTTCTTGATAAGGATCGATACACACAGTATACGGTATTT
>WNGP01001423.1_pt1 | contig 19719 bp, 14 predicted proteins | sample 5407671 | NCBI WGS metagenome assembly WNGP01 (sample SAMN13153381, study PRJNA577476) | soil metagenome | isolation source: 40 cm soil or saprolite under Garry oak tree replicate 2 | place: USA:California | collected 2016-06-15 | reverse complement strand
GACCAGTCATATTCACGGTTTCGGCATTCCCGGCGTCGGCGGCGTCCGCGCCTGGGGTACGTACGACGACACCGGGACACGAGTCCGGGTCACCGTGTGCGTCGAGGTCACCGCGCGAAGTGTCTACGGTGCGGCGGCTGTCGGTCTGGCGTTCGATTCCGGCTACCGACGTCACGATAACGTCAGCGCCGTGACCATCGGCGATGGCCACACCCGGTGCCGTCTCATGGTCACGCGGTATGCGAGCCACCTCGTCGTCGAGGCGTTGTCCGGCTACAAGAACGGCAAGGTCCGCCAGCACGGCAAGCTCAAGCGCATCTACTGACCCGCCCCGCTACCAATGGATGTGACAACGTATTGAATCTTTTGGGTAGGTTGTCACATCCATGGAAATGGCAGGCATAAGCATACGGACATTTGGGCGATAAGGGATCCGGGTGGATTAGTGCGCGGGGCTATCCGGCGGTGATCTGCTTGCGGCTGCCGCTGGCACCACCGACTAGGCCGGTGCGCAGGCTGGGGGCGGGTATGGCCACCGGGGCGGAGCCCGTCGGCGTCGGCGTGGCGCTGGTGAGACGCAGGGCCAGCGCCGGGCACATGTGCACCGCCTGCTGTGCGTCCTTCTCCAGCCAGGCGGGCACCGGGATGTTGAGGAGGACCGGATAGCCCTGGGCGTCCGTGTGGATAAGCTCCGGCACCAGGTGTGCGCAGAGCCCGTGCCCGTGACAACGTGTCCAGTCCACCACGAGCCGCTGCTGCTCTTCCTGCTCCGGACCGGTGGGCAGCGGCAGAACGCCGCGGACCGGGCGGCCGCAGGAGGAGTGGAAGACGTGCGCGGCGAGATCCTCGGTGAACACGTCAAGAGCCGAGAGCACGAACCTGGTCACGCCGTCGGGGTGCGAGCAGGCGCCGCGCCCGGCTACCGCCGCGGCGGACCTCCTGGCCACGTCGAGCGCCTCGATGCCCCCAGATCCGTCTATCAGCGCCGCCAAGGCCCGTGCGATGGAAGGCAGGCCAAGCTTGCACGGTCCGCACTGGCCCGCCGACTCGCCGGCCAGGTAGCTCGCGATCCGGGAGACCTCGCCCAGCGGGCAGGTCCCGTCACCGAGCGGGAGCACGATCCCCGAGCCGATCATGCCGCCGACGGCGGCCAGGCCTTCACGGGAGACCGGCACCACGTACGCAGTGCCGGCCGGCAACCACATGCCGTGGTAGCCGCCGACCAGGACGCCGTCACCCGCGGGAGCCTGGCAGATGTCGAGGACCGCCGCCAGCGGAACACCGGTGGGCACCTCGACCACGGCTGGGTGCGCGGCGGACCCGCCCACGCTGAGCAGGACCGTCCCGGGCTCTTCCGGCGTCCCGACCGCGGCGAAGCGCTCAGGCCCGAGCAGGGCAAGCACCGCCAGCTGGGCGAACGTCGCCGCGTTCGACAGCAGCGTGGGCAGGTCTGCGACGCCGAAATCGCTGGCCAGGACCTTGCGCCCCGGAGGTACGGGCCGTTTGCCGTTGATGCCGCGGACCAGCGCGCCGGATTCACCGGAGATAAACCGGTCGGGTAGCTGGACCATGCGGGCTATCTTGCGCAGGCCGGGTTCGGCCGTGATGGCCGCCTCCATGGACCTGTTCGCCAGTTCGTTGCCCGCGACTCCGATCACGATCTCCTCGGCGCCAATGGCCTCGGCCACCAGCGCTGCGCCGCTGAGGATGAGGTAAGGCGAGCGGATCATGAGCATCTTGTCCTTGGCGCTGCCCGGCTCGCCCTCGGTGGCGTTGACGACCACGATCGGCGCGCAATCGTTCGCCTCCGCGTTCTTCACCACCGCGCTGAGCTTGCGCCCGAAGGGGAACGCGGCACCGCCCTGGCCGCGCAGGTCGACCTGCTCGGCCATCGAGATCAGTTCCTCGGCGGAAAGCCGGGGCAGCGGACCGAAGATGTCGCGGTGGGCTTCCAGGTCAAGCCGGGGCATCCGGTCGAGGCCAGCCGTCAGCCTGGCGGCCCCGATCCTCATGATGGTGGGCGCGTCAAGGCCCTTGATCGGGCTCATTGCCACTCGTCACCTCCGGTCGGCCCCGGTATATCGCGATACCGCGGGTCAGTGGACTTGGCCCGGTGTGACGGGCGGGTGGCCGCCCTGGGCATCGGGCCGGTTCGCGGCCCGGTGGCCGGGTCGCCGCCCGGCATCGGCTGATCGGGGCGAGGCATGGGACCTGTTCCTGGCGGTGCTGACGAACCAGTGTCCGGGCGGGAGGCCCGTCGACCGCCGACCTGTGGCATCGAGCCGGTGTCGGGGCGCGGCATTCCCCCGCTGTCAGGCCGAGGCATCGGACCGCTGTCCGACCGCGGCATCGGCCCGCTGTCAGGGCGCGGCATCGGACCGGTGCCGAGCCGCGGCATGGCACCCGAGTCGGCGCGCGGCATCGGACCCGTACCCGCACGCGGCATCGGACCCGTGGCATGACGCGGCGGCTGCCCCTGGCCGACCCGCGGCATCGGACCGGTATCAGGCCGAGGCATCGGACCGCTGTCCGGGCGCGGCATCGGACCGGTGCCGAGCCGCGGCATGGCACCCGAGTCGGCGCGCGGCATCGGACCCGCACCCGCACGTGGCATCGGACCCGTGGCATGACGCGGCATCGGACCCGTGGCATGACGCGGCGGCTGTCCCTGGCCGACCCGCGGCATGGGACCGGTATCAGGCCGGGGCATCGGACCGGTGTCCGAGCGCGGCATCGGACCGGTATCAGGCCGCGGCATCGGACCCGTGCCGGGGCCGGTGCCGAGCTGAGGCACCGGGCCGGAACTCCGGTCGCCCGGCCGCGGTGGCGCGGATATGGCCGCACGGGGCCGCGCCGGCTCCGGCCGACCCGGCCGTGACCCGGTTCGCCCGTCAGATCCGGCGCGGTTCGTGTAGTCCTCGGGATACGGTGACGCGGACGGCAGCCGACGGCTTTGCGGTCCGTACGGGTAGGAGGACAGCTCGTCCTGGGGTACGTCGCCGTGTCCCCTCGGCGCGCCGGCAAACCGAGGCGGTCCGTCATAACCAGGCTCGTAGAGCGGCTGCCGCGCGGGTCCGGCCAGCGCCGTTCGCGGCTGGTCCGCGGTCACGTAGGGGCGGCCCCGCATCCCGTTCGGGTCATCGTCGCCGTACGGCGGCGCGCCCAGCGGCGTGAAGCCGAGGTCGCGGTACGCGTCGGAGGACGAGGATGGCCCGGCGTAGGCCGGAGCGGGGCCCAGGGCCGGAAGCGGCCCGGAGGCCGGGGACCAGCCCGGCGCCGGGAGCGCGGCCCACGAGTCGGTGCCCGGCGCACGGCGCCCACCTAGGCCGGGCCCACCTAGGCCGGCCGGCAGCACCTGGACGGTCCCGCTGAGCTGCGCCTGTGCCATGCTCATGGCCGCGGTGCGCAGCGGCGATGAGCTAGCGGGCCCGGCCCGGTCGACGCTGGGGGACGACCCGAGGCTCTCCTTCGGCCGCAGCGAGATGGCCAGGAACCTGACCGCGACGCCGAGGGCGGTTACCGCGATCGCGAACCCGTAGCTCCAGTCGACGTACGGCTTGGCCGCCCGCCCGCCGAGCAGCCCGTGCAGGACCCCGAACACGAAGGCCACGTACGAGCTGTAGTGGATGGCCCGCCAGCGCCAGGCCAGGCGGTGCGCGGTGAACCGTTTGCGGACGATGCTCGTTACCACGAGCAGGACGATGAGATCTGATGCGATCGTGCCGAGCCCGATGTAGAAGGTCCGGTACGGCGACAGAAAGGGGACGACCCCGTCGATGACGTGCGACCGCTGGGCCAAGATCTCGGTCACGATGTGGATGATGAGGAACGCCAGCGTGCCGAACGCGAAGGCACGGTGAACGGCCTGCGCCATCACCCGGTGCCCGGGCGTCATGACGATGCGGTCGGTGGCCACCAGGCCCAGCAGCACCGACCCGGTAAGGCCGACGAGCGCGAGCACCCCGGCGTAGTACAGCATGAAATGCTGTGTGGCGGCGTCAATAACATGGCCGACCTTGGTGACGGCCAGTACGAATACGATTACAACGGTGGCGGCGATCAAGACTGCCATGATCTTCCGCATGTGGTCGCCAGCCGCTCCCTGTGCCCCCGAATGCACACCCTGACGACCGCGTGAACGGCCGACGGTCGTTGGCACGCGTAACCTCCTCAGGATCGTGATAGCCGAGAGAAGACCAATTGCGACGCCCAGAACGTTGGCTGTTATCCCTAGTCCGGTAGCTCGTGGCTCCGCGACTATACCAGCGCTAATAACACTTAGGCGGCGAAATGGTATATGAACGATTTCGGGCGGGTAAGACCGAACACGAAGCTGACCTGGATGGGCCGGACTACGGGTCCGCAACGCAGGGGACAGGTAGCCGGCACGGGACCGGGGGGTCAAGGGGACCCGTTGGTCCGCGTCGCCGCAGGGCAAGGCATCCAGGGCCGGAGCATCCTTGGGCCAGCAGGACTGTTGCGATATCCCAGCACGTCCCTCCTTCGCGCTACCCGGCTCCACACCTGTTATACCGCCCGCAACCGCGGCAGATCTGCCAAACCGGCAAGGTCCCTGCTTACAGAACTCTTCCGGCTGTACACCCGCGCCTCCACTTAAGCGTCTATTTCCAGCCGTCACGCTGTTCCCGGAAAATTGGACATTTACCCATATATGGGCAGTAACGACACGGGAACAGCACGCCCGCAGGGCGCCTATACCACCCCAGGGAGCGGCAGCACCAGGCACGGACGCCGTGTTAAGAGAAGTGACAGAAGGTGCAGATGCGCCGCCCGGCGGCGCCACGCGGCAACCCCGCCCAGCCGCGCACCGCCCTACCTGCGCACGCCCTACCCGCGCACCGCACCGCCCTATCCGCACACCGCCGCCGGCAGGTATTCAACCGTCACCGGCAGATGGTCGGAGGCGGCCCGGGTCGGCGCGGTGTCGTGGACATGGTGCGCGCGCATCGCGGGGACGAGCGGCTCGGTCACGCGGACGGCGTCGATGCGCCGCCGGACCCCGTGCGCGCCGTAGACGTCGTCCGGGTGATGGCCAGCCGTGGCCTGCCACCGGGCGCCAGTGACCGCGGCGGCGTCGTGCAGGCCGCCGGCCCAGAGCACGTCCCCGGGCCGCCGGTCGGCCCAGTGCCTGCGGCGGCCGCGCTCGTCATAGTCCCACTGGCACTGGTAGATGAGATCGGCGAACCAGTCGACGCCCGCGTAGGGGTCGGCGGGCTCGTACAGATGCCACGTCTGGCCGGCCAGGATCCGGTCCGCGCACTCGGTGTTCCAGTCGGCGCCGACCAGCACGGGCGGCTCGCCGGCGGGGCGGGTGACCGCGGCCACCAGGCGCTCGTTCTGGTCCGCCCGCATCCCCCGGCCGAACGGGGTGGCGTGGAAGGCACCGTGCCGGATCCGGGTGCCGCCCACGTCCAGGGTGACCAGCGCCAGGCCATGCCAGAAGTCCCGGCCCCCGTAGCAGCGCAGCGAACCGGGGATCGCCTCGATCCCGTCCCGCCACATCAGCCCCACGTGGTAGCCGTGGCCGCCGAACGCGACCGCGGTGTCCGCTCCGGGCACCTCGCACCGCATGCCCGCGTCGTCGGCGAGCTGGCGCAGCCGCTGCGCAGCCGTGCCGGGGTCCGGGGCGAGGATCTCCTGGACGGCGAGCACGTCGGTGTCCAGGGCGCGGATCACCGCGACGATCGTCTCGTAGTGCTGCTGGGCCTCCGCCGTGCCCGCGGCGAACAGGTTGAGCAGGTTGTACGTGCTGAACAGGACGGAACCCGGCGACGTCCGGTGCATGCTCACGTTCCGGCGGGGAAGGCGTAGCCGGCCGGATCAAGGTAACGGGCGTGACCCAAGCTCTGCCGCCACCAGTTCGGCGATCTGCGCGGTGTTCAGCGCCGCGCCCTTGCGCAGGTTGTCGCCGCAGACGAACAGCTCGATGGTCCGGGGGTCGTCGAGCGACTGGCGCACCCGGCCGACCCAGGACGGGTCGGTGCCGACTACATCGACCGGGGTCGGGAACTCACCGGCGGCCGGATCGTCGGCCACCACCACGCCGGGTGCCATCCGCAGCACGTCCCACGCCTGCTCGCGGCTGACCGGCTGCGAGAACGTGGCGTGCACGGCCACCGAGTGGGTGGTGACGACGGGGACCCGGACGCAGGTCGCGGAGACCTTCAGCGCCGGCAGGCCGAGGATCTTGCGGGACTCGTCGCGGATCTTCAGCTCCTCGGACGACCAGCCGTCCGCCTTCAGCGAGCCCGCCCATGGCACCACGTTCATGGCCAGTGGCGCCGGGAACGGCCCGAGGTCGCCGACCGCCGAACGTACGTCGCCGGCCCGCTGCCCGAGCGACCGGGTCCCGGCCACCTTGTCGAGCTGCGCGTAGAGCGCGTCGATGCCGGCCTGGCCCGCGCCTGAGGCCGCCTGGTACGAGGCGACGACCATCCCCTCCAGGCCGAACGCCCGGTGCAGCGCCCCCACCGCCACGATCATCGACAGCGTGGTGCAGTTGGCGTTCGCGACGATGCCCTTGGGCCGGTTCGCCAGCTGTTCCGGGTTGATCTCCGGCACCACCAGGGGCACGTCAGGGTCCATCCGGAAGGCACCGGAGTTGTCCACGGCCACCGCGCCATGCCCGGCCGCCACCGGTGCCCATGCGGCCGAGATCTCGTCGGGCACGTCGAACATGGCCACGTCGATGCCGTCGAACGCGTCCTGCGACAGCGCCACCACCTCGGTCTCGCGCCCCCTGACCGTCAGCCGCCGCCCGGCCGACCGCGGCGAGGCGATCAGCCTGATCTCGCCCCAGACGTCCTCCCGGGTGGAGAGCAGGTCGAGCATCACAGTGCCGACCGCGCCGGTGGCGCCCACCACGGCCAGCGCCGGCCGGGAGTGAAGGGGGATGGGGAGGTGGGCGGGGATCATCGGCCGGTCCCGCCGTAGACGACGGCCTCGACCTGATCGGAGTCGAGCTCGAAGGCCTTGTGCGTCGCGGTCACCGCCAGGTCCACCTCGTCCTGGTCCACCACCACCGAGATCCGGATCTCCGAGGTTGAGATCATCTCGATGTTCACTCCCGCGTCGGCCAGCGCGCTGAAGAACCTGGCCGTTACCCCGGGGTGGGACCGCATGCCGGCCCCGATCAGCGACACCTTGCCGATGCGGTCGTCGTAGAGCAGGGACTCGAAGCCCATGGACTCCTGCAGGCGGCGCAGCGTGGTCATCGCGCTATGGCCGTCGTCGCGGGGCAGGGTGAACGAGATGTCGGTCCGCCCGGTCGCCACCGCGGAGACGTTCTGCACGATCATGTCGATGTTGATGCCGGCCTCGGCGAGGGCCTTGAAGATCTTCGCCGCCTCGCCGACCCGGTCCGGCACGCCCACGACGGTGATCTTCGCCTCGCTCCGGTCGTGCGCGACTCCGGAGATGATGGCCTGCTCCATCCCGGTTACCTCCGACTTGTCGTTCGCGTGCCCGCTGACCCAGGTGCCGTCGCGGTTGGTGAAGGAAGACCGCACGTGGATGGGAACCCCGTAGCGCCGCGCGTATTCCACGCAGCGCAGCATCAGGACCTTCGCACCGCAGGCGGCCATCTCGAGCATTTCCTCGTAGCTGATCCGCGGGATCCGCCGGGCGGACCGGACGATCCGGGGGTCGGCGGTGAAGACGCCGTCCACGTCGGTGTAGATCTCGCACGCGTCGGCGTCCAGGGCGGCGGCGAGCGCGACCGCGGTGGTGTCCGAGGCGCCGCGCCCCATCGTGGTGACGTCCTTGGTCGTCTGCGACACGCCCTGGAACCCGGCCACGATGGGGATCGCGCCGTCGGCCAGCGCGTCGGCGATCCGGCCCGGCTTGATGTCGATGATGCGCGCCCGGCCGTGCGCGGCGTCGGTGATCACGCCCGCCTGCGACCCGGTGAACGAGCGCGCCTCCAGGCCGAGGGTGGCGATCGCCATGGCCAGCAGCGCCATCGAGATCCGCTCGCCGGCGGTCAGCAGCATGTCGAGCTCACGCGCGGGCGGCAGCGGGCTCACCTGGCTGGCCAGGTCCATGAGCTCGTCGGTCGAGTCGCCCATCGCGGACACGACCACCACCACCCGGTCGCCGGCCTTGCGGGTGGCCACGATCCGCTGCGCGACCCGCTTGATGCCATCCGCGTCAGCAACCGACGAGCCGCCGTATTTCTGCACCACGAGCGCCACGGCCGCGCCGCACCTCCCCGGGTCGTGGATGAACGCTTGAGTTTATCTGGTTCAAGTGGCCGAACGGACTTGGCGCATGCCCCGGTCAGGGGCTCGTGCTCTCCTCGGCGACGTCGAGGCTGGCGTGCGCGACCACGGCGTGCAGCGCGCGCAGCGCGGCCCCGCCGTGGGTGCCCCAGTGGTTGAAATACGAGTACTGCCACCACCACAGCGACTCCAGCGACCGCCCGGCCTGGTAGTGCTTGAGGCCGTGGATGAGGTCGGCGGCGACGGCCGCGATGTCGTCCGAGATCCGGAACGGCAGGCACGAGGTGTCCTGGTACGGGTCGAACACCTCGGCGTACTCGTCGACCGCGGACAGCCGCGCGGCCAAGCCGGTGCGCAGCGCGTCGAGGTCCGGGTCGTCGCCTACCTCCGGCTCCCAGTTGCCCGGCAGGATCACGTCGCGGCTGGCGCCGAGCTGGGCTCCGGCGAGCATTATCTGGGACACCTCGAGCAGCAGCAGCGGCACCGTCTCGTCACCGCCGCCCTGGGCTAGCGCGTCCACGCCGTCGATGAAGTCCTTCACGTTCACCGCGATCTGGTCCGCTAGCGGCCGCCACTCATCCCCCCTGAGATGATGCTGAGCTGGCGGTTCAGACATCAAGCAGTCTCCGTCCTTCGAAGGCGCGACCCAGGGTCACCTCGTCGGCGTACTCCAGGTCGCCTCCCACCGGGAGTCCGCTCGCGGGCCTGGTCACCCGCAAGCCCATTGACTTAACCAGCCTAGCGAGAAAGGCGGCCGTCGCCTCGCCTTCGAGGTTGGGATCGGTGGCAAGTATCAGTTCTGTCACCGTTCCGTCAGTAAGCCGCGCCATCAGCTCCTTGATCCGCAACTCGTCCGGGCCGACCCCGTCGATCGGGCTTATCGCTCCCCCGAGCACGTGATAGCGGCCGCGGAACTCGCGGATCTTCTCGACCACCGCGACGTCCTTGGGCTCCTCCACGACGCAGATCACCGTGGGGTCGCGCCGCGGGTCCAGGCAGATCCGGCACTCATCGGCTTCGGCCACGTTGCCGCAGGTCCGGCAGAACCGCACCCGCTCGGTCACCTCGATCAGCGCGTCGGCGAGCCGCCTGACCTCGGCCTGGTCCACGGCCAGCAGGTGAAAGGCGATCCGCTGGGCGCCCTTGGGACCGACCCCGGGCAGCCGCCCCAGCTCGTCGATGAGGTTCTGGATGACCCCTTCGTACACGTCAGGTCCTAGGTTCTAGGTCTGCGGCTTGTCCTCGTCGTCGTGCTCCTGGTCGTGCTGGGCTGGAGCGCCGATGCCGAGGCCGGACAGGTCAAGCCCGCCGGGCAGGTTGAGACCGCCGGGCATGCCGCCGCCCTGCATGGCCGCGGCGAACGGCCCCATCTGCTGCTGCTGCAGGTCCTCGGCCGACCGGTAGGCGTCCCTGACCGCCGCGAGCACGAGGTCGGCGATCGTCCGCGCCGTCTCCTCGGGGTCGTCGGGATCCACCGCGGCCGCCGCGATGCTGAGGTCCATCAGCTCGCCCTGACCGTTGACCGTGACCTTGACCAGGCCACCGCCCGCCGTCCCGGTCACTTCGGCGTCCGCGAGCGCCTGCTGTGCGCTCATGAGTTGTTCCTGCATCTGCTGCGCCGCGGCGAACAGCTGCTGCATATCCATCTGGGGTTCCACATCGCCCTCCTACGCAGAGCCTACGACTAGCCCAGCGCGGTTAAGCCGGTCCGGCGCGCTGGCTCAGCCTTCGATCTCGCCAATCACCTGGCCGCCCAGCTCACGCTGGATGAGGTCCATGCCGGTCAGTTCGGCGTTCCGGACCGCCCGGTCGTCCGGTGACGGCTCGTCCGGGGCCAGCTCATCGGGCGGCATGTCGTCCGGCTCGTCGTAAGGCCCGGCGAAATCCGGCCCGGCGAAATCCGGCGGCGCTGCGGGCCCCGGGGACGGTGGGACGGTGCCCGGGCGGGACACGGGCGGGCGGGCGGTACCAGGGCCAGCCCTTCCCGGCCGCTCTCCTACGCCGGAGCCGGGGCCGGCACCGGGGCCGGGGCCAGGGTCTCCGCCGGCCACGCCCTTGATCGTCACGTTCAGGCCGAAACCGGTGCTCAGCACCCGCTTGAGGATGGCGTCGTGGCCGCTCACGCTGAAGCCCTTCAGGTCCCCGTCCCGCGGGAACCGCAGGGTGAGGACCCCGTCCTCGAGGGAGAGCACGCTCGCATTGCTGAGCAGTATCCACGCCACCCGGCGCTCCTGCTTGACCGCCCCCAGGACCGCGTCCCAGTTCTTCCGCAGCGAGTCAGCCGTGGAAGACCCCGCGGGCACCCCGGCCTCGGGCGCGGCGGGCTCGGGCGCCGGGCGGGCGGCTTCGGGCGCTGGCCGGGCGGGCTCGGGCGCCGACCTGGCGGGCTCAGGCGCCGGGCGGGCGGCTTCGGGCGCTGGCCGGGCGGGCTCGGGCGCCGACCTGGCGGGCTCAGGCGCTGGGCGGGCGGCCGGGCTCGCACCCCGGGACCGTTCGGGATCATTGTCCGGACTGGCGTGCGGCGCGCGGGGGGGTGACTGCGGCACCGGCGACGGCGTTCCCCGCTCTAGCCGTTCCAGCCGGGCGAGCAGGGATTTCTCGTCGGTGGCGGCGGCCGGCAGCAGCACCTGGGCGCACATCAGCTCGAGCAGCAGCCGGGGCGAGGTGGCCCCGCGCATCTGGTCCAGGCCGGTGCTGACGATCTCGGCGGCCCGGGTCAGCCCGGCCTGGCCGAACCTCCCCGCCTGCCGGGCCATCAGCTCGGCCCGGTCCGGCGGCAGGTCGAGCAGCCCGATCTCGGCCGCGTCGGGCACCGCGGCCAGCACGATCAGGTCGCGGAACCGGTCCAGCAGGTCGGCCGCGAACCGGCGCGGCTCGTGACCGCCCTCGATGACCCGGTTCACCACGCGGAACACCGCCGCGCCGTCGGCCGCGGCGAACGCGTCCGCGATCTCGTCGAGCAGGCTGGCGTCGGTGAAGCCGAGCAGCGCCACCGCGCGCTCGTAGCTGAGCCCGGACTCGTCGCTGCCCGCCAGCAGTTGGTCCAGGATGGACAGCGAGTCCCGGACCGACCCGGCGCCGGCCCGCACCACCAGCGGCAGCACGGCTTCCTCGACCGCGACGCCCTCCTTGCGCAGGATGTCCTGCATCAGCTCCCGCAGCACGGACGGCGGGACCAGGCGGAACGGATAATGGTGCGTGCGCGACCGGATGGTCGGGAGGACCTTCTCCGGCTCGGTGGTGGCGAAGATGAACTTCAGGTGCGGCGGCGGCTCCTCGACCAGCTTCAGCAGCGCGTTGAAGCCCTGCTGAGTGACCATGTGCGCCTCGTCGATGATGTAGATCTTGAAGCGTCCGGACACCGGCGTGTAGAAGGCCCGCTCGCGCAGTTCCCTGGCGTCGTCCACGCCGCCGTGCGAGGCCGCGTCGATCTCCATCACGTCGATGCTGCCCGGCCCGGAGGGGGCGAGCGCAACGCAGGAGTCGCAGACCCCGCAGGGCTCGGGAGTGGGGCCCTTGACGCAGTTCAGCGAGCGAGCGAGGATCCGCGCGCTGGACGTCTTGCCGCACCCGCGCGGCCCGCTGAACAGGTAGGCGTGGTTGATCCGCCCGGTGCGCAGCGCTTGGGTGAGCGGGCCGGTGACGTGCTCTTGCCCCTTCACCTCGGCGAACGTCGCCGGACGGTACTTGCGGTACAGCGCTAGTCCGGACTGGGCCAGGCTCGCCGGGGCCGTTTCCTCGCGTTCCGACGCGGCTGCTGCCATCAGCTCATCCTCACCGGTAATCGGGGACCCCCCGCACACCCGTCAGAGCCCGCGTACCCTTGCTGCCTTCCGGCCCTGGGGGGGTTGGCGGGATAACGCCGTGCGGGGGGTCATCGGCCAGTGTAGCCAGCCTCGGGACCCAGATGTTCCGCAACCCGCTCACCGGTGGATTCGGGTAAGCTTCCCGGCGGAGGATTCGCCTAGTGGCCTAGGGCGCACGCTTGGAAAGCGTGTTGGGGGCAACCCCTCAAGAGTTCGAATCTCTTATCCTCCGCCACGCCGACCAGGACGCCGTAACGGCGTCGGCTGGCCTCGTTGAGTCCTGGGCGATCTCGGGATCCAGGCGCAATTCAGGGTCGCCGTATCCCACGCGGACCACAGTCGCGCCGGAGGACAGCCGCTGGCTCAAGATGGCGTCGGCGCGGATCTCGTCCTCGTTGGGCGACACGGAGATGATCAGCAATAACAGGAACGTGAGGACGCTCGCGCCGATTAATGGCCGGAACAGGAAGCTGTCCGGGGAGTCCCCGGACATGGTCATCCTGCTTCCTCCCGCATACACATGCATCGCGGCCATCCCGGTGTAGTGCATGCCGGTGACGGCGACACCCATGATCAGCGATACGCCGAGGCTGGACCATAGGCCGCGGACGCGCAGCCCGGCTATCAGCGCCGCCGTTCCCGCCACGATCGCGATGAGCACCGATACCCCGACCAGGCCGAGATTGTACCGGACGGTACCTTGCATGCTCATCGCGGACATCCCGACGTAGTGCATGGTCGAGACGCCGACGCCGATGATCACGCCGCCGGCCAGCACGGGCGCCAGGCCGCCGCCGCCGTAGCCGACGATGAACAGGCCGATAGCGACGACGATGACCGCGACCAGCAGGCTGATCAGGGTCATCGGTACGTTGTACATAATCTCCTGCCCGGGGATCGTGAAGCCGAGCATGGCCACGAAGTGCATGACCCAGATGCCGGTCGCCCCGATGGCCACGGACGCGATCAGCAGCCAGGCGGCGCGCGTGCAGCCGGTATAGGTGCGGGCTCGCGTGAGGCACCGGAGGCCAAGGAAAGCGCCCAGGCAGGACGCTAAGTAGCCGAGGCCAGGATTGAGTATCCCGTACGAGAAGTTATGTACCTGTACTTGTGCCACTTTGTCCCCTATGGGTACATTCACACCTTTACTAACTATGGACACTTGCGTCCTTCACCAGGCAGACACTGAAAGTATCAGGCCGATCACGCAAACGTCTCAAAGACGGCTGAAAAGAGGCCGCCATGACGGCTGGTGCGCCGGCCCGGAGGCCGGGTGGGGCCGGATGAGACCGCCCCGCCCCGGCCACCTCTGGGCCCGCTCAGGTCCTCGCGACCAGGTAGCGGAACACGTTTTCCTGCCGGTAGCTGCCGTCCGGCTTGCGGCTTCCGGCAAAGGCGCGGGTGAGCGCCCCGCGGACGGCGGGGAGCCCGGAGTGCTGGATGGCCGCGCGGGCCGGCCCTGAGCTGAGCTGGGTGCGAACCGCCGTCGCGAGGTCCGGGTAGACCAGCGGGTTGGACACGTCCGCGACGGCGACGGGGGTGAGCCCGGCCAGCGCGGCCAGGTGCTCGAGCTGCCCCTCCTCGCTCCAGGCGATGGCACCCGGCGCCTCGGCGGGCCGGGGCGGCAGCAGCGGGCCGAGTTCGGCGAACATCACGCCGCTCTCGCACTGCTCCGGCGGCCCCCAGACCAGCAGGCTGATGAGCCCGGCCGGCCGGACCAGCTGGCTCATCTCCTTGACCGCCGTGACCGGGTCGGCGGCGAACTGCACCGAGTTGAATGCGGTGATCACGTCGAACGCGCCCGCCTCGAACGGCAGCGGGTCCTCCAGGTCGCCGACGGCGAGCGAGGCGGCGGGGACGCGCTCGCGCGCGATGTCCAGCAGGGCCGGGGTCGCGTCGATGCCAGACACCGTGGCGCCCCGGCGGGCCGCCAGCAGCAGCGCGAAGCCGCCGCCGCAGCCGACGTCGAGCAGCGTGGTGCCGGGACCTACCCCGGTCGCGTCCAAGACCGCCGCATAGAAAGGCGTGCACATTGGCTCGTTGTAGTCGGACCAGTCGCGCGCCCCCGGACCCCAGAGCTCCGCTTGTTCCTTGCCTGTTCCCATGGCTGTTTCCCTTTCCCGTTGGTGGTGGTCCCCCGGGGCGGCTGCCCGCGGGCCTGCGCCCATCGTCGGCGGGCGCCGACATCACGCGCATCGGCGGAAACACGAGTTCCGGGTACGTAGCACCGGGCCGGTGCGGGCCGGGCGCCGGGACAACGGCCAGGGCACGTGCGTGAGAACACGTATCTGCACTGGTGGGACGGTGTCCCCAGCCAGGCGGCGGAGCATACTGATCTGGTGGCGGATCTGCTGTGCCCGGTGGTGATCGGCCGCGGGGCGGAGACTGACGCGCTGCGGTCCGCGCTCACCGCGGCCGGGGACGGCGCGGGCGGGGTGGTGTTCCTGGCCGGCGAGGCCGGGATCGGCAAGTCCCGGCTGGCCGCCGAACTGGCCGCCGAGGCCCGGGCCCGCGGTGTGCGGGTGCTGGCCGGGCGGGCGGTTCCCGCCAGCGCCGCCAGTCCGTACCGGCCGCTGACCGAGGCTCTGCTGCAAGCGCTGCGCGGGCTCCCGTTTCCCGCCGACGACGGCCTGACCCCATTCCGGCCGGCCCTGCGAGCGATAGTCCCGGCGATTGCGGGCGGCGACGATGCGGGGCACGGCGACCACTTGCCGGCGGTGCGCGGTGAGGCCGTGCTGCAACTGCTGCGGCGGCTGGCCGGACCCGGCAGCCTGCTGCTGGTGCTCGAGGACCTGCACTGGGCGGACCCGGACACGCTCGCGGTCCTGGAGTACCTGAGCGACAACCTGTCCGCGGAGCCGGTCTTGTGCGTGGCCACCTGCCGGGACGAGCCAGCGTCGGCGGCGGCCGGGCTGATGACCCGGCTGCACGGACGGCGGGCCGCCTCGCGTATCGCGCTGGACCGGCTGTCGGCCGGCGAGGTCGCCGCGATGGTGTGCGCGTGCCTGCCGACGGCCGCCGGCGATGTCGTCGCCCGGGTCCAGCGGCTCGCCGACGGGGTCCCGTTCCTGGTCGAGGAGTCGCTGGCCGCGCCGGGCGTGCCGAGTTCGTTTGCCGACGGGGTCCGGGCCCGGCTGGCCGACCTGAGCGGCGAGGAACGGCTGGTGCTGCACACGGCCGCGCTGTTCGGCCGACAGTTCGACTGGCGGCTGCTGCCGCCCGCCACCGGGTTGCCCGCCGACGTCATCGCCGGCGCGCTCGAGCGCGGGGTGCGGTCCCAGCTGCTCGCCGTGGACGGCGACGCGTTCCGGTTCCGGCACATGCTCACCCGGGAAGCGGTGGCCGCCGAGCTGCTGCCGCCACGGCGGGTCACTCTCGCCGCCCGGGCGCTCGCCGCGCTGGAGGCGGCCCATCCTGAGCTGTCCGGCGCATCCGGCGATCTGGCCGCGGACCTGGCCATCCAGGCCGACGACCCGGGCCGGGCCGGCGCGCTGCTGATCGAGTCCGGGCGGTCGGCGCTCGGCCGGGGAGCGCTCGCCACCGCGATCGACACACTGCACCGCGCCGTGGACCTGCTCACCGACCCGGATCAGCGTGCCGAGGCCGAAACGCTGCTCGTCGAGGGCCTGGCGCTGGCGGGCCGGGTGGACGAGGCGATGCTGATCGGCGACCGCCTCATCGCCCGGCTCACGCCGGGCGGCGCCACCGCCACCCGGCGAGCGGCGATACACCTCAAGCTGGCCCACGCGGCGGTGGACGGGACCCGGTGGGCGGCCGCGCGGCGGCACATCGGCATCGCCGGCGACCTGCTCGCCGCCCATCCCGAGCCCGGCCTGCGCGCCCAGGCGGCCGTGCTTGACGCCGAAATCGCCCTGGCCGACGACGAGGTCGACCGGGCCCGCGTCCTGGCCGAGAGCGCCTTCGCCTCCTCCGGGGCGAGCCCCGAGATCCGCTGCCGGGCGCTGGAACTGCTCGGCCGGGTCCGCCGGGTGAACGACCTGGATGGCGCCAGGGACGCCTTCGAGCAGGCCCTGGCCACGGCGGACGCGGCCGGCCTGGCCGTGTGGCGGCTGCGGGCGCTGCACGAGCTCGGCACGATCGACATGTTCGACCACGCGGGCACCGGCCGCCTGTCCGAGGCGCGGCACATCGCCGGGGAACTCGGCGCGGCCAGCACCGGCGCGGTGATCGACTTGCAGCTCACCGCCGCGGCCATGTTCCGCTTCGAACTCGACGAGGCCGAACGTCATGCCCGGTCCGCCCTGGCCGCGAGCACCCGGCTCGGCCTGGCCATGACCAGCGCCATCGTGCTCATCTTCCGCGCCGAGGTGTACGCGCTGCGGCGTGAGCGCGCCGAGATGGAGCGCTTCATCGCGCTCGCCTGCGCCGCCACGCCCGGCGACCCGGAGATCGAAGGCAGCGCGCTGGCCGGCGCGCGGGGGATGCTGGCGCTGCTCGACGGCGACGTGGCTAGCGCCCTGGACCTCTTCGGCCGGGGAATCGCCGTCCTGGACACCGCGCCCCAGCGCGGCCCGGCGGCCTACCGCGGCATGTGGCCGCTGCTGCTCGCCTCGCACGGCGACGCGCGGGCGCAGACCGCGGTCAGCCACGCCCGGTCCATCGGCCTGACCGTCAACCGGGCCAACCGAGGGCTGCTCGGCTATGCCGATGCGATCCTCGCCGGGCAGGCCGGTGACGGGTCCCGCGCCGCCGAGCTGGCCGCGGCGGCCGACGTCGACCTGCAGCACTACCCGGTCTGGGCCGACCTGGCCCGGCTGTGCGCCGCGGAGCCGGCGCTGGCCGGCGGCTGGGGCCAGCCACGACGGTGGCTGGAGGCGGCGGCTGGCGTGTTCGACCGACACGGGATCGAGCCACTGGCGATGCGCTGCCGCCAGCTGCTGAACGGGCCGCGGCCGAGCCGCTGGTCCCGGCTGGGCATCACCGACCGGCAGGCCGACGTGCTCCGCCTGGTGGCCGCGGGCATCTCCAACAAGGAGATCGCGGCCCGGTTGCACCTGTCACCGCGCACGGTGGAGAAGCACGTCGAGAACCTGCTCCGGGTCACCGCGGCCCAGTCCCGGACCCACCTCGTGGCGATCGCGGGGCCGGAGTCAGACTGACTGTCCCCAGCCGTAGCCCGCGCTAAGCGGTCCGGCCGCGTGCCCCGCGCCGAGCGCGTCAGCGTGGCGCGCGGCGGCCGAGGAGCGGACGCCCGGGAGCGGCGTGCCGACCAGCCGGCCGGCGGACGCTCCGGTGCGGGTTCAGCCAGGCCGTCGCGTGCTTGACGACCAACAGGATGTTCGCCTGCCAGGCACTGGCCGGCCAGGTGCTGTTGATGATCGGTGAGTACTGTGCCTGAATCTGGGCAGCCTTAATTCCGTCGCTGACCATGATGCCCTCCCATAGCCTGGCCACTGCCAGGTCCTAACCCCCCAAGCGGACCACTTCATCAGTGATGTCCGCCCTTACATGTACGAGACGCGGCGCGATGAAAGGCGGTTTACTCTATATTCAGATGATTACGAAGAGTAGCTTCAGATTAGGTTTCACCTGTGCACTGGAGGCCGAGAAGGTGAATATGCCCTGGTCAAAGCGGCAATACGTCAGCCTCGGACGCGGCGGAATCCCGGACCGCCCATCCTGGGGTAGTCCCGATAAGGCGGGTTCGACCGTCAATTTCCGCTATCGGCAGCAGGGTGATGCGGATACATTTGCCCATTTTTGCCAGGCACATATCTTTCGTATAACGCCAGGGAAGGTAACTCTGCGTCGCCGAACGGCCAGAGCCAATCGCGCGCCATTGACTCTGGGATGCCCACCCGCAGGCGCCGCCGCGAAATCGGTGAGAAGGGCCTCGCGGTCATCTCGGACGCGCTGCGGCCCTGAGCCGGGCCGGGCGCTAAGGCTTCTTGGGCGCCACCCGGGCATGCGGCAGCCGGGGCTTGGCGACGTGCGCCTTGCGCGCGGCCGCGGCCCGGGCGGCCGCCCGGGCCGCGGCCGCATCGGCCTTCGCGGCCTGCTGCGCCAGCTGCGGCGTCATCCAGCTGAGCATCGGGCCGAGGGCCGCGCGCCATACGCTGCCCTGATGGCCGCCACCGGGAACGATCACGAACGGCACGTTCGCCACCCGGGTCTGCAGTAGCTGCTTGAAGTTCGACGCGGCGCTGACATCCTGTTTGTCCTGGGCGCCGACCGCGAGCCAGAAGGCGGGGAGCACGTCGTTGATCGGCACCCGGGTGACGTAGGCCCTCGGCGTGTTGATGAGCTGCAGAGCTGGACGGCCGAGGAAGACATCGACCAGCCGCGGCTTGCCTCCCGGCTTGTTGCCGGCCGGCACCTGGCTCCGGATCGGGGCGAAGTATCCCGACATCACGCCGGCGGCCCCGTAGCCCGCCGGGTCCTGCAGCGCGATGTTGGCGGCACAGTAGCCGCCCTCCGAGTAGCCAGCCACCCCCCAGGCCCGCCCTGGCGGCTGCACGCGGGCGATCCGCGCTATCGCCGCGGGCACATCCAGGGCGACGAAGGTCATGTCCTGGATACCGCCCGGGTTGTTGAGGCACTGCAGCTCATATTGCTGCCCGCCGTCGCTGTCGGGCATCACGAGTACCGCGGTGTCCGCGGGATGAGTCTCCAGCAGGTTGAGGAAGGTGGGAATCACGCCCATGACGTCGACCCAGGCCTGCGGGTTACCCGGTGAGCCGTGCAGCAGTTCGATGACGGGGAACTTGTAGTGCCGGTACGTCTTCTGAAAGTACTGCGGCGGGAGGTAGACGTACACGTTGCGGGTGAGGTGGCTCCGCACGCCGGTGACCGAAGTCTGGAACAGGTAACCGACCTGGGCGTCTTCGGCGAGGCTGGTGACCCGGCCGATGCTCTTGTCGAATTGCTTGTTGGTGCCGGCCCCGGCGGCCGCGTACTTGGGAATGCTGCTCACGCCCTGGCCGGTCAGCTCGTTGATCATTCCGCCCCAGGTCTGGTAGTAGTCATAGAACTTATTGACGGCGGCAATCCCGAAGACCATGGCAGGCAGGAACGCCAGGCACGCGGCGAACACGCGGAACACAATCTGCCTGGCCAGGGCCACCCAGACCAGCAATCCCCCGAACACCACCATGAGGAGCAGGAAGAAACCGGTCCCTTGCGGCTCAAACACCCCGTTCTCCTCGCCGGCGTCCGGTGCCAGCAGTGGCCCGTCTCACCGAGGGCAGGGCGCACCACCGCACAACCACATGGTCACAACAGCGAACGTCCGGAACGTGACATTAAGTTCCCCAGTGCGCACCGCAAACGTGCATGCGGCCCCGCTCAGCGGTGGAGGTGGGATTTGAACCCACGGAGGGGTTGCCCCCTCACACGCTTTCGAGGCGTGCGCCCTCGGCCACTAGGCGACTCCACCGCAGGCGAGCTTACCCGAATCCGCGCGTGCGCGGCGGCATCACCTACCCGGCGTCCGGCCTTCGCGCCGCGAAGAAGTCACGCAGCAAGTCACCGCACTCGCGGGCGAGGACTCCGCCGATGACTTCCGGGCGATGGTTCAGGCGAGTGTCGCGCAGCACGTCCCAGAGGGACCCCACCGCCCCGGCCTTCGGGTCCTCGGCTCCGTAGACCACGCGGGCCAGCCTGGCCGCCGTCACCGCGCCGGCGCACATCGTGCACGGCTCGAGGGTCACCAC
>WNGP01001688.1_pt1 | contig 19726 bp, 10 predicted proteins | sample 5407671 | NCBI WGS metagenome assembly WNGP01 (sample SAMN13153381, study PRJNA577476) | soil metagenome | isolation source: 40 cm soil or saprolite under Garry oak tree replicate 2 | place: USA:California | collected 2016-06-15 | reverse complement strand
TGCGCAACGGTAACCGGGACATCTACCGGGCGGCGCTCGACGGGAAAGACATAGTGCGGCTGACGTCCGATCCCGGCGACGATCAGCATCCCACGGAGCGTGCCGGCACTGTGGTGTTCACGAGCTACCGCGACGGCAACGGCGAGCTGTATGCGGTCCCCGCGACCGGAGGCGCCGAGCGGCGCCTCACGACCAGCGCCGCCAACGAGACCCAGCCGGCGCTCTCCCCCGACGGGCGGCTGATCGCGTATCTGAACGACGAGAGCGGCGTCCCCAAGCTGTGGCTGTGCGCCGCGGACGGGACGAATCCTCGAGCCCTCACCGCGCGATTCGGGTTTCCGGGATCGATCGAAGCGAGCCCCAGCTGGGCGCCGTCGGGCGACCGGCTGGTGTTCGTCTCGACGGCGAACGGGCACGCCGGTCTCTTCATCCTCACGCCTGGCGCAGGCGCTCCCGTGGGGCTCCTGGCCGATTCCAGCACCGCGGTCGAGCCCTCGTGGAGCCCGGACGGCACGCTGGTCGCCTTCGCCTCGACCCGGGCGGGCGGGGGAGGGGGAGCCACGAACATCTATACCGTGAATGTGGCGACCCATGAGATCAGGCAGCAGACTTATGGGTCGGTGACCGACGGGCAGCCCGCCGCACTACCGGACGGTCGGATCGTGTACGTGAGCTGGGTCGGCGGCACACCGGAGCTGCGGTGGCTCGACCCGGCGACACAGGCGGTGGTGCAGGTGAGCCCGGGGCCGGGTGCGGCGCAGCACCCCGCCTCTATCTACTAGACGACGACGGAGGACCGTTCCCATGCCCGGCGAGACGACCTACACCATTCCGGATGAAGTCCTCACCGCCCAACTCGAGGGCGAGGCAGTGCTGCTCGATCTCCAGACCAAGCGCTACTATCGGCTCAACGCGACGGCGGCGCGGATCTGGAAGGGCGTGGAAGATCGCCTCGAGCCGAACCAGATCGTGAGCGCCCTGATGGAGGAGTTCACCGTCGCTCAGACCACGGCGCAGGCGGAGACCGAGCGGACGCTGCGGGACCTGCGGGCGCGTGGTCTCCTGACGTGATGCTCGGTTGGGCCGCGGCCGTGGCGGCGGGAGCCGTCGCCGCGTTGCAATCGCCCCTGTGGCTCGGGCGTCGTAAGCTGCTCCGGCTGATCGGCCAGCCCGCGCCGATCGCCCCGATCGACCTGATCGGGGCGACGCACGCCGCACGAGCGGCCCTGGCGGTGCGCGCCGCGCACGTCACGCTGCGGTGGCTCAGTCGCGCCGCGTTCCCGGTGTGGCGGAACACCTGCTTGTATCGCGCCGTCGCCGAGTGTCTCGTGCTGCGCCGCTACGGCATTCCCTGCCGCCTCGAGCTCGGCGTCGCGCACCAGGATCCGCGCGGGAGGATCACCGCGCACGCCTGGGTCGTCCGCGCCGACGACGCTACCGCCGTCACCTCTCCGCCGGCGCTGGCGGTGCTGCGGTGAGATCGACCCGCGACTTGCCACTTCGCACCGCGCGACGGGCGCGGTGATCGACGTGCGCTGTTCGGCGCGCGCCGCGCCCCGCCCCCGGAGTGCCCCAACCCTCTCGGTCGGAACCGTGTGCGCGTGGGTGGACGAGCGCCACGGCGTGGTGCAGCTGCGCGGCGCGCTGGCCTCGAGCAGCGGTGCGGTGAGCTTGGCCTCGCGCGTTGCGCGGCTCTGCGCCGACCCCGCGAGTGGAGACGAAGCGGCCAGCGATCTCTACTCGATGCTCACGATCTCGGCCGCGCTGCTCGTCGCCGGGCTCGGTCGCGCGCTGCTGCACGCGGCGGCCGTGGTTGCGCCGGACGGCGCTGCCTGGCTGCTAGTGGGCGACGCCCGCTCGGGCAAATCCACCACCTGCGCCAATCTGGCGCGCGCCGGGTGGGGCTATTTGTCCGACGACCAGACCGTGCTGGCAGCCACGGAGCAGGGGATCATGGTCGAAGGGTGGCTCCGCCCGTTTCATCTGGATGGGGGGTGGGAGCGCGGCGAGGTCTGCGGTCGGCGCAGAACCATTCACCCGGCGGCGTTGGGTATCGGCGGCCGGCGGCGCGTCGCACCGCTCGCGGGCATCCTCTTGCCGGTGGTCGCGCCCGAGCGGCCCACGAGCCTCGCGCCGGTCTCGGCAGGTCAGGCACTCGCCGAGCTGGTGCGGCAGTCGCCCTGGCTGCTGGCGCACCGCGCGGTTGCCGCGGCCGGGATCACGGTGTTGTCACGCGCGGCCCAAACCCCTGCATTTGCCCTCACCCTCGGGCTCGACACGTACGGCGACCCGGCGCGCTTGCGCGCGCTCGTCACGACAGCCGGTAGCGGGCTTCCGCCTGTTTCGCGAGATAGCGTGCCCGGGCGGCCACTGGAACCGCGAGCAGCCGCCCGAAGGGAAGTCGCATGGCTTGCAACAACCCCCTGAAGCCGCGTCCCAAGCGAGGCCAGACCCGTTGGATGGCGGCCAACAGGGTCCACGTCGAAGCCGGGGAAACGTTCCACGCGTCGGCCCACTCCATGCGACGGTCGAGCGGTTCGCCGAGCAGCACGAAAACGGTCAGCGTCATCGGCTTCAGGGCGCGCCACGGGGCGAGCCAGGCGAAGCGGTGGCGTAGCAGGTAGTGCGCGGCCGCGTAGCTCCGGAACTGGTCAAGGGGCGCGTCGCCCCGGACCAGACTTTGCCCCAATGCCAGCATCGCGCCGAGCGGCGCCGCATGAGCGTGCTGCGCGATCCTGCTGCATACGTCAGCAAGGTCAGATGGTGCGACGTCCCGCAACGCTTCGGCGGTCAGCAAGACATCCCGCAAACAGCCGCGCCGGTAGGGATGTGAGACCACCGTGTGCACGAGGACGTGCCACAGGTGATCCACCGGGCTGAGTCGCGACAACCCGGTCCACTCTGTTAAGGCCCGAGCCCGGTGGCGCAACCCGGCGAGGTCTCCCAGGTGCATGATCGTACAATGGAGCTCGACCGGGACGCCGTGCGGCCGAGCGCGGGGGGCCAGGTGCGCCGGCCCGGGCAAGGCCACCGCGCGGTACCCGCGCCGATCCAATTCGCGCGCCAGCAGCTCCGCGCCATCGGGAGGGAGCAGCACGTCGACGTCGGCGAGGTCGAGCGGCTCGGGGCCCATCAGCGCCGAGAGACTGCCCTTCAGCACGATCGCCGGGATCCCGTGCGCGCTCGCGAGTTGACCGATCTCGACCAGTTGCGCCCGAGCCGTCAGAACGCGCTGCAGCTCCATCGTCGCTGATCCTTCCACGAGCGGCGCCGGTCCGTCTGCGATTGCTCCATTCGCGCGCAAGCGGCGTTGCAGGGCAAGGGCGCAGCGCTCCGCCTCGAGGAACAGCCTCCACGCGCCACCGCTGTGGAGCGCGACACGCCGCTGCCATTCGGGACTGAACGCCGCCGGCTGCCCGGCCAGCACGTCCAGTGCCCAGCGGCGGAGGCAAAGGGCTTCGAGGGAAGGGGGGTTCGTGCCGCAAACGTGGGGGCCAAGTCGCGGAGCGTCAAGGCTGGTGAGCAAAGCAGATCCTTCGCGCCTGCGGCGCGGTGAGCAAAAGCAGACCCTCGCGCCCGCGGCGCTCAACAAGCAGATCCTTCGCGCCTGCGGCGCTCAATAAGCAGATCCTTCGCGCCTGCGGCGCTCAGGATGACAGGCCCGCTCGCTCTCGGGAATAATTGAAGAGAGGGACCAGGCTCCATCACTCCTTTTCCCCACCGAAGCGCCGGGCGCTGTCATCCTGAGCGAGCGCGCGGGACGCGCGCGAGCGAAGGATCTGAAATGCGAGCGTGCGGAACGCGCGCGAGCGAAGGATCTGCTGGTGCCCGTGCGGCGCCCAAAAGCAGATCCTTCGCGCCTGCGGCGCTCAGGATGACACGCGCGCGAGTGAAGGATCTCGCGCTAAGGGGGAAGGGGCGACCTAGCGCCGCTGAAAATCCGGACTCCCCAGCACCAGCCCGACGGTCGTAGTCACGTCGCCTCGTGCCAGCGCTCGCATGTCCCCCGTCCCCGGCTCGCCCACGAGCATGGCCACGATGTCCCCGACCTGCCGGTCGTACGGCTCGCGATCGAAGCCCGCCTGCTTGAGCCACCGGCTCACGGCGACGCCCGGCACCTGACCCGCCGCCAGCGCCAGCCCCAGGTTGATCCGGCCCAGCACGGCGCCCGCGCCGAGCCATGGGCGCCCGGTCTCGGGATAGCCGTTCGGCGCGTCGTGCCCGTACAGCGGCTCGCCCAGCTGCGCTACAAGTTGGGCGGTACGCGGGGTGGTGTCCGCGGCGGCCCCGAGCCCCCGCAACGCGCTCGCTACCAGCTCGAACGGCGACTTGATCTTGGCGCGGTACGCGGCGCGGGAGTAGAACTCGCGCGAGGAGAGAATCACGCGCAGCACCTCCCGGATGTCGCCGTCCGTGTCGCGGAACGCGCGGGCGGCGCGCTGCACCAGGCCTCCGGGCGGCGTATCGCTCACGAAGCGGCGCACCAGCTTGGTCGCGATGAAGCGCGCGGTGGCGGGGTGCTGCGCCAGGAGGGTGAGCACCGCCTCGCCGTCCTCCACGCCGCGCCCGGCCGGCAACGAGTCGCCCAGGATGAGCTTGGGGCCCGCATCGTGCAGCTCGGGGCGGAACACGAAGTGACCGATCCGCTCCGGATCCTCGATGGTCCAACCGGTGAAGGCGCGCGCCACCTCGATCACGTCCTGCTGCGTGTAGCCGCCATCCACGCCCACGGTGTGCAGCTCGAGCAGCTCGCGGCCGAAGTTTTCGTTGATGCCGCGACGCCCCCCGCGGCCGCGCTGCGCCAGCGTGGGTCGCTCGGGCTCCGCCGCACTCTGCCAATTGTCCAGGTAGTAGAGCATGGCAGGACTGCGCGCCACGGCGCCGAGCAGGTCGCGGAAATGCCCCAGGGCGTGAGGGCGGATCACGTCCCGGTCGAACGGCAGCAGCAGGTAGCGCTCCGGGCCCTTGCCCGAATACACCGAGAAGTGATTCTCCCAGAAGTCGACCATGACCTCTTGCAGCTGTCGCCGGCTCACCACCGCGCGCGCCAGCTTGGTCGCCTGGAGATCCGTGAGCAACCGGCTCGCGGCGCGTTCCGCCTGGCTCAGGACGAGTGAGTCGTTCCTGGCCTCGAGGTGTTCCACGGCCGGGGCGAACCGATCGGCACAGGGCGTCATGGGGAGCGGCGGGGTCGACGCGGCGCGCGGCGCGGCGCGCAGCGCGGCAGGGCGCGCGTAGATGTGCGCCGCGTCGGCGAGCGCGAGCGACATCGTGGGGAAGCGCGCCAGCACGGAGTCGCCGTCGCCATCATCGATCGAGTCGGGCTCGAGCTGGCGGGCGATCCAGCGATCCACTCCGATCGAGCGGACCGCTGCCTCGTCCCCTGGCCGGGGACCGAACGCCAGGCGGTTGAGCACGTGCCGCACCCGCTCGTCCGCGGTGAGCGCCCCGGTGCGACCCGTGGCCGGCGTGACGGCCCTGAGCGTGGGGGTGGACGCGGCGCGCGTGCTGGCACACCCCGCCAAGCCAAGGGCGGCGAGCGGCAGGAGGGGAATGGAACGGGCGAAACCCATCAGCGGGTTGTACCCCGGCGCCCGGCCGGGGGGGCCGAACGCTCGATTTGGTGATAGAATGGATGGTCATGGCGACCAATCCGCGCGAAGGGCTGATTCGGGCCGTGTCGCAGGCGAAAGATCAGGCGAAGACGATCCTCGCCACGCTGGAGCAGCAGGGTCACCCCCAGACGAGCGAGTCGAACGGCGTCTATTTCGGCCTGGTCACGCTTCTCAAGCAGTTGCGCACCATCGACCCGGCGCCCCCCGTGGCCGGTCTCGCGAGCGAGCTGGAGCAGCTGGCGGGTCTGTGCGTCGGCAAGCTGGCCCCGCTCGAGCCGCAACTGCGCGAGGCGGCACGCGTCGCTCGAGCAGGATCCTAGGCCTGGGGGAGCCGAGCGCCACGGCTGTCGGGCGGGCGCCACACACCGGCATCTTGGGAACGCTCTTTGCACGTGCGGGTGGTTCGCGGGAGTAGCTCAATTGCAGAGCAGGTGGCGTCCTACCACCAGGTGCCGGTGCAAATCCGGCCTCCCGCTCTTTTTTTTCAAGTTTTCAAGGAGACCCCCGTGCTGATCGTCGCGCTGTGCCAACTCGCCGCCGGTCCCGTGCCGGCTCCCTCCCGTGCCGCCGCCACCGTGGTCGAGTATCTCCTGCCGCGTCCCCGCGCGTTCCCGCACGATCCGGCGGTGGGGCGCGACGGGATCGTGTGGTACACCGACCAGGCCAACAGCTACATCGGTCGGCTCGACCCCGCGACGGGACAGGTCACCGACTACGCCACGCCGACCCAGGCCTCGGGGCCGCACGGCATCATCGTGGCCCCCGACGGCGGAGTGTGGTACACGGCGAACTTCAAGGCGCGGCTCGGCCGGCTCGATCCGGCGAACGGCTCGATCAAAGAGTATGTGCTCCCGGCTGCGGCGCGCGATCCCCACACGCCGCTGTACTACGATCGGGCCATCTGGTTCACCGCCCAGGGGGCCAACCTGTACGGGTCGCTCGACCCGGGGACGGGCGAGGCGAAGTTGTTCCCGGTTCCGACGCCGGGCGCGCGGCCGTACGGCCTGGTGGCGGGCCCGAGCGGCACCATCTGGATGGCGCTGTTCGGTACCAACAAGATCGGCCGCATCAGCGCCCGAGACGGAAGCCTGCGCGAGTACCCGCTCCCCGATCCCGCCGCGCGGCCGCGCCGCCTCGCGGTCGACGCCCACGGCATCGTGTGGTACTCGGACTACGCGCGCGGCCAGCTCGGCCGGCTCGATCCCGCGACCGGGCAGGTGCGCGAGTTTCCGTGCCCCGGCGGCGGCGACAGCCAGCCGTACGGCATCGCGATCGGCACCGACGGGCGCATCTGGTACGACGAGTCGGGGAAAAACACGATCGTGGCGTTCGATCCGGCCAGCGAGCGCGCGGAAACCGTGGCGATCCCCACGGCGGGCTCGGTCGTGCGGAACATGGCGGTCGATTCGACGCGCGCGCGGCTGTGGCTCGCGCTGTCAGGGACGCAACGGCTCGGCAGGATCGACCTGGCACCCTCGCGCTAGCGGTGCGGCGACGGCTTACGGCGTGATGTTGAACGCGTCGCTGGTGGCGCCGTTCATACCGGGGCTGGAGGCAAGCAGGTTGTAGGGGCCTGCCGCCCTGTCGATGCGCACGTTGGTGAACGTCGCCACACCATTCACCGCGTTCACCTGCCCACCAGTGAGCGTCCCGCCCCCCGGATTGGCACCGATCGTGAGCGTGATGACTCCGGTGAAACTGGTGACGACGGCGCCGGCGTCGTTGCGCGCCTCGACCAAGACCGGCGGTGACATGGCCGCGCCCACCGGCGTGTTGCTGGGCTGTCGAGTGAACACCACGTGCGTCGGCCCGGGGGGTGGCGGCGGAGGCACGGTGATGTTGAACGCCTCGCTCGTGGCCCCGCCCAATCCGGGGCTGGAGGCGCGCAGGTTGTAGGGGCCCGCCGGCTTGTCGATGCGCAGGTCGGCGAACGTCGCCACCCCGTTCACGGCGTTCGCCTGGCCGCCCGTCAGCGTGCCACCGCCCGGGTTGGCGCCGATCGTGACGGTAATGAGCCCGGTGAAGCTCGTGACGACGGCGCCGGCGTCATTGCGAGCCTCCACCGTGACGGGCGGTGAGATGGGCGCACCCGCCGGGGTGCTCGTGGGCTGCTGAATGAACACCACATGCGTCGCCGACGTGGGCGGAGGGGGTGGTGGCGGTGGCGGCGGCGGCGGCGGTGGTGGTGGTGGCGGCGGTGGCGGCGGAGGAGGCGCGTTGACACCGACGGGGTGCGACACTGACGCCGTCGCGTTCTGGTTGTCGGCGACGGTGAGCTTCACATTGTAGGTGCCGCTGGCACCGTACGTGTGCGACGGGTTCTGGGCCGTCGCGGTCCCGCCATCCCCAAAGTCCCAGCTCTGGGCGCTGATTGTGCCATCGGGATCGCTGCTGGTACTCGTGAAGTTGCACGCCAGTGCGCTGCAGCCCCACGAGAACGCGGCCACCGGCGGCTGGTTGGTCGGAGGCGGCGGCGGTGGCGGCGGTGGTGGTGGCGGCGGGGGCGGCGGGGGGGGCGGGGGGGGCGGCGCGAGCGTCACGTTGAACGCGCCGCTCGTCGCGTCGCTCAAACCGGCGCTCGTGGCGAGCAGCGTGTAGCCATTGCCGACCTGATCGATGCTCAGGTCGCCGAATCTCGCCAGCCCGCTCTGCGCCGATTGGGTCGTGTCACCGCTGAGCTTGGCGTTTCTCAGTAGACTGCGGTCGCGGTCGAGCGCCATGTGGACCGCGGCGCTGAAATCGGCAACGGGGTTGCCGAACGCGTCGAACGCCGCCACGACCACCGGCGGCCGGATCATGCTGTCGGTCATCACGTCGCTCGGCTGTGCGGCGAAGCCGAGCTGGGTCGGTGGTCCCGGCACGACGTCGAACGCCGCGCTGGTGGCCGCCGGGAGCCCGTCCACCGCGGCGGCGAGGGCGTACCCGCTGCCCGACCGGTCGATGTGCAGGTCGGTGAACGTCGCGACGCCGTTCACCGCCGGGACGCTTCGGCGACCGTTGAGCGACGCGCCGCCCGGACTGTGATCGAGGGTGACGGTGACCAGGCCGGTGAACTTGGTGGCGGGCGCGTTCGCGGAGTCGCGCACGGTGACCTGGACGGGAGCGATCCGTTGGCCGGCGCGGGCGCTTTCCGGCTGCGCCGTGAAGGCCAACCCGGCGGCACCGTAGGCAGTCGGGGGCGGTGGCGGCCCGGCGGAGTTCAGCAGCTTATCGAGCCGGCAGCCTGCAACGATGACGGTGGCGAGCGCCAGAAGGCGGAGCATCCTCATGGCGCTGCCGAACCCCGCAAACCGCGCACCGCGCCCCCGCGCGGTATGCGGCCCTGCATTTGTGATGGGGCTCACGCGGATGTGGCCGTTCTCTGCTGAAAGGGGGCAACAGGTGTGTCGTGGGGAAAACAAGGCGGGCGCGGCAGTTACAGCAGCTTGCGATACACCTCCGCCGTCCGCTCCGCCGTCTTTTGCCAGGAGAACTCCCGGGCCCGGACCCGCCCCCGCGCGATCAACAGCTCCATGCGGGCCGGATCGTCCGACAGCCCCTCGAGCGCCTGTACGTACGCCGCGGGGTCCCGTCCCTCGACCACGACGATCGCGTCGCCGCCCACTTCCTTGAGCCCGCCCGCGCCGGAGGTCACCACCGGCAGCCCTGAGGCGAACGCCTCGATCACCGGATACCCGAATCCTTCATAGAGGGAAGGGAACAGCAGCACGTCGGCTGCGCGGTACGCGCGCCGCAGCGTGGTCTCGTCGGCGAACGGAGCGGTGCGCACGAAGCGACGCAGCGCCAGCCGTTCGATCAGCTGCTCCTGGTCGCCGGTGAAGCGCCCCCCCACCTGCAACAGATAGGCGTCGGCCTCGTTGCGGAGCCGCGCCACGGTCTGGATCACGAGGGGCACGTTCTTCCGCTCCACCGTGCTCCCCACGTGCAGCACCACGAACGCCTCCTCCGGGATGCGCCAGTCGGCGCGGCCGCGCGCCCGCGCCCCGGACGCCTCGGAGAAGAACGAGCGGTCCACGCCGAACGGCACCACGCTGATACGCCGGTCGTCCCCCAGCCAGGTCGCGAGCTCGTGCTTCAGCCACTCCGTGCCCACGATGTAGGACTGCGCCAGGCGCAGCGCCTTGAGCGTCTGGCGCAGGAAGCGGTTGCGGATCCCCTCGCGCCAGCCGTCGGTGGGCGAGCGCAGGATGATCACGGGCATCAGGTCGTGTACGGTCACCACCACCGGCCGGCGGTGCACGCGCGTGACCATGTGCGCGTAACTGTGATCGAGGATGTGCACCAGGCGCGCGCGCTTGGCGTCGCGCTTGAGCCACCACGGATAGAAGAAGTAGCGCGCCACGTAGCGCTGCGGGTCTCGCAACGGGCCGGGCAGGACGAGACTGGTGGGGTCCACGTCCTGGGCCCACCAGCGTGGATAGCCGCCGGAGCGGCGTCCGTCCTTGGTCTCGCGCGTCAACGCGCCGATCTGGGCGGCGAGCCGCACCTCGAACCCGGGATCGGTGCTCTCCAGCCAGTCGTACAGCCGGTGGGCGTAGCGGTCCATCGAGGGCCAGCGCTCGAGGGGCAAGTCGGGGACGAGGAGGACTCGGGTCACTTTCCCTTCAGGTTCGATGCTCCTAGGTGCGGCTGACCCCGGGGCGGTGCCCCGGGGAAAACGAGACTCCTGGTATGTAACCCCGGGCCGCCGGCCCGGGGTCAGCCGCGCGGGCCGATCACCTCTTTCCAAAACGCGACCGTCCGCTCCGCCACCGCGTCGTCACTGAACAGTTGCATCACGCGCGCCCGGCCCGCCTGCGCCAGCGGGCGCCGCGCCTCGGTGACGGCGAGGCGCCGCAGCGCGCCGGCGATCGCGGCGGGATCGCCGGGCGGGACGATCGCTCCGGCGTCGCCGATCACCTCCGGCGTCGCGCCGGCGCCGGTTCCGATGACCGCCACTTCGTGCGCCATCGCCTCGGCCACCGCGTGGGCGGACTGCTCGGCCCACCCCGGGAGCTCCCGGGACGGCTGCACCAGCACATCCAGCTCCGCCCACAAGCGCGTCATCTCCTCAGGCGGTAGCGCGCCCGTCCAGCGGATCCGCGCCGCCAGGCGCAGCTCGCTGGCCATGCGCTCGAGCCGCTCGCGATCCGGGCCGTCGCCCACCACCCACAGGTACCACCGCCCGCCGCGGTTTTCGGCGAGCGCCTGGAGCAAAGTATCGAGTCCCTTCTCCGGCACCAAGCGGCCCACGTATCCGATCGCGAGCCCTTCGTGCAGTGCGTGCTCGGGCTCGGGCGGCACCTGGACGCCGAGCTGGGGCACGACGGCGATGGGGAGGTCGGGGACCGCGCGCCGCAGCAGCGCCGCGGCTCCCCCGCTGCCCGCGATGGCGCCCTTGAGCCGCCGCAGCGCGCGGCGCCGGCGCACGCGGGGGAAGAGCGGCAGGGAGACGTCCACGTTCTGGAGCGTGAACAGCACCACGGGGAGCTTGAGCTTGCGCGCCACGCGCACCACCTGCTGGCAGCCGCGCGTGGTCGGCTCCTGCTCCACCTGAATGACGTCGGGGCGCTTGTCGCGCAGCAGCGAGATGAGCGCGCGCTTGCCGAAGCGCGCTTCGGCGGGGTGGGCCCAGTGGCGCACCGGAATGGGGAAGACCTCGACGCCGTTCTGGCGCTCCCACCCTACCTCGATGGTGCGACCGAGGCCGGCTTCGCGCGAGCGCTCCGGCACGCCGACGGTGACGTCGAGATCGCGCGCGGCGAGCGCGCGGAGCTTGCCGCGGTTGGCGGGGTTGAGATAGGTCGGGGAGACGATGAGAACCCTACGCATGAGGAGAAATGTGGAATGCGGAATGTGGAATGCGGAATGTATCGGTGGGCGTCCTACGGTGCACGACCGTCCCTTTCAATTCCGCATTCCGCATTCTACATTCCGCATTCGTTCGGGCCCTTAGCTCAGATGGTTAGAGCAGCGGACTCATAATCCGTAGGTCCCAGGTTCAAATCCTGGAGGGCCCACGCTTGAGGCTGGGTGACAGTTTATGGGTTTTGGTAGCAGACGCACAGGGGTGAACAGGGGGCAGTTAGCAGGAGTTCACCTACTCACTCGAACTGTTCACCGCTGTGCGTCTGTGCGTCTCAGGCTGTTGACTGTTCTCCAGCCTCACCCGGGTGGCTAGCTCAGCTGGTTAGAGCGCCGGTCTCACATACCGGAGGTCACAGGTTCGAGTCCTGTGCCGCCCATTCGCCCTGCCGTCGCTTTCCTCTCTATGGTCCTCCTCTAAACCCCCCTCCAGCCGAGGTCGGATGGCCGGCCGGTATGAGACCGGGGAAGCAGGAAGGGAAGACCGCGAAGTGATGCGCCGGTGATATAGCGTCGCCGCAACGGGTTAGGGCGTCGCATCATGAAAACAGCCGGTACGGGCTTTGCCACACTTGCCGTGAACGCGCCACTCACGGGAGCCCGTGGCCCTGCCGCAGGAGACCCGCAGACCGAGCAGTGTACTCAGCGCCTGTCAGCGGGCGACGAGTGTGGCGGGGTGCGCCCTGCTGCTGTTGCTCGTCGCAACGTGTCACGTCGATAAAATCACCAACAATCCCCCGCCGGTCGCGACGCTCGGCGTGGCGCCCGCCAAGCTCACGCTCGCCGCCGCGGCGGGCAGCGCGGCGCTGCAGCTCGATTCCGTCGGGCTCAAGAACGCTGGAGAGGGAGGCGCGCTGTCGTGGAGCGCCGCGGCCGCGCACGGCTCCGCATGGCTGTCGTTCAACCCGCGGGGCGGGTCGACGCCGGGGTGGCTGCACGTCCAGCTCAACCCCGCCGGACTCGCTCCCGGCACCTATAACGACAGTGTGATCGTGTCCGCCGGGAACGCGGCCGGCAGTCCGGCTGCGGTGCCCGTGGAGTTCGTCGTGCATCCGTGCGTCGCCGCCGCGATCGCGCTCGACGCGCAGCTCAGTGACTCACTCACCCAGCAGAGCTGTGCGGCGCCGCACCGGCCGGGAAGCTTCGCGCAGCTGTACAGCTTTACCGGGCGCGCCGGAGACTCGGTCTCGATCGTCATGTCCGCCCCGGCGCTCGACGGGTACGTCGTGTTCGACACCGCGACCACCGGCGACGCGCCGCCGCTCGCGGAGAACGACCAGTGTGCGGCGGGCACGGGCGCGTGCCTGCTGTATCAGCTGCTGCGCGCGGCGGGCTCGTACACCGTCGAGGCGACGAGCGGGCCGGCGGCGGCGACCGGCCTGTTCACGCTGAGCATCACCCGGCCGCGCGCGCCCGCCGGTCCGGACGCCCTGGCGCAACTCACCGGCGACGGCGTGACAGTCATCGCGCTGGGCGGCAGCGTCGATCAGCCAAGCGTGGTGCTGCGCGGCACGGTGAGCGACCCGGACGTGGGCGATACGCTGCGGCTCCAGGTCGAGGCGCTGCCCGTGGGCACGGCGTTCACCGGCACACCCACGGCGGTGAGTGATCGGGCGTCGAGCGGACAGCGCGCGTCCGTCACGCTCACCGGGCTCGCCGACAACACGGCGTATCACTGGCGCGCCCGCACCCTGGACCAGACGGGGCGGGCGAGCGCGTGGCTGTCGTTCGGCGGCAACGCCGAGACGGCGGCCGACTTCTCGACCGCGATTCCGGGGCCGCCGCTCGCCCCCACTGCACTGGGGCAGTTCCAGAGCGACGGCGTCACCGCCATCCCGGTGGGCGGCACGGGGCGCAGCCGCTCGGCGGTATTCAAGGCAACCGTCACCGACCCCAACCCGGGCGACGTGGTGCGGCTCGAGGTCGAGGTCGACCCGCTCGGCACGGCGTTCAGCGGCGTACCGAACGGCTCCGGGGCTGCGGTGGCCAACGGCACGATCGCCACCGCCACCATCGCAGGTCTCACCGACAACGTGTCGTATCACTGGCAGGCGCGCGGGGTGGATCAGACCGGCCGGGCCGGGCCCTGGGCGTCGTTCGGCGGCAACGCCGAGACGGCGGTCGACTTCAAGGTCGCGATGGCGGGGAGTCAGGTGGTCTTCACGGTGCAGCCCGCGACCACCGCGGCTGGCGCGGCGATCACACCCGCGGTGAAGGTCGCCGTGCAGGACGCCCTGGGGAACACCGTCACGAGCTTCAGCGGCACGATCACGGTGACCCTGGGGGTGAACCAGGCCGGTGGCACGCTCGCGGGCCATACGACGGTCACTGCCGTGAACGGCGTGGCCACGTTCACCGACCTGAGCATCGACAAGGTGGGGACGGGCTATACGCTCCAGGCCACCGGCGCGGGCTTGACCACGGCGAGCGGGTCGTTCGACATCACGCCGGGACCGGCGACGCAGCTCGCGTTCACGGTGCAGCCGAATGCCACGGCTGCGGGCGCGCCGATCACGCCGGCGGTACAGGTGACGGCGCGCGATGCGTCGGGTAACACCGCGACCCAGTTCACCGGCAACATCACCGTGGCGCTGGGCGCGAACCAGAGCGGCGCAACGCTGGGCGGTGTCCCGACGCACGCGGCGGTCGCCGGTGTGGCGAGCTTCCCGGGGCTGAGCGTCAACAAGGCGGGGACGTACACCCTGACCGCGACGAGCGGCACGATCCCCGTGGCGACGAGCGCGTCGTTCAACATCACCGCCGCCGCGCCGGGGCAGCTCGTCCTCACGACCCCGCCCTCGGCCACCGCGCGGAGCGGTGTGCCGTTCGCGCAGCAGCCCGCCGTTCAGGTGCAGGACGCCAACGGGAATCCGGTCGCCACGCAAGGGGTCGGCGTCACGGTCACGATCGCCACGGGGCCCGCGGGCGCGTCGCTCGCACCGCAGAGCGCGACGACCGACGCGACCGGGCTGGCGCGCTTTACCGGGCTCACGCTCAGCGGTCCCCCAGGGAGCTATACCCTGACGTTCGCGTCGGGCACGCTCAGAACGGTCACGTCGGGGCCGATCGCGCTCGCCGCCGGGACGGCGACGCAGATCGCGCTGCAGGCGGGCAACAACCAGACCGTCGCGGCCGGCACAGCCGTGCCGATTCCGCCCGCGGTCATCGTCAAGGACGCGAGCGGCAATCCCGTCGCGGGCGTGGCGGTGACGTTCGCGGTCGCGCCAGGGAACGGCACGATCACCGGGCCGAATCAGACGACCGACGCGAACGGCATCGCCCGAGTCGGCAGCTGGACCCTCGCCACCACTGCCGGCGCCAACACGCTGACGGCGACGGCGGCCGGGCTCACGGGCAGCCCCGTCACCTTCACGGCCACCGGCACCGCGGGGAGCGCCGGGAGCATCGCCGTCTCCGCGGGCGACCAGCAGACGGCCACCGTGAACACCGCGGTCGCCACGCCCCCCGCGGTGATCGTGAAAGACCAGTTCGGCAACCCGGTGGCGGGCGCCGCCGTAACCTTCGCAATCGCGTTGGGACAGGGCGGCATCACCGGCGCGGCTCAGACGACCAACGCAAGCGGGATCGCCAGGGTCGGGAGCTGGACGCTAGGCAGGGCCGCCGGGACCAACACCCTCACCGCCACGTCGACAGGGGTGAACGGCAGCCCGGTGACGTTCACGGCCACGGCCATCGCGGGCGCGGCAACGTCGATCGCAGTCAGCGCCGGAAACAACCAGTCGGCGGCGGTCGGGACCGCGGTGGCGACGCCGCCGGCGGTGATCGTCCAGGATCAGTTCAACAATCCCGTCGCGGGCGTGGCGGTGACGTTCGCGCCGGCGGCGGGGAGCGGCAGCGTGAGTCCCACGACGCCGGTGACGACGGGGGCGGGCGGGATCGCCGCCTTGACCTCGTGGACCCTCGGCACCACGGCCGGCCCCAACACGCTGACCGCGACGGCGGCCGGCAGCGGCATCACGGGCAATCCGGTGAGCTTCACCGCCACCGCCACGGCGGGGCCGGTCGCGAAACTCGCGATCACGACGCAGCCGTCCGCCACGGTGCAGAGCGGCGTGGCCTTCCTCCAGCAACCCGTCATCCAGCTGCAGGACGCCTCCGGCAATCCGGTGAGCCAGCTCGGCATCACAGTCAGGGCGACAATCGCCTCGGGCGGCGGGACACTGGGCGGTACGGTGGACATCAACACCAACGCGAGCGGCGCCGCGCTGTTCACGAACCTGTCGATCAGCGGCACGGCGGGGCCGCACACGCTGGGCTTCTCGGCCCAGCAGTTCACCCCCATTACGTCGGCGACGGTGAACGTCACCGCGGGCGCGGCGACCCAGATCGCGATGAACGCCGGCAACGGCCAGAACGCCACCACCGGGACCGCCGTGGCCATACCGCCGTCGGTGATCGTGCGTGATGCCAGCAACAACCCGGTCGCGGGCGTCGCGGTCACATTCGCGCCGGGGACGGGCGGCGGCACGGTCACCGGTGCGAACCAGACGACCGATGCGACCGGCATCGCCGCCGTCGGCAGTTGGATCCTGGGCAAGACGGCGGGGCTGAACACGCTCACCGCGACCGCGCCCGGGTTGACGGGGAGCCCGCTCACGTTCACCGCTACGGGCGCGGCGGGCGCGCCGGCAACGCTGGCGAAGTTCTCAGGGGACAACCTCACCGGTCAGGTGGGCAGCACGCTGGCGACGCCGCACAACGTGCTCGTTACGGACGCCAACGGCAATCCGGTGGGGAACGTCACGGTGACCTGGGCCCCGGCCTCGGGCGGCGGCTCGGTGAATCCGACGTCGTCGCTGACGGACGTGAACGGCCACGCCACCACAACCCGGACGCTCGGGCCCACGCCGGGGACCCAGACGACCACCGCCGCCGTCACGGGTCTCCCGACCGTGACATTCACGGTCACGGCGAGCGTGGCCGGCGCCACACAAATGGCGGTGAACGGCGGTGATCGCCAAACCGGCACGGTCGGACAGGCGCTGCCCACGCCGCTGTCGGTGCGGGTGGCGGACCAGTTCAACAATCCGGTGGCGGGGGTGACGATCAGCTGGGCGGTCATCAGCGGCGCTGGGTCGCCGAACCCGGCGACCTCCACGTCCAACACGAGCGGCATCGCCTCGACGACGTGGACTCTGGGCACGCGGAGAACGGCGACCGACAGCGTGCAGTCGGCCCAGGCCACGGGTGTCGGGTCTCCCGTCAGCTTCACCGCGTTCAGCATAGCCGGGCCGGTGAACGCGGCGCAGACGACCCTGGTCGCGTCCCCGGCGACGATCACCGCCTCGAGCGGGACCAGCGCCAGCACGATCACCGTCACGGCGCGCGACCAGTACGGCAATCCGGTGCGCGGCAAGACCGTCACCCTCACCGCGACCGGCTCGGCCAACGCGCTCGTCCAGCCGCGCGATACGACCGATCCCAACGGGGTCGCGACCGGCAGCCTGAGCTCGACCTTTGCCGAAGCTAAGGTGCTGTCGGCCACAGTGCCGGGCATCTCGATCACCCAACGGGACACGGTGACGGTGACCCCGGCGGCGGCGACCCAGCTCGCGTTCCTGGTGGGCCCGAGTAACGTCGCCGCGGGCGCCGCCATCACGCCGGCGATTCAGGTGGAGGTGCGCGACCAGTTCAACAATCGCGTCACCGCGGCGAGCCCCGGAGTCTCGCTCGGCTTCGGCAACAACGCCGGCGGCGGCACGTTGAGCGGCGGCGGTCAGCAAATGGCGGCGAACGGCGTGGCGACGTTCGGCGCGGCGAGCATCGACAAGGCGGGCACCGGCTACACGCTGGTCGCTAGCTCGGCGCCGCTCACGCCGGTGACGAGCGGACTGTTCAATGTGACCGCCGCGGCCGCGACGCAATTGGCGCTCACCACGCCGCCGTCGGGCACGGGGCGGAGCGGCGCGCCGCTGGCGCAGCAGCCCGTCGTGCAGTTGCAGGATGCCAACGGCAACCCCGTGAGCCAGATCGGCGTGGTCGTGACCGCGACGCCGAGCCCGGCGGGGGCGATGGCGAGCAATAACACCGCCACCACGGGTCCGAATGGGGCAGCGACGTTCAGCAGCTTGACGCTCACGGGCACCGCGGGGAGCTACACGCTGAGCTTCGGCGGCGGCACGGGGATCACTCCGGTCGCCTCGGGGGCGATCGCGCTCAGCGCCGGTGGTGCCGCATCGATCGCGGCGAGCAGCCCCGTCACGCAGGACGCGCCGGCGGGGAGCGCGGTGCATTCGCCCCCGACCGTGATCGTGAGGGACGCAAGCGGCAACCCGGTGTCCGGCGTCGCGGTGACCTTTGCGACCGCGGCAGGGAGCGGGACGGTCACGCCGACGACGCCGGTGACGACGGGGACCGACGGGGTCGCCGCCGCGACGTCGTGGACCTTGAGCACCACGGCGGGGACGAACACGCTCACCGCGACGTCGGGGACGCTGTCCGGCAGTCCCGTGACGTTCACGGCGACGGGCACGGCCGGGGCCGCGACGAAGCTGGTGCTCACGACGCCCCCTTCGAGCACGGCGCGGAGCGGCGCGCCGCTGCTGCAGCAGCCCGTGGTGCAGCTCCAGGATGCCAACGGCAACCCCGTGAGCCAGATCGGCGTGGTCGTGACGGCGACGCCGAGCCCGGCGGGGGCGACGGCGAGCAATAACACCGCCACCACGGGACCGACCGGGGCAGCGACCTTCAACAACTTGACGCTTACGGGCAGCGTGGGGAGCTACACGCTCAGCTTCGGCGGCGGCACGGGACTCACCCCGGTCAGCTCCGGAGCGATCGCGCTCAGCGCGGGGGCGGCAGCGTCTATCGCCGCGAACGGGGGCGGGACGTCGGCGCCCGCGGGCACCGCGGTCACGCCACCGCCCTCGGTGATCGTGAAGGACGCGGGCGGCAACCCGGTCCCCGGGGTGACGGTGAACTTTACCGTCGCACCGGGCAGCGGGACGGTGACACCGCCGACGACGACGACCGGGGCCGACGGCATCGCCGCGGCGACCTCCTGGACCTTGAGCGCCACGGCGGGGACCAACACGCTCACCGCGACGGCCTCGGGCCTCGCGGGGAGTCCGGTGACGTTCACGGCGACGGGCACGGCGGGCGCGGCGAACAAGCTGGCGCTCACGACACCGCCCTCGAGCACGGCCCAGAGTGGCGCGCCGTTGGTGCCGCAGCCGGTGGTGCAGCTGCAGGACGCCAACGGCAACCCCGTGAGCCAGAGCGGCGTGCTCGTGACCGCGACGCCGAGCCCGGCGGGGGCGACGGCGAGCAACAATACGGCCACCACGGACCAGAACGGTGCGGCGACGTTCAGCAGCCTGACGCTCACCGGCACCGTGGGGAGCTACACGCTGAGCTTTGGTGGCACGGGGATCACCCCGGTCAGCTCGGGGCCGATCGCGCTGAGTGCGGGCGCGGCGGCATCGATCGCCGCGAATGGCGGGGGGACGTCGGCGCCCGCGGGCACCGCGGTCACCCCACCGCCTGTGGTGATCGTGAAGGACGCCGGCGGCAATCCGGTCTCCGGGGTCGCGGTGACCTTCGCCGCGTCCACTGGGGGTAGTGTGACGGGCCCGAACCAGACGACCGGGGCCGATGGGACCGCGACGGTGGGGAGTTGGACGCTCGCGCCGACGGCGGGAACGAATACGCTGACCGCGACGGCGACAGGCAGCGGCATCACCGGCAATCCGGTGACGTTCACCGCGACGGGTACCGCGGGCGCGGCGACGAAGCTCGTCCTGACCACACCGCCCTCGGCGACGGCGCGGAGTGGTGCGCCGTTGGCCCAGCAGCCGGTGGTCCAGCTCCAGGACGCGAACGGCAACCCGGTGAGCCAGGGCGGCGTGGTCGTGACCGCGACGCCGAACCCGGCGGGCGCCACGGCCAGTAACAACACGGCGACCACCGAGCCGAGCGGGAGTGCCACGTTCAGCGGGCTCACGCTCACCGGCACCGCCGGGAGCTACACGCTGAGCTTCGGTGGCACGGGGATCACCCCGGTCAGCTCCGGGGCGATCGCGCTCAGCGCCGGCGCCGCGGCGTCGATCGCCCACAACGCCGGCGGGACGTCGGCGGCCGCCGGGACGGCGGTCACGCCGCCGCCCTCGGTGATCGTGAAGGACGCGAGCGGCAATCCGGTGTCCGGCGTCGCGGTGACGTTCGCGGTCGCCCCGGGCAACGGCACAGTGACGCCGACGACGCCGGTGAGCACCGGGACCGATGGGATCGCCGCGGCGACCTCGTGG
>WNGP01001418.1_pt1 | contig 19742 bp, 18 predicted proteins | sample 5407671 | NCBI WGS metagenome assembly WNGP01 (sample SAMN13153381, study PRJNA577476) | soil metagenome | isolation source: 40 cm soil or saprolite under Garry oak tree replicate 2 | place: USA:California | collected 2016-06-15 | reverse complement strand
CTTCGGGCGACGAAAGAAAATCCACTGCGGTCAGTGCCGCGGCGGCGATTGCAGGAGGTGGCGCTGTGGAATAGATAAACGAGCGAGCGCGATTGATCAGCCATTCGATGAGATCGCGGGCACCGCAGATGTAACCCCCGGTTGCACCAAGGGCCTTGCTTAGCGTTCCCATCTGAACATCGACATCTTCACTCACGTTCTCCGCGGCAGCGAGGCCCCGGCCATTTGGACCGATCACCCCGACAGCATGCGCTTCATCGAGCATTAAGAGCGCGCCGAAGCGTTTCTTTAGTTCGACTAATTCGCGCAACGGCACCCGATCACCGTCCATGGAAAAGATAGATTCAGTCACGATGAGAATGCGCTTGCCCGCGTGTTCGCGCTGGCACCATTGAAGATGACTCTCCAGTTTGCCCAGATGATTGTGGGGAAATATGCGCAGAATCGCTCCGCTCAATTTTGCGCCGTCGACCAGGGAAGCGTGACAGAGTTTGTCGAGCAAGATGACGTCATTTTTGCCGACTATGGCAGGGATGGTGCCAAGCGCGGCCGCATATCCGCTGCTGAAACAAAGCGCTGCTTCTGTTCCTTTCCATTTGGCCAGCGCATTTTCCAGACGCAGATGTGGTGATTGTGTTCCGCTGATCAGCCGCGAAGCCCCAGCGCCAATCCCGAATTCGCCGATCGCAGTGATTGCTACCTCGCGAAGTCGAGAATCGTTAGCAAGACCGAGATAATCATTCGACGAAAAATTGACGAGCCGCTTCCCGGCGATCTCGATTTCCGGCCCCTGGGCGCTATAAATTTCGCGAAGATGCCGGTCTAACGAACACGCACTTAGCACGTCCAATTGTTCCTGAAAGCTGTTGCGCATAGCGCAGTCTTACCTTTCTGGATCAAACAGAGGAATAATCCTCGCGCTAAGCTCGGCAAGGGAATCGGCGGGTAGCTTACAGATGAAGGCAGCCTTTCGTGCCTGCCAGTCAAGCGAACGAAGATGATCCGCCAACACTACGCCTTGCACGGGAAGCCCGAGCGGCAGCGATACTTCAAAGGGGTAGCCCTTCGCTCGGCGAGTGACGGGACAGACCAGTGCAAATCCACTTCTGGAATTATAACTTGCATCGCTCAGTACAACGCAGGACGGCGGCCCACTTGTTCGCGTCCGCTTTGAGGATCGAAACTCAGCCAGACCACATCCCCGCGCCGCGGCGCCCGGGTGACCAGCTTTACCATATTTCGCGACCCTTCGCCTTGCCCCAATCGGTCTCATCCTGGCGGTTTTTCTTAGTGATACCGCGCACAAGATCGGCAAGGCGATAGCGGGGTCGTCCGGGGCGCACAGCCAGGACGCCGTCCGCGACTTCCATCTCCACCGAATCGCCTTGTTCCAGCTCGATTTCATTGGCAATGGATTTTGGGATGCGGAGAGCGAGGCTGTTGCCCCACTTCTGAATGGTCGCATTCATTGTGTTTCTACTTTGAATCTACACGTGGCGGGCGTCAAACGGTAGGCGTCTCACTGCCGCGAGATTACATCCAAAGACCCCAGGACAGCAGCGCGGACGCGTCCCGCCACACTCCCGCCTTGCTGTCCCCGAGTACGACGACAATAACGTCGCGGCCCGCCCGGGAGCCGCTGCAGATCAAGCAGTGTCCGGCGGCCTCAGTGTAACCGGTTTTCATCCCGTTACAGTAGGGCAGGCGTCTTAAGACTTTGTTGGTGTTTTCCAGCTCTCGCGTCCGCCCGTTGGCGTAGCGAAAAACAAGCTGTGGAAGACAAACGATCGAACGAATGGTCGGATTCGCATAGGCCGCGCGCGCGATCATCGAAAGGTCGCGCGCAGTTGAATACTGGCCAGGCATAGGCAAACCGTTTGGATTAACAAAGTGCGAATTCACAGCTCCAAGTTCGCGCGCGCGCCGATTCATGACCTCGGCAAATGCTTCCACACTGCCTGCATTATCCCGCGCCAGACACCGCGCCACGTCGTTAGGGCTTTTCACGAGCAATGCCCGCAATAGGTCGATCCGCTGATATGTGTCGCCGGGTTTGATATTCAGCTTAACCGGGTCCGCCATTGTATCGATTTGTTGAACCGTAACGGGCTGATCCAAGAAACCGCGCTCGGATACAATTAGAGCGGTAAGCAATTTTTGCGTGCTGGCCGCGGCTCGCATCTGGTCCGGGTTCTTTTCGTATAATGTCTGGCCGTTATGCGCGTCCACGACAATAACTGAGGCTGCGCCGGTCTTTGGTATCCCTTGGGGAGTGAACTCTGTCGGCTCTGGAGTTGATTCTGGCGTCTCCTTCGGCTTTGCATGCGTCCGGCGCGAGCGAGCGTGGGTCGATTTCTCAGTCTGCGTCTTCCGAGCAGGAGTGGGCGAAACGTCGGCATCTTCTTTGTCTTTCGCTGTAACCGCGCGCGCCTTCCGAACGGGCCCGGGCGAAATACCACTGGGCCGCACCGCCTCGGAGTCAACGACACCTTGACCCCACACGCTCAGCGCCGACGCTAGGACCAATACGCAGAGGAACAAAATCCGATTGCGGCACTTCATCGGCGGGAACTTAGCGATAGAATTTTGATCAGCGCAAGTCCGGCTGGCATTTCCCGCCGACGCCTCCTTCGACTCCGCTCAGGACAGGCTCAGGTCGCGCCCTACCTGGCGCGCTCGATCAATTCGACCTCGTAACCTTCGGGCGCGTCGATGAACGCAATTTTGCCGCTGCTACTTACATGCGGCCCGTCCGACAGCGGATGACCTTTCGCCGCCGCCTCCCGCGCAAACTTTTCCAGGTCGTCCACTTCGAATGCCAGATGCGTGAGGTCAGGACCGACCACAACCGGCCCGCTCTCATCGAATTTGCAAATCTCAATTTCCTCTTCACTATCGGGCGCTTTTAGAAACACAAGTTGTGAGCCGCGACCGGATGTCTGGCGGCGCAGCTCCTTAAGCCCGAGAACATCTTTATAAAACAAGACTGTCTTTTCCAAATCCTTCACTCGATAGCGGGTATGTAAGAGTTTTTTGACCATACGGTATCTTATTGCGCCTATACCGGATTAAATTCAAACTCAGGATGATTTTTACATGAAACTTGTAATCGCCGCCACCGGCGCCAGTGGAACCATTTATCTGCAAAGGTTGCTCGAGCAGATCGACTGCGCGGCGCACGAGATTCATCTCATGATGAGCGCGCACGCCAGACAAGTAGCGAAGCAAGAACTTGGCACTTTCAAAATTCCGAAAGCAATCGCCCAACATTCTGAGAACGATCTCGGTGTTCCATTCGTCAGCGGCTCAGCGCATTTCGACGCGATGATCATTGTCCCCTGCTCAATGGCCACTCTCGGCCGGATTGCGTCCGGTTCCAGCGATAGCGCTTTGCTGCGCGCGGCTGACGTTTTTTTGAAGGAACGCCGGAAACTGATCCTGGTTCCGCGTGAGACGCCATGGAACTTAATTCACGCACGCAATGTCGTGACGTTGCTCGAGGCGGGAGCGATTGTTCTGCCAGCCATCCCCTCCTTCTATAGCCGGCCAGATTCCGTCGCCGCTGTCGTCGACACAGTGGTTTGGCGCATTCTTGATCAGGTCGGCTTGCCAAACCCGAGCGCATACCGGTGGGGAAAAGACATGGCAAAACCTGCCCGCAAACGTTGAAGATCGAAGGTCGACCCGCGCGTTGGCTGATCGCGGTCGGGTTTCGCTTGTTGCAGCTATGGGCGCGCACGCTGCGTTATGAAATAGAAGATGGCGCAGGCATTGTTGGAAAACCAATAGCAGAGAATTACATCGGCGCTCTCTGGCATAATCGACTGTTGTTATTTCCGTTCGTCCTGCGGCGCTTTCTTTTTAACCGCCACGGCGCGGCTTTGATTAGTGCCAGTCGTGACGGCGAGTTGCTGACCGCTGCAATCAAGCGCTTCGACTACGACGTTGTGCGCGGCTCAAGTTCGCGGCTGGGCGCAAGAGCAATTTTGCAGCTCTCGGAGATGATTGCATCCGGTCACGATGTAGTGATCACGCCAGACGGTCCACGTGGTCCTGCTTACGAACTTGGCCCCGGCATTATTTTTCTTGCGCAAAAATCCGGAGCGGCTGTTTTGCCCGTCAACATGGAATATTCGAGCTGCTGGCGGATCAAAAGCTGGGATCGATTCATTATTCCGCGCCCCTTCAGTAAAGTGCGTGTGATAATTGGCCAACCGTACCGGGTGAAATCGACAAGCACAGACGCGGAGTTTGAAGCCGAGCGTGTGCGTTTGCAGAATGCTATGATGGCGCTGGTTGAAATGCGCTGACTCGATTAAGATCGGCGCATGCGCAAACTGAAGCAAGGACCTCACAATCGAAGCGGTGGTTATGCAGAGAAGCATGTGTAAGGCAAGGACTAGTGTGAGTCTCCTTCGCTTCACTCCGAATGACAACGGAGCGCGCAAATTTTGATACATGGCAAAGCTGATCGATGGCCGCGCAATCGCGGAAAAAGTTTATGTCGACCTTCGCCGCGATATTGCGGCGTTAAAATCGAAAGGCGTCACGCCGGGACTTGCGGTCATTCTCGTTGGCGACAATCCGGCCTCGCGCGCCTACGTGCGCTCGAAAGACAAAATGTGCCGCAGTCTGGGTTTGCATTCGGTGAAACTGGAGCTGCCGGCATCGACCACACAAGCGGAACTGCTCGCCCGCGTCGAAGAATTGAATCGCGACCCCGAGATTCACGGTATTCTGGTGCAATCGCCGCCGCCCAGGCAGATCGATGAAGCGGAAGTCGTGCGCTCGCTCGAACCACGCAAAGATGTGGACGGTTTTCATCCGGAGAACGTCGCGAAGCTCGTGATCGATGATCCGAGCGGATTTGTCCCATGTACACCGCTTGGCGTGCAGCGTTTGCTTATTGAAAGCAAGATCGACATCGCAGGCGCGCATGTCGTGATCCTTGGCCGGAGCATGATCGTGGGCAAACCGCTCGCCTTGCTTCTCATGCAGAAAAACAAAAACGGGAACGCGACAGTCACGGTCGTGCATTCGCGCAGTCGCGAGCTCGAAAAGATTATGCGGTCGGCGGATATTTTAATTGCAGCGATCGGTCAACCGAACTTCGTAAAAGCGGAACATGTCCGCGATGGCGCAGTTGTCATCGATGTTGGCATCAATCGCCTGGACGACGCGCCGAGCGAACGCGGTTATCGACTCGTAGGTGATGTGGCCTTTGATGAAGTGTCACAGAAAGCGGCTGCGATAACGCCAGTACCGGGCGGTGTCGGGCCGATGACAATCGCGATGTTGATGTCCAACACGATAAAAGCGTGTCGACAGTGGATAGGTAGGGGCGGTTCACCTGGACCGCCCGCGGGTGATTGAGGTCAATCGGCCCTACCTGCGTTTGTAATTTTTGCGGTCAGCAACTTCAAGATCGAGGGATTAATTCGCGCCGCATGAACAAAGAACGATCCGACTCGCGGAGCCAATACCGCCGTGCGGGACATCCGGTTTACCCATAACCGGCCGCGATACATGGCAGCGTGCGCTTTCGCGTAATCACTCGCTGGATCGGCATCGTAATTTCCACCAATGATTTTTGCGATGGCCTGCGCCGCCAGTTCTCCTGAGCGAAGTGCGTAATAAACTCCTTCCCCGGTAAACGGCTCCACCACGCGCGCCGCGTCGCCGACCAGAAACAATTTGTCGTGCGCTGGCGCCAGGGCCGCGCGGGTGAGCGGAGTGATCGTGCGCCAGGGATGATCTTGCTGAAGGCCGAACCGCTGCTCGGCCCAACGACGAAGCGCAGATATGTTGGAAGGCTTGCCCACGAGGCACAAATTTAGTTCATCGCGATTTACCGGGGCCTGGCCGGAATAGCCTTCCGCCAGAAACTGCAGGACGACACGATCGCCAAAGCCCGCTGGCAACGGAATGTGCGCCTGCAGCGCGACCCGTTCACGCGCAGGCCGTGGGAGCAAATTGCAAAGACGCGCGATTGTCGAATTGCGACCATCGGCGCCAACCAGCGTTCGCGCGGCAAAGATTGGTCCTCGGTTTGTGTGGATTTTCCAATCCGAGCCGTTCGTCCCTCCGGTCAGTGCCGTCACCGCTGTTTCTTCGTAGATTTGCGCGCCGAACTCTCGCGCCCGCGATAGCAAGAGCGCGTCAAACAAGCTCCGTTTGATTGAGATCTCGCCCTCTTCGCCCGACGGAAGATCGACAGCAACTTTTCGTCCACCGATCGCGATGAACTCGACCGTACTAAGAATTGCGTGCGCCAGTTGGCGGACACGCTCGGCAAGTCCGAGTCGTTCCATTACCGGCCAGACCGATGGATTCAAACAATCCCCGCAAACTTTTTCCCGTGGAAATTTTTCTCGTTCCAGAACGAGCGGTCGCAAACCGGCCAGCGCGCAAAATCCCGCGCATGCCGATCCAGCTGGACCGGCGCCGACAATTGCGACATCGAACACTTCCATTGTCACGAGATTCGAGATTCGAGACTGGAGATGCGCGAATCAAGAAGTCGCCCGATTTAACGAATCACCATTTAACGAATCAGCAGTTACTGTAGTCCGCTATTCCATAAATCAGATTCAGCGCTGGCGTGCGATCTAAAAGCAGACGAGAATTTTGAATGGGCTGGTCTCTCCCAATCTTCCGCATCGCTGGCATTCAATTGCGGATTCACGTTACGTTCTTGCTCTTAATCGGCTGGCTTGCTTTCGGTTACTATGCAGAAGGCGGTTCGGCAGTGGCGGCGAGCCGGATAATATTTGTTCTGCTGCTTTTCCTCTGCGTGGTGCTGCACGAATTCGGGCACGCATTTGCCGCGAAGGCATTCGGAATCAATACGCCGGACATTACCTTGCTCCCAATCGGCGGAGTCGCGCGCCTGGAACGTATGCCGGAAGAACCTCTGCAAGAACTGATCATTGCAGTGGCCGGTCCGGCCGTAAACGTGGTGATCGCGCTCGGTTTGTTTGTAGCGGGCGGATCGCAGGCGTTTCTGAACCATTCAACGGTCGAAGGAGGCGGCCTTATTGCGCAGTTGCTGAGCATCAACATCTTGCTCGTTCTTTTTAATTTGCTGCCCGCATTTCCAATGGATGGCGGACGCGTCTTGCGCGCGCTCCTCGCTACGCGGCTGAGCTACGCGCGCGCGACGCAAGTCGCCGCAAGCATCGGACAGGGTTTTGCGTTCATCTTCGGATTCATCGGGTTAATTTGGAATCCGTTCCTGATCTTTATCGCGCTTTTCGTTTACATCGGCGCATCGCAAGAGGCAGCGCTTGCTCAAATGAAAGATGTCTCGCGCCGTTTTCCGGTTTCCAGCGCCATGGTGCGCGAATTCCGCACGCTTCCGGAAAACGCCACGCTGCAAGAAGCCGTGGACGCGTTGCTCGCGACTTCGCAGCATGATTTTCCGGTCGTGGATGAAGCCGGAAATGTGGCGGGTGTGCTTACGCGGCACGATCTGATCGCCGCGTTACGCAAAAACGATCCGGCGCTTCGCGTCGGGGACGTGATGAAGCGCGACATTCCCACGGTTACGACAGGAACCCGTTTCGAAGAAGCGTTCCGCATCATGCAGGAATGCAACTGCCCAGCTGTGCCAGTGCTCGACAGCATGAAACGCCTGGTCGGTTTGCTCACGCCCGAGAACGTCACCGAGTTAATGATGATTCAATCGGCGATGCCACGTCGCCGCGTTTTGTAACTGTAGTAACTGTGTTGAGTTCAAGCGAGGATTGGTTGGGGTTTGAGAGGTGTTGAGAGCGAGGAGGAGTTTGCGCATGGTGGCGGAGAGGGCAAGTTTGGGTGGTTTACCAGCAGCGCGTAGTCGTCGATAAAAAGCGGCTAGGATCGGATTGTGGCGAGTGGCCACTAGCGCTGCCATGTAGAGGCCGGTGCGCACGGCCCGACGGCCGCCAAAGATGGTGCGTCTGCCACGCAGCTTGCCACTGTCGCGATTGAAGGGAGCCAGTCCCGCCAGTGCCGCCGCTTCACGGCGATTGAGTTGTCCGAGTTCAGGCATCTGCGCCAGGAGCAACGCAGCGGTACGTGGGCCAACCCAGGTTAGGGCCATGAGTTTTTGCGCTTTAGACGAGAGCCCCGGCGATCCCTCGATCAATTCCTTGATGAGCAGATCGATTCGCTCGATCTGCTTTTGAATTTGGCCGACAAGCCTCTCGGTCAATGCCAGCACTGTAGGATCAGTGAGCTGTGCTCGGCGATTTTGTTCCGCCACCAGCAGCCGACTTAAATGCCGGCGATGACTTTCCATTTCGCGTAAGCGCTCCTGCTGTGGATTACTCGGAGCAGTCACTTGCGGCTGCATCGCTTTGCCAAAGGCACAGAGCACCGCTGCATCAATGCAATCGGTCTTGGCCAGGATGCCGATCGCGCGAGCAAACTGTCGCACCCGACTGGCCTGTACCACGCTCGCTTTTATACCGCCACGCTGCAGAGTTTGCATGACACTTCGTTCGTATCCTCCGCTGGCTTCCCAAATCACCTGCACCTGCCCAGCGATTGCTTTAAGCAGACAGAGGAGCTGTTTTGTTCCGGCCACATCATTAGGCAGACGATGGAACTGTTTTTCCCACGCCACATCCAAATGCGCTTTAGCCACATCAATTCCAACATAGACAATTTCTTGCTTCATGGGTTTAATTACTCCTGCTTGTAAATGCGAGCTGACCAGGCCCGGACCTGCCCTTGGGTGGGCCGACCTGGTCGCTCCAGTAACTGTTCGAGTTTCAAATAACCAAGGACAGGTGCGGATCGAACTACAGAGCGGTCTTGATTTTGCTTCAGCACCTGCCGCTTAGCGGATCTCGCACCTGCCCCTTTTTGCATGCAAAGCAGCAAAGATTAAAGATACAAGCCGCTTCGCACAGCGAAGCGCTGCACTGACATGCGAAGGTCCTACGCGTCACGTCGCCCAAAGGCCAGCGGCTACAGGTTTTCGCTCGCGCGATTCTCGCGTAAATTCCCGCCCGACGATGGCTCCATCAACAAAAGAAAGACCGGATCTTCAAAAGAGAGTGCACGAAGTACCGCACAAACCGGGTGTGTACTTAATGCGCGATCGCTTTAACCGCGTAATCTACGTGGGCAAAGCGCGCGATCTGCGCAAACGAGTCGGTTCATACTTTCTCCCCTCAAAACTGGCACAAGCCGATTTGAAAACGCGCGCCATGCTCGACGCGGTCTGGGATTTTGAGACTCACGTAGTGCGTAGCGAAGCCGAATCGGTTTTGCTCGAAGGCAAATTGATCAAGGAATATCGGCCGCGTTACAACATTTCCTTCCGCGACGATAAACGGTTTCTTCTGGTCAAGGCCGACATGTCGGAAGAGTGGCCGCGTTTCCGGCTGGCGCGTTTCAAGAAAAACGACACTGCGCGTTACTTCGGACCATACGCGGACGCAGGCGCGTTACGGCAGACACTCAATTTGATGCGCAAAAAATTTGGCGTGCTCACTTTTGGCCGCGGCTCGCCCACCGAGCGCGAATTGAAATCCTCGACTTATCAAGTGCCGGTTCGTTTGAGCGAAACCAGCGCCGAGCAATACCGCGAGCGCGTCATCCAGGCGTGCGAGTTCCTCGAGGGACATTCGCGGGAAATGATCGCAACGCTGGAAGAAGAAATGCAAAAAGCAGCGAAAAAAATGGATTTCGAGAAAGCGGCCGAGCTACGCAACATGATCGAGGACGTGCGTGAAACGACCAAGCCGGTGCGGCGTTTTACACGCGGCAGTTTGCCGAGCGCAATCGATCCGATGGCAGACGTTCAGGCGCTGGCGGATGCATTGCAACTTCCCCGCGCGCCGAGCGTGATGGAATGCTTCGATATCTCGAACATTTCCACGACGCACGTAGTGGCGTCGATGGTCTGCTTCCGAAACGGCGTCCCAGACAAGGATAATTACAGGCGATATCGCGTCCGCACGGTGGAAGGACAGGACGATTTTGCTAGCATGGCCGAGGTGGTGCGGCGGCGTTATTCGCGGGTGCTGCTTATGATTTCGGAAACCGGAAATCGGAAACCGGAAAGTGATGTCGCCGATACCGCGGAATATTCACAGGAAAACGCGTTCGAGATTGCACAACGCATTGCTGAGTCTCCGCAATCGGCAATCCGCAATCCGCAATCTTACGTCCGCCTGCCAGATTTAATCATTGTCGATGGAGGAAAAGGTCAACTTTCGGCAGCGTGTCGTGAGCTACAGCGATTGGGCCTGCACGATCTTCCCATCATCGGCCTGGCCAAAGAACACGAAGAGATCTACCGGCCGGGCCGGGCGTTGCCACTGCAACTTCCAATGGATTCCAATGCTTTACGCTTGCTTCAGCGCATCCGCGACGAAGCACATCGTTTTGCCAATGCTTATCACCAACTACTCATGAAAAAGCGCATCGGCGAGAGCATTCTCGATGATTGCCCCGGCGTAAGCCAGAACCGGAAGAATTTGTTGCTGCGCAAGTTCGGGTCCGTGAATCGGCTGCGCAAAGCGACTGTGGAGAAAATTGCGTCCACGGAAGGGATCGGTCGAAAATTGGCTGAAGAAGTGCATCGCTTCTTGCAGCGACATTAGTTATTCGCAGATTCGGCAGATGCGACGGATTTTTTGGAGTGCGGCGACGCGTCGCCGCTTTTTTTCGAGGCGACATGTCGCGTCGTTCCGCAAGCGCGGACGTGTCCGCGCACTCCAAAATCCGCTTCACGCCTTTTTGTTGTCGATCCTGGCAATACCGGTTGCGGCGTCTGCCCAAACGCTCACGCCGTCTGCGGTCCCGAGCGCGACTCCGACAAGCGAAGAAGAGACAATCGTCCCTACGTTCGAGACGCAAAAACTGGCGCGCACGTATATTCTTGATGTTCCGGCGCCGCGCGGCCAAATCACGGACCGCAACGGCGTGCCGCTCGCCCAAAATCGAATCAGCTACAATCTGGCGATCAACTTCCCCACCCCGCTGGATTTTTCGGACGCGCAGGCTCTCAGCTTCGCCCGGGAAAAGATCGACAAGGCCGGGAAACTAATCGGCCGTACGCTTCCGATTTCAGACCAGGCGATCCTTCGGCACTATCACAATCGTGGAATCATGCCTTTGGAGATCGCACAGAATCTCAGCCACTCGGAGTATGAAGAGGTTAAGGACAATTTGCCGTCTGGCATGATCGTGCGGCCAATTTATGTGCGTGTTTATCCAAATGGAAAACTCGCCGGCCAGGTCGTTGGGTACACCGGAAAAACCGGACGCAATCCTGATGGCATCGTCGATAACCACGAAACCCTCTGGCCTGAAACCGAGGGACGCGAGGGACTCGAGCAAACGTTCAACGAAATGCTCGCAGGCAAGCACGGCGAATACAAACTCACCTTCGATAAAGACGGCCGGAAAACTTCTGAGAAATTGATCACGCCGCCCGAGCCTGGTTACAACGTTGTGACGACTCTGGATCTTCACCTTCAAGAACTGGCGGAAAAGGCCCTGGAAGCGAAAGCAAAACGTGGCGCGCTCGTGATTGTCGATCCAAACAAGGGTGACATTCTCGCGCTAGCCTCGTGGCCGACCTACGACCCGAATCTGTTCGTTCCTTCGATCTCGGCTGAAAAATTTAAGGTGTTGCAGGATGACCCTGACATTCCGCTGTTGCCACGCGCATATCGTTCGTCTTACCCGCCAGGGTCGACGTTTAAAGTCGCAGTCGGCATCGCCGCGCTCGAAAGCGCCGCTGTGAGTCCAGATGATCGATTTGATTGTGTCCCGGCAATTCAGGTTGGCAACGTTACCTTCCACAATTGGAAAAAGGGCGATCACGGCGCATTGAATTTTGTCCAGGCGCTGACTGAATCGTGCGACACATGGTTTTACCAGGTTGGAATCAAAACCGGTGCGGAACCGATCGTTGATTGGGCGTTGAAACTGGGCTTTGGCGCGAAATGTGGCATCCCGCTGCGCGGCGAGGCGGAAGGCCGCGTCCCGAATGATGAATACATGAAAGCAACGCACGGTCGCCGATTGCTAAATGGCGATATCGCAAATCTGTCTATTGGGCAGGGGGACGTCCAGGTCACTCCGCTGCAAATGGCGCAAGCCATGGCCATCGTCGCAAACGGCGGCACGTTTTATCAAACCCGGCTCGTTCAGCAAGTGCAGACATTCGATAACGAAATTGTGACCGCGTATCAGGTGCGCGCCAAAAAAACACTCAATCTCTCATCCCAGACGCTGGATGAATTGCACACCGGAATGATCGACGTCGTGAATGGCCCTGGCGGCACAGCACACCAGGCGAGTCTCGATAACGTTGAAGTCGCCGGAAAAACCGGGACAGCGCAATGGGGACCGAAAAACAAAGAGCGCACAGCCGCATGGTTTGGAGGATTTTTGCCGGCCGACCAGCCCCAATATGCGTTCGCTGCGCTCTACGAGGGTGATGTCGGCAGCAAAGTACACGGCGGCTCTACTGCCGCGCCGATGATCGCCGACATTTTCAAGGAAATCTACAAGGGGCAGCAAACTACTGGACGCCCGCGACGCGAGCGAGAGCCCGAAGTGCGCCGTGCTGAACCGGTGGAAGAAGACGAATCGGATTAGGGAGCGCACTGCCCGCCCTGAGCGAAGTCGAATGGGCGTCTCGCGTGTCCGCCAGTCGGACAGACTCGTCGCGTGGCGGCGATGGCGCCCTCGCCATCGCAAACTTTTTCTGAAATTTGCGCGGTCTAAGAAGTCCGTTGCAGCGACGGCGCCGCAACCAGCACGCGAGGCGCGTGCGCTCCCCGATCACGCAGCGGCCGTTTCTTTTGGTAGCTCCATTGTACCTTTGAACTTTGGTTCTTCCGGTTCGAGGCCGAAGTTGTCAGAATAAAGATCATCGATCTTGCCCATGTCGTCGCTCGTGAGCGGCGGACACTCCGGCGCTTTCGCGAATTCGATGAGTTGTTCCTCGTTATAAATGTTCGGCAAAGTCGAGGCGACCCGATCATCAGCGAGCAACCATTGCAACGCCGCTTGCCCTAACGTGCGCTCGGCATTTTCGAGGAAGCGCAATTTGTCGATCTTCTTAATTCCGTTGAGCAACCAACTGCGCGGACGATGGCTGCGGTGATCGGTTGGTGGGAACTTTGTTTCCTCGGTGTATTTCCCCTCGAGCAATCCAGACGAATGCGTGACCCGAGTCAAAAACATCGTGTCCTTCGCCGCTTCGGTCGCGGCATCATGCATGGCGCGCCCGGGATGTTGCTCGAGCATGTTGTAAATGTGTTGTAGGCTCGTGATGTCGCGCTCACGAATGCAGTTCACTCCCTCGTAAAGCCAGCCAATCGCCGGACCTAGCGCAATCCCGTAATACCGAATCTTCCCGTAGGATTTTAATTTCTCGAGCGTGGTCCAGAGTGCGTCATCGTAAACCTGCTCCATCCGGATGTTGTGCAGTTGGAGGACATCAATCCGGTCCGTCTTTAAGCGCTTGAGCGCTGCATCGGTCGCACGCGTGATTGCATCCGGCGAAAAATCTTGCGGGATTTCCCGCTGCCCGCGGCCGCGCGCTTCACCGTAGTTCATAAAATCGTAGCCGACTTTTGTCGCGATCACGATTTCATCGCGCTGTTTCGGAAACGCTTTGGCGATCAATTCTTCGCTCAATCCATTTCCGTAAGTATCGGCCGCATCGAACAACGTGATGCCGAGATCGATTGCCTTGTGCATGAGAGCGATCGCTTCGCCCTCAGTGAAATTCCCCCACCACCCGGTGGAAATAGTCCAAAGCCCGAAGCCGACTTCGCTCACTGTCAGATCAGCATCTTTGTAAGTGCGAAAGCGCATGGCTCGTCAATTTAACGAATCGAAGACCAAACGTCCAACCCACCTTCGCAGGACTGCGCGTGGCTCCGAATGTGAGGTCCATCGCCGTCTCGCGCGGCTCGGGATGACAGCGCTGTAAGTCGGTTGTTAAGTATAGTTTTCCCGATGAACGCACGAAGTGGCGCTGCGCTCCTCATCGTTGGTCACGGATCGACGGTGAATCCGGACTCGAGCGCGCCGACGCTGGCGCATGCAGCTGAGATTCGGCGTCGAAAACTTTTTGCTGAGGTTAGCTGCGCCTTTTGGAAAGAGGAACCGAGCTTGCGCGATGCACTGTTCTTGTTCGACCCAGAATCGATTCGCGAGGTTTACGTCGTGCCGAATTTTATCAGCGAAGGGTATTTCACCCAGACGGTGATTCCGCGCGAGCTTGAACTGAATGGCCGCACCACGAAACGGCCGAGCGGTCAAATGTGGAAATATTGCGAGCCGGTAGGGAATCATCCAATGATGACCGATTTGCTGCTCCAGCGCGCTCGCCAAGTCGCGCGTGATGTCGATCCCCGCAAGACTAGTTTGCTGATCGTCGCGCACGGAACGGATTTGAATGAAAACAGCGCCGTCGCGGCGAAACGCGAGGCGGACAAGATCCGTGCGCTCGGAAAGTATGCGGCTGTGCTCAACGTTTACATGGAAGAACCACCGCTGGTCTCCGATTGGCGGAAATTGACGAAAACATCGAACGTGATCGTGGTTCCGTTTTTCATTTCCGACGGACTTCACAGTTACGAAGACATTCCCAAGCTCATCGGCATATCGATGACTAAATCTGGCAGTGCGGCAGGCGAAGTTTTCAAACGGAATCCGTACAACGTAGATGGCCGCTTGTTATTCTACGCACCGTCCATCGGCACCGACGCGGGTTTCGCCGATATCATTATCGAACAGGTTCATCGGGTGCAGACGGTCCAGGCATGGAATCCCGGAGGGATGCGCGGAAATTAGCCGATGGTGCAAACCACCGGTTATCGTGTAAACAACCCCCAAGCCCCGGCAGGGGCGAGGCAAACAATCAGTCCATTATGCCATCAACACACCTGAGCCTGCATTATCACGTCGTTTTTGGAACAAAAAATCACGAGCCGATGATCCAACCGATGTGGCGCGGCAAATTGCACGCGTACCTTGGCGGGATTATCCGCACGGCGGATGGAATTCCTGAGAGCATCGGCGACGTTTCCGATCATGTGCATCTTCTTGTGGGTCTTCGCGCGACGCATCGCCTAGCTGATGTGCTTCGAGAGGTAAAGGCCATTTCGTCCGGCTGGGTGCACAATGAGATGGGTCTGCGCGGTTTCGCGTGGCAGGAAGGTTATGGTGCGTTTACCGTGAGCGCTTCTCAGCGTGAAGCGGTTCGTCATTACATCGAGCAACAAGCAGAGCACCATCGCGCGCGCACGTTTCGTGAGGAGTATATGGAATTATTGCGCCGCAGTGGCGTGGAATTTGATGAACGTTATCTCTGATTCCGCCGCCCCTGCTGGGGCTAATCGTCTTTTCGGTCATCGCGCTCCGGTGGTTTGCACCACCGGCTAATCCCCTATGCTCCTTCGGAGGCATGCTGGAGGAAAATTAATGGCAAAAACTTGAAATCCCGCTCGCGCTTGTTTTCTTTTGCACGAGATTGCTCTCCCGCGAATGAAAGAAGCGACCTGCAAAAAGCTGCAAGAGATCGGAGCATTCGCGCTCGCCGGCGGGTGCACGCCAAAGCGGATGAGGCAACTCGTGGAGATGATTCGCGCGGCCCGCAATTATCGCTGGGTCGGCGTTTACAAGATCGTGAAACAAGATTTCGTGATTCTCGCCGAAACGGGCAACGAGCCACCGGCGTATCCGCGTTTTCCAATAACGCAAGGCTTGTGCGGCGCTGCGCTCGAATCCGGGAAACCCGTCATCGTCGGTGACGTGCATCACGATCCGCGTTATCTGCCTACCTTTCACACCACACGGTCGGAGATCATTGTGCCGATGACGAACGAGCACCGGCACATCCTTGGAATGCTGGATGCCGAGAGCGAAAAGTTGAACGCGTTCGGCGAGGAAGATCGGCAATTTCTGGAGCGCGCGGGCGGTCTGATTGCGCACTGTTTGCATTAGCGGATGCGTGGCGGGCAGACTGGCATCTCGTCTGCCAAGCGACTACGGCCCAGTTGAGAGGCATGCCAAGTTCCATCGAGCGCGCTTTGCAAGCTGCGCTGACTGATCGCTTCTACTTCGGCCAGATTCTGGTCCGGAAAACAAACGGCAGTTTTGTTCTTTCACATCGCGATGACGAAGTTCGTACTGACTTGCAAACGTTTCGAAACGCGGAAGACGCAGTCGAGGTCGCGAAATATGATGAGGCCGGAAATTATCGGTCGCTCAAAACGGCCCCGAATCTGCGTCGTGGCTGGCGATTGGAGCTGGCGAAACTCCCGGAATTAAAGCGGGCGCTCGATTATCTTTATCCGGGCAGGCTCGCCGTCTTCGTCGCCTGGAAAGCCAATCAACTGCAAACCACACCGTTGCGCGAAACTTTAGAGCGACAATCAGGAATGTATCGTGTCGCCGCAAAAATTTCCGACGAACAGATCCGGAATGTCGTGGGAGATTTTTGCCGGTCTAACGGCGGGTGTTTGCGAACGATTTTATGGAAACGCGATCACCGCGGCACAATCCCATCGACAAAGTTGCCCCCGGAAAAATTTGATCCCGCGTTCGATCAGGGCGAAGCGGCTGGCCGGCCGGGGTCAGCGACCCCGGCTACAACATCGATCCCGGCTACAGATGCAATTCCGCTGCTTTGCCAGGAGCCGTGCAATCTGCTCGTCGCGGAATGCCGCAAAGTGGTGAAAGGCGAGAGCGTCTTCAACCTGTAGCCACCGCCCTGCGGGCGGTTCAATCGTCGAATGCTGACATAGCGCAATACACATGACAGCGCACAGCGCCCTGGCTACAGTTCCGTCGATATTTGCGACAGTCATAGACCGCCGCTACAGCTGAAAAATGATTCTTCGGGCACGCGTCGTCGTCACGATGGATGGCGCGCCAATTGAGAACGGCGGCGTCGCGATTTCCGGAAATCGAATTATCGACGTTGGAAAATTTCCTGAGGTGTCTGCGCGACACTCGGGGCAGGAAATTGTCGATCTTGGTGAGCAGGCGCTGCTACCCGGACTGATCAACGCGCATTGTCATCTCGACTACACTTGTTTGCGGTGCAAAATCCCGTCGCAAAAATCCTTTGCCGATTGGATTCAAGCAATCAACGCGGAAAAGGCGAAGCTATCCGAGCGAGATTATCTCGCGTCAATCACGGAAGGTTTTGCAGAGGCAAAAAGATGCGGCACGACGACGGTCGCTAACCTCGCCGCCTTTCCAGAATTGGTCGCACAGGTTCGTTCACCGATTCGGGCGTGGTGGTTTGCAGAGCTGATCGATGTGCGTTCGCCGGAACGCGCAGATGAACTTGTCGATCTTGTCCGCCGCCGGACGGACTCGCTGCGGCGAGCCATCGAATCGCTGAGATCGACGGAGAATTGGGGATTGGCGCCGCACGCGCTGTTCACGGCTTCGGCAAATTTGTATGGCCGCTGTGAAGAAATCGCGCGACGCGACGATGTTTTACTGACGACGCATCTCGCGGAATCACGCGAGGAAATGGCGATGTTTCGCGATGGGTCCGGCCCGCTCTACGAATTTATGAAAAGCATCGGGCGACCCATGGACGACTGCGGTCATGAGACGCCGCTCGAGCTGTTCTTGGATTTGGTTGGTAGGGGCGGTTCACCGAACCGCCCGCGGGCGATTGAGGTCAATCGCCCCTACCTGCCTTGGATCGTTGCGCATCTAAACGAATTAACAGAAAGCGATTTCGATCTGCTCGAAGCATCTAACAGAAAATTTCATGTAGTTCATTCGCCTCGCAGCCACGCTTATTTTGCACACAGCCGATTTCCTTTCGAAAAATTGCGCGCGCTCGGGTTCAACATTTGCCTGGGAACCGATAGTCTCGCGAGCAACGAGAACCTGAGCTTGTTCGCCGAGATGCGCGCTTTTGAGCGCAACGAGCCGGGGATTTCGCCAGATCAAATTCTTGAGATGGTGACGGTGAATGCTGCGCAGGCGTTGCATCAAGAAAACGCGCTCGGCCGGATTCGGTCCGGGTTTCAGGCCGATCTCGTAAGTATTCCGTGCAGCGGATCACCGAATTTGTTTGAAGAAATCGTGGCAGTCGATGGGCCGGTGAATTGGATGATGATTAACGGGCAGGCGTAGCTGCTGCTGATGCAGGAACATTGACTTGCAGTCTGTGCGGCCAGCGGAGTTATACTCCGCTATGGTGAACAGCGGGTTGTAAACCCGCTGGGCACACAGGCAGAATGCCTATGTTCCTATGTCAATGAGCACCGCCAGGCACAACGCGCCGAGTACGCGCGACATGGAGCGCATCAACTGGATCGAATTTCGCCAATGGATTCCGGCGAAAATCGATACGGTCCTGCTGCCACTGGGCACGCTTGAGCCGCACGGCGTCGCCCCGAATGGAACGGACATCCTCGCGCCAGTGGCGATGGCGCGTGAAATTGCGTCGCGCGTCAATGCGATGACCGCGCCGGCGGTTCCCTATGGATTCACCGGAATTCTGGATGCATACCCGGGCAGCTTCACTATCCCGGAGGATGCCTTTCGCGGTTATGTTCGCGCTGTTCTTACCGGGCTGGCGAAGAACAAATTCAAAAATATTATTTTGCTAAATGGCCACGGCGGCGGGCAGACCGCGATTCTAGGCCCGCTCGCGCAGGAAGTCGGACGCCACACGGGCGCCAGGATTCTGGTCGTGAACTGGTGGTCTTATTGCAGCGACGTGACACTGGAGGTGTTCGGCGAAGATGGCGGTCACGGCGCGGAAAATGAAACCGCATACGTAATGGCGATCGATCCCGCTCTTATTCAGAAAAAGCATTACAAACCAGAGATGGCGACTGCGATGCCGTCGCCCAACACTTGGAGCGCGTATCCATTTCCGTCGACGATCATGCTTTACAAAGAAGGCCAGGGTTATCCGAAATTTGATCCGGTAAAAGCGAAGACCTATTTCACGAAAGTGAACGCCAAAATCGCCCGCCTGATTCGGGAAACGATCAGGAAATGGGACATGGCAGGAGTGTAAGCGCTCTCGACGCTCGATTACTGCATCACTTGAATGAAAAAGTAGCGCGAGCGGTGTTCCGGGGAGCGCACGCGCCCTCGCGTGCAGGTTTCGGCGCCACGCCGAAACGAACTTAGCATCGCGCAGTGGGATATGCCCAGCAAGAAAAGTCCGCGATCACGAGGGCGTCATCGCTAGCACGCGAGGCGCGTGCGCTCCCCAGATTCCTGGCGCGCGAATTGCTTGCTTGTTGCCGGCTGCACCGGTAAATTCGGCGCATGGCCGGACACGGAATGCACCAGTCGCAGAATTTTGCCCTGCAACAAATTCTCGCGCCGCAGCTCCAGCAAAGTCTTCTCATCCTGCAAACGCCATTGCTCGAACTGCGCAATCTGGTTCAACAGGAAATGGAAACAAACCCTGTGCTCGAGGAACTGCCGGATCAGCCGAGCCTCGATGGCCCAAACGGCGCCGAGCCTTCCGCGGACAACAATTTCAAGGAAGAATTCGAGAAGCTGGCGAGCCTGGATGAGGAATGGCGCGATTACATGGCGCAGTCGAGCAGCTACAGCGGCCGTTCGCAGGAAGCGAAGGATAAGCGCCAGTTCTTTTTCGATTCCATCGCTGTGCAGGAGACGCTTCAACAAAATCTGGTGACGCAACTAAATCAGACCGCGCTCAATGCCAACGATCGCAAAACAGCGGAGCTGATCATTGGCAACATCGATGACAACGGATT
>WNGP01011800.1_pt2 | contig 19799 bp, 17 predicted proteins | sample 5407671 | NCBI WGS metagenome assembly WNGP01 (sample SAMN13153381, study PRJNA577476) | soil metagenome | isolation source: 40 cm soil or saprolite under Garry oak tree replicate 2 | place: USA:California | collected 2016-06-15 | reverse complement strand
TTAGCTGGTTGACGTCGAATTTCTTCTGGCAGCTGGCGGCGAAGGCATTTACAAACGCCTGGCCTTTGTCGTTGTTGGGCAAGGTGGCGAGTACTTTTTCCCGGGACTGTTCGACGGCCGTGTTCTCGCCGTCTTCTACGAGGTCCCGCGCGCCGACTAGCTCCATCAGCGAACGAATGTCCGCTTCTTTCGCCGGGTCAACGGAGGAATTTGCTTGTGGAAACGCTGCGTTGCCCAGGGTCGTGCCTTGCGGGACAGCTTGCACGGGATTCCGCGATGCTCCCAGAATCACCAGGAAAAAAGTCCCAACGTAAATAATGACCAGTGCCAGGACCGCCTTCATGACTGCCTCCGTGGCGGCTTCGCTCGTGTTTGCGCCACGACACCGATTCTAGGAACAGCCGTCGAGCGGCGCGACGGTTTCCGAGGACAGTCGTGCCGCGTCGTTCACTGGCCTAACGTTCAGGCCCAGGAACAGGTGATGAATTTCTGTTACGATCGCTGGCCATGCGCAAAACGGAAATGCCCGGCAGCGCGTCTCTGGGAGCTCCTGATCCCGCGGCAATTGTTGAGCGCGAGGCGGGCCTCCATCAAAACCTCTCCTCGCGACAGGTGGCCATGATCGGGCTAGGCAGCACGATCGGAACGGGTTTGTTTCTTGGCAGCGCCATTTCTGTGAAGCTGGCGGGCCCCGCGGTGATTCTCAGCTTTCTGGGCGGATCCATGATTGCGCTCACGGTGATGTGGGCGCTAGCGGAAATGACCGCCGAGCATCCCGCTGCGGGCTCCTTCGGCCTGCACGCGGAGATTTATCTTCATCCCTGGGCGGGGTTTGCTATCCGCTACACGTACTGGCTGTGTCTGGTGGTGATTGTTGGTAGCGAAGTAGTGGCCGCAGCCATCTACTGCAAACTCTGGTTTCCTGGCATTCCCTCGTGGATGTGGGGGGCGGCCTTTTCCGCCGCGATAATTTACTTGAACACCGTCAGCATCCAGAACTTCGGGCGATTCGAGTACTGGTTGGCCATGATCAAGGTATTGACCATCGCGGTTTTCCTGGTGCTGGGAACGGCGCTTCTGCTGGGCATCGGATTCCCACGCATCGGGGCCGTCAACTACAGCGGTTTCTTTTCCAGGGGCTGGACCGGTGTGCTGCTCGGAATCACCATGGCGGTCTTCAGTTTTCTTGGGATCGAGGTTGTGGCCGCCACCGCCGGCGAAGCGGCAGAACCGCGAGTGGCCGTGCCGCAGGCGCTTCGCCGCACTCTGTTCTTCCTGGTGCTGTTCTATCTCGGGGGCCTGACGCTGGTGGTCGGAATCGTGCCATGGAATCAAATCGGTCTTGGCGAGAGTCCCTTCGTCCGCGTTTTCCAGATCGTGGGCATTCCCGCCGCGGGGCATGTGATGAATTTTGTTGTGCTGACGGCGGCGCTTTCAAGCGCCATGTGCAATCTCTATTTCACATCAAGATTGCTCTTCTCTCTGGCTCGCGGCGGCTATGCGCCGGCGGCACTCGGCCGCTTGAGCAAACTTGGCATGCCGGTATCCGCGGTGCTGGCCTCCAGCGCCGGAATGGTCGTGGCGGTAGTGTTATCCCATTTCCTCGAGGCCACGGCCTTCGTCTTCATGATCGGCGTGGCGTTCTTCGGCGGGCCGTTCATCTGGATCATGATTCTAATCACCCATCTGGCGTTCCGGCGGGCCAACGCTGGCGCGGCAAAACCGGTATTGCGCTTCGCGCCGTCCGGTCCGTGGAGCTCGCTGTCCGGCCTTGTTGCTCTTCTCGGAGTGCTCATCTCCACATGGTGGGTGCCCGGCTTTCGTGTCACGCTGCTGGCCGGGCTTCCTTGGCTGGTCTTCATCACGCTGTGCTATGGGGTTTGGTCACGCGCCAATCGGAACAACCGTGCAGCGTGCCATGCGCAAGGAGTAAGCACCGGCGTTTCCACAGTGCCAAAGAGTTTTCACAGCCCAGAATAATTGACCCGGTGACGCGCAGCACTTCAGGGCGGGATAAGCGAGCTCTTCTTTCCAGAGGCCGCAGCCCTTCCGGGCCGGGCGTTCTTTCCTTTGTCGGGCGCTACAGATGTGAAGGAATTGCCTCGCGCTGATTGCCTGGTGCCGACCCATCGCCGGATCGACATACGCGCTCAAGACATATGGTTTGCTCACCGCCAACCTCTGGCCGCATGATAAAAGGTAAACTTGGTTTCGCGGCCGCAAGGTGACCGAAGGGGGAGCCGATATGGATCCGCTTTTGAAGTGGCGGGGGGAATTTCCGATCCTGGACCACACCACCTACATGATCAGCAATTCTCTCGGCGCGATGCCTCGTGGCGTGTACCACGCGGTGCGCGCCTACGCCGATTCCTGGGCGGAACGAGGAGTTCGCGTATGGGAGGAGGGCTGGTGGGAGATGGCCGTCGGCGTGGGCGACCAGATTGCGCCGCTGATCGGGGCGGGCCGGGGCGAGATTTCACTGCACCAGAATGTGACCCTCACCCAGGCCGTGATTTCCTCCTGCTTCGACTTTCGTGGCCCGCGCAACAAAGTTGTAATGGTCGAGCTGGAGTTTCCTTCGATTCAGTACTTCTACCACGAGCAACGACGGCTGGGGGCCCGCGTCGAACTCCTTCCGACCCCCAACCACATTCGCATTGATCTGGATAAGCTGCTCGCGGCCATCGATGAAACTACGCTGCTCGTGCCGATTTCGCAGGTTCTTTTTCGCAGTTCCTCGATCGTAGACGCGCGTGCCATTGTGGAACGCGCTCACCGGGTCGGCGCGCACGTGATTCTGGATGTTTTTCAGGCTGCGGGAACGATTCCTCTCGATGTGCGCGGCCTAGGCGTTGATTTTGCGGTAGGCGGAGTCCTCAAGTGGCTGTGTGGCGGACCGGGTGTCGCTTACCTGTACGTCCGCGAAGACTTGCGAGCCAAGCTACGTCCCGCGCTCACGGGGTGGATCGCGCACCGCCGCCCGTTTGCTTTCGAAACCGGCACCATCGATGCGCGCGACGACTCCTTCCGCTATCTGAACGGCACTCCGCACATTCCCGCACTTTACGCGTGCCAGCCCGGCCTGGACATTCTCAACAAAATTGGCATCGCCGCTATCCGCGAGAAGTCCATGCGCATGACCGCGCGCTTGATGGAAAACGCTCGAACTCGCGGCTGGCACGTGAACACTCCGGAAAACCCAGCGGAGCGCGCCGGGACGGTTTCGGTCGAATGCCCGCATGCCCACGAGGTTTGCCGGGAACTCCTGGCCCGGGACATCCTCGTCGACTACCGTCCCAAAGCCGGCGTGCGCCTCTCGCCACACTTCTACAATCGAGAGGATGAATGCGACTTGGCCCTCTCGCAAATGGAAGAGATCCTGAAAACGGGCGCATGGGAAAAACATGCCGCGGCGGTAACGCATGCTTGAGAACAAAAACTACGCACCCCAGTGTGCGGAAATGATCGAAAAACAGTTGCGCCGGCGCGGCATCAGTGATGCCGCCGTGCTGGCAGCGATGACGGCAGTGCCGCGGCACGAATTCGTACCGCCGGAGCTGCGATCGCACGCATATGATGACCTTCCCTTGCCCATTGGCGGCGGTCAAACCATTTCGCAGCCTTATATGGTCGCAGCCATGACCGCCGCGTTGCACTTACAACCCGGCGACCGGGTTCTGGAAATTGGCACGGGGTGTGGCTATCAAGCTGCCGTGCTCTCACGTTTGGTCAAGGAAGTTTTCACCATCGAGCGGCGGCCAGAGCTTGCGGCCACTGCTTCCGCCACGCTTGCTCGGCTCGGCTCCCCCAACGCGCATGTTCACTGCGGCGACGGCACACTGGGTCTGCCGGAACTCGCCCCTTTCGACGCCATCCTGGTTGCCGCGGCCGCTCCTCGGGTTCCGCAGCCGCTCCTTGCTCAGCTGGCCGAAGGCGGCCGCATGATTCTCCCGGTGGGGGATGCCGAACATCAGGAATTGCGGCTCATCGAAAAGCGTGGTGATGCCTTCCCCACAAAGATGCTGGAAGGCTGCCGATTTGTGCCCCTGGTCGGCTACCATGGCTGGCAGGAACCTTCCTAACGATGGGCTCCGCGGTCCCCGATCTCTCCATAATCATTCCCTCGTACAATGAGGAATTGCGCCTCCCGGCCACTCTGGAGCGGATTGCGGCATACCTTTCGACCTATGCGCGTGAGGCGGAAGTCCTGGTGGTGGACGACGGCTCAGAGGATGGCACGGCGGCGGCGGCGGAATCCTATCGCAGCAAGATTCTGAGGTTGCGCGTGATTTCAAACGGTGTCAACCGAGGTAAAGGCTACAGCGTGCGCCACGGCATGCAGGAAGCGCGCGGGCGCATCGCGCTGTTCACGGACGCGGACCTTTCCGCGCCGATTGAGGAAGCCGGCAAGCTCATTGATGGTCTGGAGACCAATGACGTGGCCATTGGCTCTCGGGCCATGGACCGCAGCCTGATCACCGTGCACGAGTCTCCTTTCCGCGAATTCGCCGGAATCATTTTCAACAAGATTGTGCGCAGCATTTTGTGGCTGCCGTTCGTCGATACCCAGTGTGGTTTCAAGGCCTTCCGGCGCGAGCGCTGCGGCATCATCTTCGAACAGCAGACCATTGAGCGTTTCGGGTTCGATCCGGAGTTGCTGTATCTGGCGCGGCGCCATGGCTTGCGCGCGGTTGAGATTCCCGTGCGCTGGGGGCATTCACCGGCCACGAAAGTAAGCATGCTGCACGACAGCGTGCAGATGTTCATGGACATATTCACGATCCGGTGGAATTCGCTGGTAGGGCGTTACCCGCGGAAAGCCTGATTTGTGAGGCCTTAACTTTACATGGCAAAGTACTTGACAACGGCAATCGGTGTGCTAGACTTCTTCCATGGCGACCGCCGGTCCTTTGCAATCTCCGCCACGCGAGCCCATCCCCATCGACGCTCGCGCCGCCGATCATCTCCGCTACATCCGCGAAACCATGGAGCGCGCTGCCGAATTTACCGCGGTGCCCGGTTGGGGCGGCGTGGCCATGGGAGTCACCGCGCTGATGGCCGCATTGGCGGCCTCCAGGCAGACCACGCCTCGCGCTTGGCTGGCGATCTGGCTGATCGAAGCCTTCGTCGCCGTGGCCATTGCCGCGCCCGCGGCGGCCACCAAAGCGCACCGTGCCAACTCCGCGCTTTTCTCCGGGCCTGGCCGCAAATTCGTTCTTAGTTTTGCACCGCCCATTGTCGTTGGCGGGCTCTTGACTTTCGCTCTTTATCACGCCGACTTCCTTGCCGCCCTGCCGGGCGTTTGGCTCTTGTTGTATGGCACCGCCATCGTGACAGGAGGGGCGTTTTCCGTTCGCGTGGTGCCGGTGATGGGCCTCTGCCTGATGTTGCTGGGCGCCGCGGCACTCTTCGCCCCCCCAGTTTGGGGAGATGCGTTCATGGCTGCAGGCTTTGGGGTGGTGCAGATCGGCTTCGGCTGGTGGATCGCCCGGCACTTTGGAGGCTAGCAGGAAAGCGCATGGCTAAGTCGTCGACAGCGCATCAAGAACGTCTGCAGCGGTCTCGCGAGCGCGCCGCGTCCCTGGAAGCCATCCGTAATCCGGCGCGGGAGACCGTGCCGGCGGATCTGGACCGGCTGATTCACGAACGCATTCGCCTGGGTATCGTCAGCGCGCTGGCGGTTAACCGCTCGCTGACTTTCAACGAGCTGAAAGCACTGCTGAAAACCACCGACGGCAACCTGAGCGTTCACGCCCGCAAACTGGAAGAAGCCGCTTACATTGTGTGCACCAAGTCTTTCGACGGGCGCTTACCGAAAACCGAATATCGCCTGACACCGGCGGGGCGGCGGGCACTGGAGCGCTACCTGAATCACATGGAAGCGCTGATCCGCGCGACGCGCGAAGGCTGAGCGGCAAAAAAAATTTAGGTTTTCACTTTGTACTGCAGAGTAGTTTACAGAACTTCCCCGCGGCGGAGAAGGAACATGCTTATGCATCATCCGACGGTACGGCAACTTCCCGCGCTGCCGCCGACCATCGCCCAGGCCCCGCGGCTGCACGTCGCCATCATCTCGGACGGCAATGGCCGATGGGCCACTTCGCGAGGTTTGCCGCGCTCCGCAGGTCATCGCGCGGGAGCGGAGTCGGCCCGCCGCGTGGTCGAGGCTGCGCCCCGCATGGGCATTCATACACTGACGCTTTTCGCGCTTTCTTCCGCGAATTGGCAGCGTCCCGCTGCCGAAGTCCAGGCCATCTTGCGTCTGCTTCAGGAGTACCTTCTTACAGAAACGAACCACTGCATCGACGAAGGTGTGCGGATCAGCATCATCGGGCGCCGGGATCGCTTGCCCGCCGCGCTCCGCCAGGCCATCGCGGATTCCGAAGCCGCCACGGCAAAGGGCCCGCGGCTGCACCTTCGGCTGGCGGTGGATTATTCCGCCCGCGAAGCCATTTATCATGCGGCCTGCCGCTTTTACAAAGTTACCGAGCTTTCGCCCCAGTCTTTTAGCACCGTGCTTGCCGAAGTCCACCGCGGGGGCTCGACGGAAGTCGATTTGTTGATTCGTACCGGCGGCGAACAGCGGCTCTCCGATTTTCTCTTGTGGGAATGCGCCTTCGCGGAGTTCGTGTTTCTGCAAAAACGCTGGCCGGACTTTACGGCCGCCGATCTGGATGCGGCGGTGAAGGAATTCGGCCGACGTGAACGCACCCGTGGTGCGCTACCGGATGCCATCGCCGGTTAGTTTGCTGGACATCCTCCCGTCGTGAACGAGGGGGATTCGCTAGGGTCAGGCAGTTTTTGACCTCGCCAGTAGCATGTTCCACACGACGCACCCCCGGTCCGCCCCCGGGGAGTTGTTAAGCTACTCACAATAAGCAGGTTGCGGTTGCAGCCCGCATCCCTAGCCACCCCTGCCTGCGCGGTCGTCTATACCCCAGGAGCCAGGAATGGGAACTATGGGACTGGCGCTGCCTTGGAAGGCTAGAATCTCTTCCATGCCGCGCGAACGGGGGACGCGAGTGGAACCTTCCGAGCACTTTGCTGGCGGCCCCAGTCCGGCCGTCGGGGATGCCCGAAGCGAGGATGCCGGACTGGCCGCGGCGTGCCGATCCGGCGATCTGCGCGCCTACGACCGTCTCTACACCTTGCATGGCGCGCGCATGAAGAACCTGGCGCGAAATGTCCTTGGCAACCCCAGCGACGCCGAAGACGCCGTGCAGGAGACCTTCTTGAAAGTGCAGCGCAGCATCGCCAGCTTTCGCGGCCAATCCAGTTTCGTCACTTGGACCTACCGCATCCTGATCAACACCTGTTACGACGCGCGGCGCAGCCGGCTGCGCAAAAAGGAAGTCGCCAACGACGATTCCGAGGAGACCTCGCGGCCTGAGCCCCGTGCACCTGGAGCGCATCCCTCTCTCCGCATGGCGCTGGAGCGCGCTCTCGCCAAGCTCACCCAACACCAGCGCGATGTTTTTCTCCTGTACGAGGTCGAAGGATTCCGCCATGCGGAAATCGCCGGGATGCTCGAAATGACCGAGACGGCCTCGAAGAACACACTTTTTCAGGCCAAGAAGAATCTCCGCCTGATGCTTGAGCCTCCGCGGGGCGGCGCCAGAGAGACACGGTGAAAATCATGCAGGTCACCTGTAACGATTGCGATCGGATTTTCGAAGATGGCACGCTCGCCGAATGGGCGGAGCTGGAAGCACACGCGGCCACCTGCCCGCTCTGCGCGGAGGAGGTTCGTGCCTGGAAATCGCTGAGCGTGGCGGCGGGGGAATTGCGCGACTACTCGGACAGCCCTTCGTTCTGGCCGCGGATCGAACGCGCACTGGCCGAAGAGGCGGCGCGAAATCCGCGGCGCGCCGAGCGCAAGGGTTGGTTCTCGTTCCTGCCAAGCCTTTCGCCTGCATGGCCAGCGGCCCTGGCCGGCGCGTTGGTTCTGATGCTGACGCTCTCCGCGGCCTGGGTCTACCTTCGCCGTCCAGTCGACGGGCGCGGTAGCGGAGATCAATCACTTCTAAAGAGCAAGGCCCTCAAAGAGGTGGAAAGCGCGGAAACGGCTTACCAGCAGTCGATTGACAAGCTCGCGGCCGAGGCCAAGCCGCAACTTGAAAGTCCGGCGACTCCACTGCTCGCCAACTATCACGAGAAATTACTCGTTTTGGATAGCGCCATCACTGAGCTGCGCGCGCAAGCGGGAATGAATCCATCGAACGCGCAACTGCGCTACCAGTTGCTCGCCATGTATCAGGAAAAGCAGCACGCGCTGGAGGAAGTTTTGGAGACTAAACGATAATGATTCGTATTCCATCCATTTTCCGAAGAGAGCCGTTGCGGCTTGCCGCGCTTGCGGGACTGCTCTCTGTGATGCTGCTTTTCACGGCCAAGCCCGTGCCCGCCGCAAATTCCGCGCAGGAACAAGTGTCGAGAGACTTTCAGCAGACGGTGACGCTCGGGGCGGGCCAGTCCGTGCGCGTCGAGCACAAGTTCGGTGGCGTCAGGCTCCACGGTGAGGCCGGCCGCGAGGTCAAGATTTCTGCCACCATCCGGGCGCAGGCGAGTTCGCACCAGGAAGCGGAATCCTTCGCGCAAAAAATCAAGATTGAGGTACAGCAGACTGGCGAAGGAGTCCGCATCAAGACCATCTATCCCGAGGAAGAGAAGAAATGGTTTCACTCTAGCAAGAACTCTTCGTGGTCCGTCAGTTATGACATTGCCATGCCCTCCGACGCGCCGATCACGGTGCGAAACAGTTTCGGGAGCGTTGAGGTAGCAGGCCTTCACGGAGCTGCGGATGTCGAGAACGGCTACGGCATGCTCACCGTCCGTGACGCCGGCGCCGGCCGGTGGAACAATGCTTTTGGCGGCATTGAGCTTACCGGGGCCACGGGAAATGTCTCCGTGAGCGACAACAACGGCTCCGTGCAAGTGTCGGACGTAAAGGGCACTCTCGAGGTACGCAATCGTTTCGGCAGCATCACAGCACGAAGTATTCAGGGCGCGGCAACCATTACGGGCGGCAATGGCGCAGTTACCTTGACGGATGCCGCCTCCGCAAACATCACAACTTCGTTCGGCAGCGTCGACGCACGGAATATCCGTGGTGATCTTTCGGTCCGCGACAACAACGGAAACGTAGAGATTTTGGGTGTCGGCGGTGCTGCCGACATTAGCAATAGTTTCGGCAACGTCATCTTTGCCGATGTTCGTGGCCGCGTGAATTGCACCACCAACAATGGCCGGGTCAAGGGTAGCTCGGCGACGGGCGGCTCGGTGACCATTCGCGATTCCTTCGGCAACATTGAGTTGGATACCATCAGTGGCACGCTGCAGGCGGAGACTTCCAACGGAAGAATCACGGTGCGCGACGCGCGCGGAAGCGTCACGCTGAAGTCCTCCTTTGGCGCCATCGAAGCCTCAAACGTTCCGAAAGGAATTCGCGCCATCACGGGGAACGGGGACATCACGCTCACCGACATCGGCGGAGACACTTTTGCCAAGACCAGTTTCGGAAGGGTCTCGACGGAACGCATCAGCGGCAATCTGACGGTGGAAAACAGCAATGGTTCGATCACCGCAAGAAACGTAAAGGGCGACACCGGGGTGAATACCTCTTTTGCTGGCGTCACCTTGGAATCGATCGGGGGGCGAATCACCGTGGACAATCAGAACGGAGCGATCTCGGTGACGGCCATGCGTCCGGCCAGCGGTTGCCGCGACATTTCCCTCAAAACATCGTTCTCATCCATCCGCGTGAGCATTCCCGAGGGGTTGGGCTACAACCTCACGGCGAGGACTTCATTCGGCCGGATTTCTTCCCAATTGCCGGTCACTTCAACGGGCAGCATCGGGGGCGATACCCTAAACGGCACGATCGGTTCGGGCGGCTGCCAGCTGCAGCTAACGGATTCCAACGGCAACATCGAAATCGCCAAGGCTCCCTGATCGTGGGTGGTCTCCTTCATCTTCGGGACTGCCGCGCGTGGGCCATCGCGAACGCTTTCTTCAGGACGCGTGTGGCGGTCTCCGTGAGATGAAATCGGGCGAGTTCCTCTTCGCGCGCGAATGCCACCTCAGTTACATCGCTTCCGGCGCGGGGTTCACCGCCGAGGCGTTCGCAAAGATAGTCCGCAATGACAAAGTGAAATCGCGGCCTTCCTTTAACCGCTCCGCCGGTTGACCCATCCTCCAGGTAAATCCGATCGAACACTTCGATCAGCTCGAGAACGCGAACTTCGATTCCGGTTTCTTCCAGCAATTCGCGAGCGACACCTTCCTCCAGACTCTCGCCGATCTCCAGTGTGCCACCCGGAATTGACCATTCACCAAGCAACGGCTCGGTGCCACGGCGGATCAGCAGCGTGCGGCCAGAATCGATAATCACGCCCCCGATGCCAACCACTGGCCGTTCGGGGTATTCTCTGGAAGAACTCATTGGCAACATCTTTCTGCCCATAATGCAATGGCATTCAAAGCAGCGCCATGAAGCGCGGGAGTTGACTTCATACCCCGGGGTATATAATACGCTGCACGGTGGTGGGCACGGTCCTCGTACCCCCACTTTGCAAACAACTGTACGGAGGGTGGAGCCGTGATCCGTTGCCCTGAATGTTCCGCCGAAATCGATGTCGACGAAGACGAAGTCGAAGAAGGCGAGATCCTGAGTTGCCCGAAGAAGAAGACGAGGAGTAACAGGTACGCCCCACACCGCCTGGCATCCTGCTGTGCTCGTACCGCCATCTAAATCTGTAAGGAGCAGAAAAGTGCACTTCGCACGATGGATGGCAATTCTCTCGACGGCTGGGCTGGTAGCTTCCTGGGGCGCGGCATTTGGACAGGTCCAGGAGGCGGTGCCACCGCCGCCTAGTTCCGCCGCCACTCCGCAAGCCTCTGCGGTCACGCCGGGTAAACCGGGCAAGAAAAGATACCGCCACGCAAATGATTTTTTGATTCGCGGAACAGTTTTTACGGACAAAGCCCTTTCGTTTCCGGGCGTGCACCTCCGCATCCGGCGGGCAGGAGAGAAGAAATTCCGTTGGGAGAGCTACACGAATTCGCGCGGTGAATTTGCAATCCGTGTGCCGCAGGGCTCAGATTATGAGCTGGTGGTTCGCGTAAAGGGTTTCGCGGAGCAGACTCGCACCATCGATGCCAAAACCGGCGGGAACGAGGAAAGCATGGTGTTCCGAATGCAGCCGGCTGCAGGAGACCAGGGATGAACGTGCGGCGACGCATTTGCGGTCTAGCGGTGCTTCTCTCGCTCTTGGCCGCCGTTGGCGGGGCTCAGGACAAGAAGCGTGAAGCTCAGCTGCGCACGGTGCGCGGCGTGGTGGCGGACAAGTCCGATAACCCTGTTTCCGGCAGCGTAGTTTTTCTGAAAAACGTACGCACCAATTCCGTCCGCAGCAGTTACACCGATGACAACGGAAACTACCGTTTCAGCGGCTTAGATCCTAATGCCGATTACGAATTGCATGCGGAAAAAGAAGGCGCCAAATCCCCCACCCGTACGGTCTCCAGCTTCGACAGTCGCAAGGACATCGTTCTGAATCTCAAAATCGAGAAGAAAAAGAGCTGACTCTCGTTTTCCGTCCGCAAGCGAGCTAGGTCTAGGGAGCGGCCCGTAAATGCTCGCCGTTTTGCTGAAACCACGAGCGACGCGGGGCAAAATCCCACCTGTCCGGGTGTCCTGCGGGTAAAACCCTTTCTTCATGCAGCGAATCTAAGTGGGGACCAAGCATTGTGGAAACGAGGTCGTCCCTTTTGCTACTGAAATGCACGGTGCCGGGAGACAATTAGAGTTATCTATGGTCAGACAAAATGAAATGCAGGGTCACATCGTGCTTGCACTTCTCGCGGGACTATTGATTGTCGTTTCGCCTGCCCTGGCGCGACGGCCAGAGGGCCAGCAGCCCGCTCCGGATCCCCAAAAAAGAAGTACGAAAGAGGGGCAGGAGGATAAAGACAAACCCGGCGCGACGGTTGGGAAGAGCAAGCTCGAGAAAGAAACCGGAACCATCAATGATCGTATTTTCGAGGTCCTGCCGAACTACGGGACGGTCGAAAACATCCAGAATCTTCCGCCGCTCACCGCCGGCCAGAAGTTCAGATTGGCAACCGCCGGCGTTTTTGATTGGGGCGCTTATCCCTTCAACATCATCCTTTCGGGAATTGCGCAAGCAAAGAATGATCCAAAAGAGTGGGGACAAGGATGGGACGCCTACGGAAAACGTTATGGCGCGTCCTTCGCCGATAACAGCATCGGCACCTATATGACGACAGCAATCTTCCCCAGCTTGCTTCATGAAGATCCGCGGTACTACCAGTTGGGAAAAGGGCGCTTTGCTCACCGCGCCTACCATGCTATCAACCGGCTCTTTGTCGTTAGGACGGATTCAGGACACGAGCGCTTCAATTTCTCGGAATCGACTGGCAATGCGGTGGCCGCAGCACTCTCCAATGCCTACCATGTTCCGGAGGATCGCACCGCCTCGCGAAACGCCTCCACTTTTGCCTTTTTGATTTTGTATGACGGTATGAACAACGAATTGAAGGAATTCTGGCCGGACATTCGCCGCAAAGTGTTTCATAAGAATACGCCGTAGTACCGCGGCTTACTGTTGCCAAGAGCCTTACTAGCAGTGTTGGTCCACTGGCAGGTAATTCGGGCCCAGGCGCAAGACTATAACGCGACTCCCCCGGAGTGCTTGGGGCGTCGAATCATCAGTCGAGGGTGGAAATTAGTTTTCGTCGGAAAACTTCGGAGAATGCACAGAACCACTATGAAAACAGCTCGAAGAGTTGTGTTTCCCGCTTGCCGCGCGATTTCCATCGCGCTGCTGCTGCTCGCCTATCCGACTTTCGCTCGACAGCCACAGAGCGCAGGTTCAAACGTTCCCAGGGGCTCTCTTACTGGAAGGATCACGGTAGTCTCCGGGGAAGGGGCTACCAATAATCTTAGCGGAGTCAGTGTGAAGTTGACGGATCCGTCGGTGGGCGCGGTACCCCGATCGACGGTTAGCGATGCGGACGGCCGCTACGAGTTCACTGCTCTGGCCACCGGAACCTACACACTGGAAGCGAGTGCCGATGGCTTTAAGCCCTGGTCCGCCAAGATAACCCTCGGTGCGGACCAGGCACTTGTCAAAGATCTCGTTCTACAGATTAGTTCCGTCAATCAGCAAGTCGAAGTTCAAGGAGAGGCCCCAGAAATTGCCACTCAGAATGTAGCGATAACTGCCACGGTCAACACCGAACAATTGGAGAGCCTGCCTTTGCCCACCCAGAAATTTACTGAGGCTTTGTCCTTGATTCCGGGTGTCATTCGGACCTCCACGGGCAAGCTGACGTTCAAGGGCCAGGCTGAAAGCCAGGGGATGCTCGTGGTGGACTCGGCGGAAAACGTGGATCCCGTCTCGGGAAGCTTTTCGATTCCCATTCCTGTCGACATCATTCAATCCATGACGGTTTACAGTTCGCCCGAGAGTTCTGCGTACGGAGGCTTTACCGGGGGTCTGACCACGATCGAAACGAAGCCTCCATCTGGCACACGGGATTACAAGCTGCGCGATTTCATCCCGGCATTCCGGGGAAAGAACGGTCACCTCGTGGGGCTAGCCAACTGGACGCCACGATTTGAGTTCGAAGGCCCGCTCATCAAAAACAAGATGAATTTCACCGAAGAGCCCATGGAACTCGACTTCGCCAACATCAATGCGCTGATCCCGCAAACCGCGTCCACGAACTATGGCCGAAGCGGAGTATCCATCGGCTTCTCCGATTCCTATCAGTTCGGCTCAGGAGCGTTGCTGAACACCGTGGTTCGCTACACCCGCTTCGACAGTAATGCCCACGCGCAGGGACCCGCCGACATGGAGATCTCACCCGCCGGGTGGGGCGGCAATTACTTCAATAGTTGGAATCGGAAAGCCAACCAATTGGAAGTCGTGCCCGCGTATCAGTTCTCGGCGAAGTCGTGGCACGGTAACCATGAAGTGAGATTGGGCACGGATATCCTGTATCGTGACTATGACGGCAGCAGCATTTCCCATCCGCTCGAGCTGTTGAGGCAGGATGGCTCGGTTGCCGAACGGATTGGCTTTCAAGGCGCGGGTCTGTTGAGCGCATCGGATGCGGAGGTCGCGGAGTTTATCCAGGATCACTGGATTCTGAACAGCCATTTGACGCTCAGCTTCGGGGCACGTTTGACCACTCAATCCATCGGTCGCGATGCTGCCTTCGCGCCACGCATCGGCGCGGCCTATTCGCTGAATGAAGGAAAGACCGTAATTCGTGCCGGAGCCGCCGAGGTCTACGGCCATGTCTCGTTGCTTGCGGCCGACTTCACCAGCAATCAGGAGAGGGTACTCAGCTTCTTCGATTCCTCCGGCGCGCTGATAGGTCAGCCCGTCGTTCTGGTAAATTCCTATCTTCTTTCGGGCGCGCCCCCCAGTGCGCCTGGCGTGCCGCGCGACCCTGGATCAAGCCCTCGTACGTTTAGCTGGAATGTCGTGCTTGAACACCAAGTGCGCAAGAATCTTAATGTCCGGGCTAGCTATCTTGACAGCCACACCGTGGATCTCTTTTTTCTTGATCCGGTCCTCCGTGCCGCCGGAGGCGGCGGATTGCTGGCTCTCAAGAACTCGGCAGTCTCAGAGTATCGCCAGGCCGACATCACCGCTCACTATCGCCTTGGCGAACGCGCCGATATGAGCCTGTCCTACACCTGGAGCCGGGGACGCGGCGACCTCAACCCGCTCTCGGATACTCTTGTCCCCTTCCAGGTTCCGGTAATTCGACCAAACGCTACGGGTATCCTATCCTCGGACGTTCCCAATCGCATGGTAGCCTCGGGATTCTTCCGTCTTCCCTGGAAAATGGTTATCAGCCCCGTAGCTGACACGCATTCGGGATTGCCATTTTCAAACGTAGACGTTCTGCAGAACTATGTCGGTGTGGCCGATGACCAGCGCTTCCCCATTTACTTCTCACTTGACGTAAGGCTTTACCGGGAGTTTGCCGTTCACATACCGCGCACGGAGCGTTCCAAGACTCACAAGGTTCGTCTCGGCGTATATTCGACCGACATCACGAATCGTCAAAACCCACACGACGTATATAACAACGTCACCTCTCCCATCTTTGGCGAGTTCGCGGGTTTCCAGCGGCGTTACACAGGCCTGGTATTAGATCTGATTCAGTAAGCCCTCGCAGTTCCCTCTGTTGTGTAGTTGCTCCCCGAATCGTCCCAGCCGAGTTTCTTCACGTAGAGCGACTGCACGGACCGGTGGCGGCGACCGGGCCGCTCGCCTCACTTTCGGTTAATGTCCAGTGAAGGGAATCCAGACCGGACATTAGTCGCAAAGTCTTTCACAAGAAATACACGGTTGCTCGGCGCCGCCTGCCAGGAGCGAATGCCCTATGGCCGTACGGGAGCCCAGACCTGCACGGCCTTGGGGACCACTTCGATTTCCACGGGCGTTGGCCCCAGAATCTCTCCGTCGCCGTGGAACATGCATGGCCGGTCGGTGGTGAGCCGCACGTGTTGGGCGCGCCAGCGTTTCACGCGTGAAGTTCGAAGTTCACCGCTGCCCATCAGTCGCGGCAGTAGTCGCAACACTCCGAGCGTACCGATATCTTCGATCAGGACCACGTGGAGCGACCCGTCGTCGAGGGTCGCGCCGGGAGCCAGTCTCAAACCGGCACCATAGGTCGGAGAATTCAACACCGCTGCCAGCAGCGCTTTCGCTTCCCAAGAGATGACCTGGCCCTCCGGAAAGTCGATGCGGACTTCGAGGGGTATGTAGCTCACCAGCGCTCGTAGTGCTGAGGCGATGTAACGCAATCGACCGGGGAGCCAACGGTACGGACCGTTCGCGTAGCGCGCTGCCTCGGCGTCAAGTCCAACACCTCCCCCACCTGCATAAAATCGCGCTCGCCCCTCGGCGGTGCGTACTCTCACAAGATCCACAAAGCGCGGCTTGCCCCGCAGGATCGCTTCAGCCGCTTTGACGGGATCATCCGGCAAGGCGAGCGCCGCGGCGAAATCATTTCCTCCTCCGATAGGGAGAACACCCAAGAGCGCGTCGGCCCCGAATGCCGCGTTCGCTAGCGCCTGAAACGTTCCATCTCCACCCATCGCAAACAGCACACGCCTTCCTTGCGATATGGCATTTTTCGCGCACGACTCGAGTTCCGCCGCACTGTTCGTCATCACAATTTGCGCATGAATGCGGAACGCTTCGAATAGTTTCTGGATCTGTGGCAGACAGGAGCGTGCCCGGCCTCCGCCGGCCACGGAGTTGACGAATACGGTGACCGTAGACTCACGCAGAATGCTAGACGTTTCCGCGCGATCAATCATGCTTTTGCTCCTCGGCTTTCCGTCTTCGTGAGTAGGAAGGGGCATCTACGGCAGTCATTGGCTTTGGCAGTATCGGGTTATTCCCAATTAGTCAGTACCTCTGACGCTTGGTCATCAGGGCCCAGAGAACGGGCTTGTGGGACATCGAGTCTTTGAGCGTAACTGCGCTGGGCTTCTGGCAGTTGTGGACTACCAGGGTGGGAGTCGAACCCACATGAGGAAAAATCCCCGGAGGATTTTAAGTTCTGGGGACCGCTTTCTCTACTCCTTGCCGGCCAAACATTTACAACGGCTTGGCTGTATCGAGAGTGGCCATCGCTGCCCATTCTTCCCCGTCCTTCCCTGGCGAACGGCCATAAGTCAGCCATAGTTTTGGGCCCTGAGATCTCTTTGAGAATTCTAGGATCTGCATCCGGTGTTGGAATTCTGGTCCGGCCCGCTAAGCGGCTCTTGGCGCGGTTGCCAGCATGCTTGCCGGATGGGAATCACATTTACTGTACGGCGGCGCGAGTCGGGGAGTTCGCGTCTTCTGGTCCTGCATTCTTTACAAACTTGTCGAACCATGCCAGCATTTCCCACAGCACGTGCTCGACGGATTCTCGCGCTGAATATCCGTGAGCTTCATCGGGCAGCGTGACATAGCGCACTACACCTCCGTTGCCTTTGATCGCGCGGTACATCCTGTCCGATTGAATCGGGAATGTGCCGGAGTTGTTGTCTGCCTCACCATGAATCAATAAGACGGGCACTTTGATTTTATCAGCGAACATGAACGGAGACACTTTGATGTACAGCTCGGGCGCCTGCCACAGCGTTCGTCGCTCGTTCTGAAATCCAAACGGCGTCAGCGTCCGGTTATAAGCGCCGCTGCGCGCAATTCCCGCTCGAAACAAATTCGAATGCGACAACAAGTTGGCGGTCATGAACGCGCCGTAACTGTGCCCGCCCACTCCCACGCGGCTGGGATCGATCACTCCCATCTCCGCCGCCTTGTTGATGGCCGCCTTGGCGCTCGCCGTAATCTGCTCAATATACGTGTTGTTGACCGTTTCCGGGTTTCCGACTACCGGCATCGATGCTCCGTCGAGCACGACATACCCGTCCAGCAGAAAAAACAGGTTGGACGGCCCGGTGATTGTCGTGAAGCGGTTCGGAGAGCCTGCTACCTGGCTCGCAACGGTTGGATCCGTGAATTCCAGTGGGTAGGCCCAAAGCACCGCTGGGCGCTTTTCTCCGGGCTTGTAATCCGGCGGTAGATACACAGTCATTGACAGATCGACTCCATCGCTGCGCTTGTACTTGACCAATTGTTTCTCAATCGCTCGCAGCTGTGGTGCTGGGTCGACAAATCTCGTGAACGCGCTCACCTTATCGAGTGACCCGGGCTCAGCAAAGTTGCCGTTGAAACGGCTCGACTCGCGAAGGAAATAGTTCGGCGGGTCGCTCGGCGTTTCGTGCCGCGTAAGCAGGGTTCCGCCACCAGTGGAAATCATCGCTACGATTTCTTCATAACTCCGCGAGTCGCTTTGAAAGATGCGCTTCACTTCCAGTGTGTTGATATCAAGCCGATCGAGAAAGGGCCGGTCCCCTTCGGGCGATGCCCCCGCGCCAGTCAGGAAAATGAAATTACTCTGCATCAGAATTGCGTTGTGGCCGTTCGGCAACGGCCACAGGACTGGGGTTCCCGGATTGTGGTAACGGTCCTGCGTGCTCATGTCCCAAACGAGCGTCTTTTCCTCCGGCTTGTCGGCATGAAAAGTCCACGCCTTTTCCGGCGTCGGCTCAGGATTGAAAAACCAGGCTCGTCCTCGCAGCGTGTCGCGATCGAAATCGCGCAGGATCGCAAAATCTCCCCGCTCCCCGAAGGCAATTCCCGCAAACCGTTTTTCCGTGTGAGCCAATTCCACAGGCGCCCCCGCAAAGGGTTGTTTGATCCACATCACTTTGTCGCGCTGCGGCACTTTCTTCTTTGGGTCGCCCTCGTCCAGCGCTTCAACCCACACGAGCGTTGCCGGCTGATTGGGATGCCAATCGATATTTCGCGGGCCTGTTGGCACTCCTCCAATCGGTATGTTTTCTTCCAGCGGCAGACTAGCCACTTTGTAAACCACGTCTCCGCGCACATTCCAGACTTCTACTTCGCGTGGAAAATCTGATTCCGGTACGATGTAGGAGTATGGCCGATGAATCTTCGCTACCAAGATGTGCTGTCCATCGGGGGCCAGTTCGACGCCGCCATACACGGCTGGTTTCCCCACGGGCGCGATTCTTCCGGTACTGGAGTCCACCAGGGCTAGTTGTGACGTGGCGTAATAATCGAACAAGTCGCTGTCGTGCGCGTTTTCAAGCAAATCTTCATACGTAGCGACGGGCGCTGCCTTGCCGAAGTTTTCCTGCACGCGCGGACCTTCCGGCACGGGTGGTGCTTGCGGCGGCTTACCCCTTCCTGCGGGAATGATGCGGCAGAGCAGCGTCTTGCTGTCGGGCGTCCAGCGGCACGGAGCATTGTCGGCACCCGGCCCAAGTGTGCTGAGAGCTCCGTTCAACTGCGCCCCTGGCACAGCACTCGCGTCTCCCGTTCGGGCGTCCACCACCCACAGCTCAACGGCAATGTCCGTCGCGTGTGTCACCGCAAAATGCAGGCCGTCCGGTGCCCAGAACGGCTGCGACACAAAAAATCCGGAAGGTAATTTAACCTTTATCTCGCTGCCGTCTGCGACCTTCTTCAAAACGAGATTGTCGAATCGTGGCGGGTTGTGCGGGCCGTTTGTCCCAATATCGATACGCAAACCTGCCAGCCGTTCGAACGGCCGTGCCACGTCGGCGATTGGCGGATAAAGCTCCGGCGTGTAGAGCAGCACTACGCCTCGAGTCCGTGCCACGCTCGCGCGAGGAGTCCCCGGTGCATTCATGACATCCAGAATGGCCTTCGGAGGCTTCTGGTATCCCTCCTGCCCCCGAGCCAGGCCGCTTCCAGTCACCGCACCAAGCGCCACCGCCAGTGTGAAAATGCCGGCAGTGCCGCAGCTGTTCCGTACCTTGCCCGCGCACAGAATTGCTCGCATGGCCGCCTCCATAATCCCGCGGGATTTTACACCACGTCGGAAAGTTCCGGCATGGTTTCGATCGGAATTCAGCGCAATCAGGAAAATAGCGTCGCACTATATGACCGGACGCGGTGGTGAAGGCATGGTCGTAAAGCCGCTGGACTTCCTTGTGCGTGGGCGACGTGGCTTGTCCCAGCTAGCCGTCAAATGTCGTGGCCCTGACTGAGAATTATCTATGGGCCCGAATATTTGCTCCCGGAAAATTTGGACCGACTTCGTAGTCGTTCGGTTTCCACGAAGCGTTCATTGGCCCTCCGCGAATTCGCTCTAGGTATCGAAACCTTGGAACGATTCGTGCGCCAAGAACCGCTTCGGCGCGTCCA
>WNGP01003245.1_pt1 | contig 19814 bp, 19 predicted proteins | sample 5407671 | NCBI WGS metagenome assembly WNGP01 (sample SAMN13153381, study PRJNA577476) | soil metagenome | isolation source: 40 cm soil or saprolite under Garry oak tree replicate 2 | place: USA:California | collected 2016-06-15 | reverse complement strand
GACCGTCACCGTGAGTAGTTCTGGGAAGTTGTTCAGCGCGACGGGCTGGAAAATCGGCTGGGTATGCGGGCCTCCTGAACTGATAGAGGGAGTCGCACGCGCGCACCAGTTCGTGATATTTGCAGTGCATCACCCGTCCCAGGAGGCGATCGCTTACGCCCTCAACCTGCCGGGAACGTACTACGAAGCCTTCCGGGCAATGTACGAGACGAAGCGCCAGCTGATGCTGTCCGCCCTTGATAGCGCGAAGTTAAAGTACTTCGCACCGCAGGGCACCTACTTCGTAATGGCGGACTACTCGGAGGTGTTTGATGGATCACCCCTTGAATTTACGCGCTATCTTACGCGGGAAATCGGTGTGGCCTGCATTCCGCCTGAGACCTTTTACAGCCACGGGCATATGCATATCGGGCGTGGATATGTGCGCTTTGCGTTCTGCAAAAGCGATGAACTCCTACGGCAGGTGCAAGAGCGACTCGCAAAGCTGGGCAGTACGTGAAAAAGCACCGCTGCTATCAGGACGCATTAGCCGACTACTGGATGATGGTAGCGCGGCGAATGCGCGGGTCGGTGAAGATGTCGAACTCATCGCGACTACGTGTCGAGAACTCTGAGACGATAGCGCGGCCTGGAACCAGTGCAGGGTATCGGCTTGCGCTTGTAGCAGTTGTTGCCTGGTAAGCATAGTGCATTTCCTCAAATATCGTGTGTTTACCGACGGGCATCCATTGGCCCAACCCACAGGTTGTGGTCGCTATCCCAGCGCCAGCCGACGGTTGTCGCGTCGAGGGCAATCGGCACGCGTGCCCATCCTGCTGTGAGACGAGCCTCTGTCTCGGACCAGCTTCGCACGCCGCTGAGCGCATCCACCGCCTCGACGCTGCACGCTCCTACCGCACAGGCCGCCGAGAGCGCCGCTTCCGGTGTCATAGCGCGCAGCAGTCCCAGCAAGAAACCCGCGATAGTGGTATCTCCTGAGCCTGTTGTGCCGACAACGCGCGTTGCGAAGCAGGGTGACCATAGCTCGCGATTTGACCAGGCCGCCACATCGGCGAGCTGGCAACGCCCCAGCTGCGTGAGCGCCATGGTGCTTGCCGTGCGCAGATACAATCCTCGTTCGCCGATTTTCAGCGCAACGATTTTCGCCCCCATGTCCAGCAGCTCCTGGCCCAGTTCCGCAATCAGAGAAGGCTCGATAGAATCTAACGGCCGGGAGTGTTCCGACATGGCGGCGAAGCGGTCGAACGCCTGGCGGCGCAGCATGAACAGGATTTCCTCTGCGCTGGGCAGGAACACGTCAACGTAGGGCAGCGTTGCCCGGAGAATAGCGTGCCAGTTAGCGCGGCCTGCCGCGCTGTTGGGATCGGGCATCGAAAGATCGAGCGAGGTGGTGAGACCCAGCGCCTTGACCCGTGAAAAGATGGCTGCCAGCTCAACGCCGTCGTTCGCATACATGCGCTGCATGAGCGGCGGATAGCCGAAATGGAACAGCCTCGCTGTATCCAGCGCTTCGGAGCGCACATCGTCAGCTCCGAAGGTCGCGTTGCAGCCGGGAGCATGAATGAACATGCGATCGGCACCCGGTGGGCTGAGGATAATCGAATAGGAACTCGCCTCACCCCGCGCGAGTATCATCTCCTGTGAAAGCCCCGGCCCGTGCGATTCGAGGATTTGACGTATGGCCTGGCCGAAGAGATCGGTGCCGATTTTAGCCATCAGGCGGGTGGCGACACCCAGCTTGTGGAGGGCCAGCCCTGTATTGGAGACCGGGCCGCCCGTCGAGAAGATGACAGGCCCGGCTTCGATGGTCTGCCCGGGCCTGAAGAGCATGTGGCCTCCTGCCAGCGTTGGGAACACGTCCAGGCAAATATGCCCGGCCACCACTGCTTCGCTCATCCCTCATCCCTCCTCGCTTTCGAGCGGTACGACCTGGGCCAGGCGGTTGGAGATCAGCGCGACGGTCAAGATGCGGTGACTCTGCACGGTTTCACGCGGCGTCACGCAGGAGAAATCCTGGCGCATACCGCCGGGGTGAGCAAGCTCGTCGCAAAAGGCGGCCCACATTTGCAAGATCGCATCGGAGAAGCCAAACTCGAAAATGCCGCCGGTGATGGTCGGATAGGCCGACACAGAGCCGAGGTCCTGCGACTGCCAGGCCTGCGCGCCTCCGGGAGTATAGGCCATGGTTCGCAACGTTTTAGGGTACTTGGTGCTGAATTCAGCGGAGTAGCTCGTGCCGTACACACGAAGATACCAGGTATTGGTCTCGCCTGGTGCCATGCGCTTTGTCTCCAGCAGCATCGGAAAGCGCTGCCCGCCTGCCTGCACCTCGCAGGTCAGTGAGGCGTTATCCCATGTTTCGCAGGGTACCATTGTTCCGCCTGGCCCGGGTCGTTCCTTGACGATTTTGGACAGCAGGGCACGAACGTTGCGTGGAAACCAGCCGACGCGCAGCGGAATGTGGAGCACGTGCATACCAAGATCGCCCATACAGCCGTACTCGCCGTTGGTGGCCACGCGCCGCTTCCAGTTGATAGGCTTGCGAGGGTCCATGTCGCTGCTGTGGAGGAAACCCGCCTGCACCTCCAGGATCGTGCCAAAACGTTCCTCGCGCATAAACTGGAGCATCTGTTGCGCGCCCGGAAAAAATGGAAACTCCGAGGAGCCGCGCACCAGGATAGCTGGATGGGCCTGCGCTGCGGCCATAATGTGGGTGTTGGCGGCCTGGTCAATGCCGAAAGGCTTCTCGCCGAGCAGGTGCTTCCCGGCCTCTATAATGTCCACGTACAACTGCTCGTGCAGGTGGTGGGGAACGGCGCAGTAGATAGCCTCGATATCGGGCGAGTTCAGCAGTTCTGTATAGTCCCGCGTGGCAATCTGAATGCTATCAAAGGAACTTGTGAACCAGTCGAGCATAGCGGGGTTGGTATCGCAAACGCCTACAATGCGAGGAATGGTATCTTGATCGAGCAGGTGGCACCAGCGGGCCACGGCGCTGCCGAATTCGCGTCCCATCAGGCCGCAGCCAATAATTCCGAAGTGAATTGTGCGCTTCTGCATCATCTGTATCCTGTTTAAATACCTCTGCCATTACGAACGGAGTAGTGAAAGTGCCTGTTCGGGGGTCGCGTCTTGATGGATCAAGGCCATCAGAGCGCGTACCATATGCGCCGGGCGCTCATGCTGGATGACGTTGCGACCGTAGACGATGCCCGCTGCGCCCTGGCGCAGCAGTTCGTGGGTGCGAGCCACGATCTCTTCCTCGGAGGTCTTGCCGCCCCCGCGCACGAGCACCGGGCAGCCGGAGGCCACTTCAACCACCCGGTGGTACTGCTGTACGTCATCGCACGGGTCAGCTTTGATCACGTCGGCGCCTAGTTCGGCGGCCTGGCGCACCAGTGGGAGAATTTTGTCGAGGTCGCCATCAACCATATAGCCGCCGGAACCGGTGTTCACCTGCATGACCAGCGGTTCGACCATGAGGGGCATGCCATAGCGGAGGCACTGCGGCTTGAGGCGGCAGATGTTCTCGACGCACTGGGCGTGCAGTTCTGGTTGATCGGGCAGCAAGAGCAGGTTTACCACAACGCACGCGGCATCAAGTGCGAGCGCCTGCTCGACGGCATTTTCGATCAGGCGGCTGAACAGGTAACGCGGCAGATCCTTACCATAGACGTTCGCCACGTCGGTGCGCAGCACGAGCGAGGGTTTGGCCTTGCCGGGGATGGCTTGCAAAAGCGGCGCCAGGCCCGTGCTCAACTGGACGGCATCGGGATTTGCTTCAGCAATGATCCCGACGACTCGGCGCATATTCTCGATATTGTTGAGGAATGAGCGCTCGTTAAAGAGGCCATGATCGATGGCGACATCAAAACATCTGCCGTCTCGCGCCAGCAGCCGGTTTAATCGGGGAATAGCGTTCATGGGCTTCTTTCTCCTCGCGTCCTGCTAACGCATCAGGTTCGCCACATCGCGTCCTCGCTTCATTCGCAGGACGGATAAGCGCTGTTTCGTGCTATTATTATGCCATAGCAATGAGCGTTCTGCATTGGTGTACTGGAGGCGCTATGGAAAAGTATAGCTATCGTTTTTCGTTTGGACCCTGGAATATTCACGAGGGAGCCGACCCCTTTGGCCCGCCTGTTCGCCCTGCGCGGGACTTTGAGTGGAAGCTGGCGATCTTCAAAGAATTAGATTTCGATGCCGTGCAGTTTCACGATGACGATGCCGTACCCGGGCTGGATGATCTGTCTGCTGAGCAGATTCGCCAACGGGCGCGCGATATGCGCCAGAAGCTCTCCGAGAATGGCCTGATAGCCGAGTTTGTGGCCCCGCGCCTGTGGGAACATCCGATGACGATCGATGGCGCGTTTACATCGAACGATGCGAAAGCGCGCGACTATGCGCTCGACCGTGCGAAAAAAGCGGTCGATATCGCTCATGAACTGGAGACGGACCTGCTGGTGTTGTGGCTGGCGCGCGAGGGAACCTACATGCGCGAGGCGAAAGATGTGGGACGTGCCACGTACCAACTGCTTGATGCGCTCAATATTCTCCTGGACTATGACCAACACATACGTATTGCCATCGAGCCGAAGCCAAACGAGCCGATGGACATGTCCTATATACCAACCATCGGGCACGGCATAGCCCTGGGCGCACAGACCAGAGACCCTTCCAGAATGGGTGTATTGATGGAGTCGGCCCACGCCATTCTAGCCGGGCTTGATCCATCTGACGAGATCGGCTTCGCTCTGTCGCTGGGCAAGCTGTTGAGCGTGCATCTCAACGATCAGAACGGCCTCAAATACGATCAGGATCGCTCGTTTGGCTCGGTCGATCTGCGCCGGGCATTCAACCAGGTGCGCGTGCTCGACAACAACGCCTACTGGCGCAGCGGCATGGTCGGCCTGGATGTGAAGGCCGTTCGCACCCAGCCTGCCGCGATTGCGACCAGGCACCTGCGCAACAGCATGCAGGTCTTCCTGCGGCTGGTCGAAGTGGTGCGCTCCATTGATCAGCAGAGGGTGAATGCGCTGGTGGCTGAACGCGACTACGAGGAATTGGATTGGCTCATCCTCAGTTATTTGATGGGGCGTTAGGGACCTGTTGTATGGAGAGAATAAGTAGTGACGGCCAGTTATCGGGCTGAATGAAAGAAGATTTCAATGCATCATGTAGCGAACTATGATAAAGCGTCTTTCCAGGTGCCTCCTGCTTACGAGAAACACAGCCAGGGATATTCCCGGGCAGCGTTAGTTGACCATACCATTGCTGGTGCAGTTCATACAGGGCTAGGACTTTGCAAACTCGATCCGCATGGCACACTGAACCCCCATGTTCACTTCTACGAGGAGGTATTCTTTATTCTGGAAGGGCAGGTTCTAGAGCGCATCGATGGGCACGACTATCAACTTGGCCCGGGTGATTACGGCATCATCCAGGCCAGCGTATCGCATGCCCTGCGCAACGTTGGAGACCAGCCGGTGCGCTGGTTAGAAATGCTCTCACCGCAACCAAAGGCGCCCGGCCAGGAACGCGATACCCTCTTCTTCAAGACGGAAACTGCCCCCAGCAAAGGCAATCCCCCCGATTTCCGTGACCCCACAACGCGCTATCTTGGTCACTTTGACAACTCGCAGATGCCGCCGTACAGCCAGTTGCAAATGGAGGGATACCGGGGTAGCAGCATATTTGGCATCTCCTTGAAGATGCTAGTGGGTCATATGCTTGGAGCGCAACACCTGACCCTGTTTATGGTGGAGTTCCAGCCGGGCGGGGAGGGCAATATCCACGACCACCCCTTCGAAGAGTCGTATTTTCTGCTGAGCGGTGAGGCTGAAGCAATCCTGGACGGCAAAACGTATCACGTGAAAGCGGGCGACTATGTCTGGACCGGTGTTGGAGGCACGCACGGATTTTTCAACAAGGGGACGGTTCCGGTGCGCTGGATAGAAACCCAGTCACCCCAGCCGCCCAATCAGCAAGGATTTCGTTTCCCAGCTGATTGGGCTTATCTAGCAGAAAAATTGGATGCCCAGGATTCCAGGTAGCATCTACAAACCTGTTCGCGCTCTCAGCGCTGTTGATCCACTTCACAAAAATGAAGAGACTCTGACCCAAATATATGGAAGGGTTGACATTACCTTGTTAATCTCTGTATAGTATCAAAAAGTGAGTCTCCTGATTCTAAAAGAGTAATAGGGCCGCGCTGTATGGTGAGGCACCGTAGCCTCTGGGCCAGGTCACTGCTCAGGCAGGGCATGGCCGTTTCCCCCATAAGTACTTAAAGAGCAATGCTGCTCATTGCCCTCCACTGCTGACCTTAGAACCATTTGCACAACCAGGGGTATTTCCGTGTCATTTGCATACATTTGATCAACAGAAGGTACTTTAAGGAGGAAAGCTGTGATACCCGATCCCGAAGAGACGACGAAGAACTTACTTGGTCTGGGGCCTGGCGAGGGGAGTAAAGTTGAGCACATCAAAGTCAGGAGCCGTAACTTGCGTGGGCAGATAGCCGAGGAGTTGGCGCAGGATACCACGCACTTCTCCGAGGAACAGGTACATCTCATCAAGTTTCATGGTATTTACCAGCAGGAAGACCGAGATGCACGCCGGGATGCACGCCAGACAAAGTCGATAGGTGCGGAGAAAGCATACCAATTTATGATACGCTCGCGTATTCCCGGAGGCGTGCTGACTGCTGAGCAGTACCTGGTACAAGATGACCTGGCCAGCCGCTATGCAAATGGCACGCTGCGTATCACCACACGCCAGGGTTTGCAGTTGCATGGCGTGCTCAAAGGCGACCTGCACTCGACTATCCAAACTATCAACGAGGCCTTGCTCTCCACAAAGTCAGCATGCGGCGATGTGAATCGGAATGTGATGGCCTGCCCTGCACCCGTTTCCGACCGAGCACAGGCACAGGTAGAGGAAATTGCTCATTGCATCGCTATGCGCCTGGCACCACGCAGCAGCGCATATCACGAGATCTGGGTTGATGGCGAGCAGGTGCATACTGTCGAGTCACCGCAGGAAGACGAAGTGGAGCCGATCTACGGCCCTACCTACTTGCCGCGCAAATTCAAGATCGCTGTGGCCTTTCCCGGTGACAACTGTGTAGATATCTACACACAGGACATCGGGCTGGTTGCCGAGCTTGAGGGCGAGCGCTTAGCTGGCTTCACGATACTGGTCGGTGGTGGTATGGGCATGACCCACGGCAAAGCTGAGACGTTCCCGCGCCTGGGCACGCCACTCTGCTTTGCTACAGTTGACGAAGTATTGCCGGTGGTGGAGACGATTGTCACGATCCAGCGTGATTATGGCGACCGCCAGAACCGCAAACATGCACGCATGAAATATGTCGTGGAGGAACGAGGTATTGCGTGGTTCCGTGCCGAACTGGAGCGTAGATTAGATCACAGCGTACAGGACCCGCATGCACTTAGCTGGCATAACGTTGAGGATCACCTGGGTTGGCACCGCCAGGGTGACGGTCGTTGGTTTCTCGGCCTCTATGTCGAGAACGGGCGTATCAAAGATGATATGACAGGACACATGCGTACCGCTCTCCGGCACGCTATTAAGGAATTCCAGCCCGGCATTCGGCTGACTGGGCAGCAGAATATGCTGCTCACCGACCTGACTGAAACACAGTGCGCACCTTTAGAAGCCTTGCTGGCCCAGTATGGTGTGTCTACTGATCCTATTATGGGCGTACGCCGTTATGCTATGGCGTGTCCGGCGCTGCCAACTTGCGGCCTGGCTCTAGCCGAAGCTGAGCGCGCACTACCCGCAGTGGTGCGACAGATCGAGGCTGAACTTGACGCCCTGGGTATGGCTGACGAGCCACTAAGTGTGCGTATGACGGGATGCCCCAATGGGTGTGCCCGCCCCCATATGGGAGATATAGGCATCGTGGGGCGCACGAAGGATGTCTACAACATCTATCTAGGTGGTGACTGGTCTAACACACGCATGAATACGCTCTATGCAGCGTCTGTACACCTGAAAGATTTAGCGGCAACTGTACGTCCACTGTTAGTCTTATGGAGAGATGAGCGCGTACCGGAAGAGACCTTTGGCGATTTCTGCTATCGTGTCGGCTTCGACTATCTCCGTATACAGGCAGGAGCGTACGTTCTTTGCAGCCTGCCTAAGCCGTAGGCTAGGATGCAGTCCGTTGGCAGGCTGGCTAGCAAAAGGTTCGCCACGTCTTGACGGATAAGGTTCCCGCAAGGTAAGTAGAGGAGAAAACAGTATGCCAGAGTACTATCCTGTGATGCTCGATGTGCGTGGCCGCTTAGCTATAGTCGTTGGTGGCGACCGCGTAGCCGCAGAGAAGGCCGCGGCACTCTCTGCCAGTGGTGCTCAAGTGAGTGTGATAAATCCAGCGTTTTGCGATGAACTTCTGATGCAGGTCGAGTATAAGCGGGTTACACTGCGTCGTAAAGCCTACGAGCCTGGCGATTTAGAAGGTGCCTTTGTTGTTGTTGCAGCGACCAATGATACGCAGCTTGTGGAGGCAATCTGGACTGAAACGCAGAGAAGTGGACAACTGGTCAACATCGTGGATATTCCGGAGCGCTGCTCGTTCATTATGCCTTCGATCCTGCGACGCGATCAACTGACCATCGCCGTCTCGACAGAAGGAGCCAGTCCTGGGCTTGCCAAGCGCATTCGTCAGAATCTGGAAGAAATCTTTCCTCTTGCCTACGGGACATACTTGCGGTTAGCAGCTCTAGCCCGTACACGTCTACGAAAAAACGGTGTCTCCTACGAACGACGTGACGACTTCTTCAGCGACTTCTTCACTTCGGAAGTGTTAGCACGGCTCGTCGAGGGGAACGTGGCGCAAGCTACGGTGATAACTGCAGAGTTACTACGGCGTTACGAGGTAGACGTTCCGGCAAGCGTGCTTGAGGCGAGTCTTGAAAAGGAGAAGCAGTATGTCAATAGTGATACATGAGCGGACGAGAAGCGGGAATACGGAGGAGCGTAGTTGTGACGAGTTCATTGACGCGGTACCACATGCGCAAGAGCAATCTTCAGGCGGCAAGGTCTACCTGGTCGGTGCGGGTCCCGGTGACCCTGAGTTGATCACGCTCAAAGCTCTACGCTGCCTTCGTATGGCTGATGTCGTGGTCTATGATCGCCTGATCAGCCCCTCCCTGCTTGACGAAGCACGATCTGAAGCCGAGCGAGTGTTTGTTGGCAAAGAACCTGGGTGCCACTCTATGAAGCAGGAAGAGATTAATGCGTTGCTCATCACATACGCACTGCAGGGACATGTTGTGGTACGCCTGAAAGGTGGCGACCCTTTCGTCTTTGGGCGTGGGGGCGAAGAGGCGTTAGCACTGGCTATTGCCGGTATTCCGTTTGAGGTTGTCCCCGGTGTGAGTTCAGCCATCGCAGTACCTGCTTATGCCGGTATTCCCGTTACTCATCGCGATCATGCATCTACAGTTATCATGGTGACAGGCCACGAAGACCTCACGCATACATCCGCCGCTATCAATTGGGAGACATTGGCTAAGGTGGGTGGCACACTCGTCATCCTGATGGGAGTGACGACTCTACCACATATCACCCGACGACTGCTCGATGGTGGACTCCCTCCTGATACCCAGGCAGCAGTGATCCAACAGGGCACTGTACCTCAACAGTGTGTAGTTACGGACACGCTTGAAAACATCGTCGAGCGCGCGGCTATCGCCAATATCAAGTCCCCGGCGGTGGTGGTAATTGGGGCAGTCGTCGCTCTAAGGGATTCTCTCGCCTGGTTCGAGACAGTGAGTTCAAGTGTAAGCAAGACAACATCTGGAAGGTTTCAAAGGTAAACAAAACACATGAGATTATTACTGAGTTGCATTTCAACCAATCATTCGGTTCTCAAAGAGCATTGGACTGAATCGAGCGAGCAGACGCAATGCCCCCTCACTGTTTTAGGGAGTTATCAGAAGCCTCAGCAAAACCTGGGCGGATTACTGTGTTTAATTGAAGATATGGGAAGTTCGCAAAAGACACTTGAACTTAAAATGGCGGCCGGCATGGTAGCTTCCGACAGGGGAGTGTTTGTCACCGCTTATGATAGTATCCACGAATTTGATGCTGGCTCAGGTATCGTACACCCGCAAGTGGTCAGTTCACCTCTTTTCAATGCGCTACACTCCATCTCGCGTACTCGACGTGGTTATCTTGTGGCGAGTACAGGCTTAGATCTTTTATTGGAATTCAACCGAGATGGAGAGATTCTCTGGAGTTGGTGGGCTATCGATCACGGTTTTGAGTTAACACCCAATGGTCGTCCTCGGGTGATAGATAAAGCCGCAGATCATCGGAAGATCCAGTATGGGACACTGAGCCAGACCACGCACATCAATTCGGCTGCAGAATTGCCCGATGGCAGATTCCTGGCCTCGCTCTTTCATCAGGGGATGGTGATTGTTATAGACCGCGAAACCGGCGAGTGGCAACCGGTCCTGGAGGGCCTGGATCATCCTCATGCCGTTCGTGTTTTGGACGAGGAACACTTTAGCGTTGCAGATACTGTTCGTGGTAGAGCTTTGTTAGTGCGTATCCACGAGGGGAGAGGACACATTCAGGAAGAGATAGATACTGGAACAAGCTGGCTTCAAGATTGCCGTTATGATGGCAATCACAATTGTTGGATCCTCGTTGACGGTAAAAATTCGCGCATTATCTTGCGCCGTGGACTCTCAGGCGATAAAACACTCGCCCAATTTGACTTCGATCCAGAATGGCGTCTGTACGAAATTCATGTACTTTGACACTTTCCCGCATGAATGACGGGGGTTTTCTGGCCCGTTTCTTGTAACTGCGAGGGTATAGAGGGGCAGGAGAGTCTCCCATGAACCCTGATACGCGCCTCATTTGATGAAGATGTAGCCATAGTTAGAGGGCACATCGACATTGATAGATTGATTTGCGTCGCTGACCGAAATTTCGAACGGGGCTGTGCGCACTGCATCATCGATCATTTCTCGATAGGTCCCCGGCTCTGGAAAAGGAATTGCGATCGATTGCTGCTGATCGGAAAAATTAAGGAATACGATGGCAAATTGCTGGGCGGCCGCGGATTGTCTGCTATAGGCCACTATGCCGTCTTTCGTCCTGGATTGCTCGTTGTAGTAGAAAGACTCGTGACTGCGCAGAGCGGGATAGGCGTGCCGGAGCGTTCCTAGAATACGGTAAAGGCGCACAAGCGGGGACCCGAAATCATCATAGAAATATTCCCAGTGAACGTCACGCCTGAAGTTGATGCGTGCGCTACCTTGATCCGGCAGGATGTAGCTCTCGGCGAACTCCTGTCCCTGCCAGAGCATTGGAATGCCTTGACATGTATATAGTGCAATCGCAAAGGGCTGCAGTTTGTACCACGTATTTCTCTGCGCGAAAGGAACGCCTGGCGGCTGAGGTTCGAAGAACGTAATAAGCTGGCTATGGTCATGGCTCTCGATATACTGGAATGGGGTAACTGGCATATCGACAGGCTGGTTGGCGATATCGTGCACAGTTTTACGCTCGGGGTAGCCTAGGAAGCGCGTATCGAGCAGGTGAACGAAATCATCATCCACATACCTGGACGCTGCCATGTTCTCTGCTTTGTCCAGCAGTCCATCCTGCCAGGTGCAGTTGGAATATGTGGTTCGCAGAATTTCCTGGGGCAGGTTCAGTTCTTCAGGACACTGAATGATGCGGCTGTATTCACCAGGAGTCAGGCCACCCGATGGAGTAAAGCGGGGTATAGTCAGCGATGTATTATATGTTTCGTAGGCGATCCTGGAGTACTTAATGCCTGTCGGACCATCATAGAGGTCGGTAACCTCGTCGTAGCGAAAGCCATCCACGTGGTACTCGTCGAGCCAATGAAAGTTCGCCGCCTGGACGTACTCATGGGTAAACTCCTTATTGAAATCGAGCGTTGGACCGAAAGGACCATTCCCATTGATCATGGGACTTTCAATACCTGTAGTATCGTAGACCAGATGGTAGGGAAAGCTGGGATCGACATGTTGATAGACAACATCAAGAATGACGGCGACGCCAGCTTGATGGCAGGCATTGACCAGGCGCTTCAGTCCCTGAACTCCCCCCCAGCGCTCGTTGGGAGCGAAATAGTGGAGAGGCCCATACCCCCAGTCGAAATCCAACTTCAAACTCGTGACCGGCAACAACTCCAGACATGTGACGCCAAGGCTTTTAAGGTACGTCAGGCGTTCGATGGCACCATCGAAGGTGCTGTTGAACTCCTCAACATGGAGCTCATAAACCACCAGGTCTTCCAGTGCGGGAGTTTTCCATTGCTGGTCGGTCCAGACAAAGTCTGGAACAAAGCCCGGAGTAACGAATGCAGAGAGCCTGCCGATATCCGTTGCCCGCGCAAAGGGATCAGTAAACCAGGGTACAATCACCTTCGGGGTGAGCGTGTCAGGAAGGGTCTGGAGAAGCTGGTAACGGTACAGGTAGGTTCCAGCTTGCCCGAAGTGGGTTCCTGGTGTGACGGGGATGGTGACGTTGGCTTGCCAGAGATTGTCCGGCGAATTAGCTACCGGAGTAAGAGGAAAGTCCATCGTTTTGATATCCGGAACGAAGCGGTCGTCCTTGTGGATGACCCGTACCAATACTTCGTAGCCTGCCTGTGGTTCAATGCCCGGAAGGTATACTCCAAACCTGACATTTACCCCAGAGCTGGTAGACGCAGAAACAAAGGCTCCAACTTCGTTAATACGGATCATCTTTCCTATCTCCTTTAATTTGGATGCTGACGGCTTATCCGCAAGAAGACCAGCATGATAGGCAGATAGAATGGGCCACTGCTGCTCTACAGGTCTGTATCTCCTGTGGTTTCTTCAAACTCTACATCAATATAGGCGTCAGCAAGAGAAAGGTGAACACCTAAGCTGTGCAGTGTGATATCGTCAGTATTTTCAAAAGCTTCGTAAATCCACCTGTTCTGCTCTTTGTGATAGCTTTCGATTTTGAGAGATTGCGAATCTACCAGGACATATTCTTCGATGGTGGGATGTGCGCAATAATTTTTGAGTTTCCACGTTCTGCCGGTGAGTTCTGTGGTCGGAGAAAGGACTTCCACAATGAGGCGTGGAGATTGGATCGCTTGCACTCTTCCCCGGTCACGTGGATCGCACGTAACCGTGACGTCGGGATGGAAGTAGCGCGTTTCAGAAATGTACACCTTCATATCGGAACTATAGGCGCGACAGTTGCTCCCGCGCAGAAGATTCCAAAGGATTCTTTGGATATTTGATTTGATGGTGTCATGATTGGCGGTTCCGCCGGCCATGGCATACACATGGCCATCGATGTACTCGTAGCGCGTCTCAGGATCGTTTGCTTCGAGTTGAAAGTATTCTTCAACTGTCAGGGTTCGCCGATTCTCTATCGCCATGGCTCTCCCGTGCCTCTTCTTCCATGAATGATGTGTCGCCTGGATAACCTTGATAGATCAGCACTATTATAGCATAGTGTGTTCCGTACTGATAAAGTGGTTCATCCACGAGTTTCGCGCTCAAGAGGTCTGTTCTGAACGGCGGCCTTGCTGCGTGGCTCGAAATCCCTGAGGGTGGATGACCTGTCTGTATAGCCAAGTCCTGGGAGAACTGGTTATCGCTCTCCTTCGCTGTCTGACCTGCGATACATTGCTCGTGGTTTCAGACCAGCGAGTGCGACTGCACGAGTTTTTCCGTCTATTGACGTTTTCTCCTGCGCTCTTCGCGTATTTGTTCACGCACCGCTTTCAATGCGCCGCTGGCTTCCCAACAAGCCGATAGCCATAGTTGCTCTGGACGGTTCAGCATAAGACCTGGTACCTTCCCATCCTCGACGTCATACGGATGTTCCCATCCTGCATCACCCATATAGAGTGTGCCGCGTTCCTGCTCGTAATCATACAGGAAGATAGCCTGCTCGCCGTTCTGGTTCTCGAAGTAACTTCGATAAACGTCGGGGAAGGTTTGCTCATCAATCTGCGGCAGTATGCCGCAAGCTTCTCCATGATGATTGGTGACTTGAAACAGTGGTTGGTTACTCATTAAATCCTCCAGCGCCTTGCCCAGCCCCATGAAAGAGCTGAGCAGGAGCACACTCCTTTTAGCATGAGACAACAACACTCTTACGAGAGATGACTCTTGCTGATCAATTCGTTTGTAGGTTTTACAAACGGAAATCTGCCACTGATTCCTGGTGCATTGCCAGGGTGATGTCCCTCTAGATGGGGAACCGCTTCCCGTCCTTCGGTGGTGTGAACTCATATTGGCCGCGTTCCTACTATCAGAGGGAAAAGTAGGGATCATCTCGGATCGTTTCTATGCACTCGTCCACCGTCAGGTCTGTGTACAATTGTATCCACTGACCAGTATGGCGCAGAAAGGAGAGATGAAAATGGCGGTTCCCGGCATATTGCATGCGAGCAAACTTTGCCTCGAAGCTCGGCTCTATTGGATTGAGGCCTGCTACGCGATATTCAGCGCTGAAGTAGAACGCCTTGTGGTACCACTTGCCGTAGATATCGACAATGTAATTGAACTGTGGGTTTTCAGGCGGTGGCTGGATATATTTTGGCTTCAGTACTGTCTCAATGAGTTCATTCGCCCTGGTGGTGACTTCCATTTTCAGCGATTCGGGAAGAGAAGCCGTAGATGTTTTGCGTGGGTCCATCGCCCACGGATTGATTTCCTGTGGCATGCAATTCCTCCTTGTCATGCAGGCGTGTCTAGAGTTTTCCTGAGCCAGGCAAGCTTCATGTGATAGCACTATCTTATCATAGCTGGCTAGACATGGCGGCAGTGCTTTTCTTTCTGCTATTGATGTTGTATGCTGTTACATACAGAGAACGAGCGTCAGCAGAGGAGGAGGCGTATGGCGAGACGAATCTCAAAAGGAACGTGTACCTTTTGTCACAGAGAGCTGAGTAAGGCAAGCATGACCAGGCACCTGGCATCCTGTGAGCAACGAATAGCGATGCAGGGTGAAAGAGAGAGCCGTCAACAAGCGAAAACGATCAAGGCATTCCATGTGGTGGTGGAGGGATACCGCTTACCCATGTATTGGATGCACCTGGAAGTCGCTGTTGATACTCCTCTGGCAACATTGGATCGCTTTTTGAGGGATACGTGGCTGGAGTGTTGTGGGCATTTGAGTGTCTTTAGAATTGGTGGATTCAACTACTACGAGGATGCAGAGATGGATGCTTACTACGACTGGGATATGCGCCGGAAGAATATGCAGGCGAAGTTGGAAGAAGTATTCAGTCCAGGACAAACCTGCTCATACGAGTATGATTTTGGCTCGACTACAGAACTGACGTTGAAGGTGATCTCAGAACGAGAAGTAAAAGCGGGGAAGGCGATTGGGGTGCTTGCCAGAAATAGCCTGCCAATAGTTCCATGCGATGTGTGCGGAAAACCGGCTACCCATCTCTGTACTCGATGCGATTATGAAGATAAAGGATGCCTGTGTGATGCGTGCGCACAGGATCATACATGCAGTGGAGTGAGGCTCTTGTCGCTGGTCAACTCCCCGCGAGCCGGGGTATGTGGATATACCGGTCCGAATCCCGCGTATACCTGGTAACCAGTCATTCAGGCGGTTCTTCGTCAAGCTTTTAGCCATGCTGGCTGCTGTTGAGCAAGTATGGGGGTTTGGTTGGCTGGTGTGGATGTGTTGGTGAAGTGAAGGTGTAACAGTGGTTACGATAGTGTGCAAATACCGCTCATTTTGCGCGGTATTATTTTTGAATGGTTGAGGTTTACCATGCAAGCGTGAGGAGGTGGTGAGTTGGAAACGAATCAGGGTGTGTATCGCGGTTCATGGAACGGTTCCTTTCTTGAAGAGAAGAGTGGACGAGCAGATAGGCGAGCAGGCTCTACAGAGAGTATAACTGGGGGAGAAAATGCAGGAGGCTTTGGGCTTGCCAGTGTGGGGATACGTTCCAACACTCCTACAGAAGATCCCTGATTTCATGTTGAAGGTTCATCTCTTTCTTTTACAGATCAAACTGCGAACAAGAGTTGGAGGTCTCAATGACGCTTGATCCTAAACAACACAGCCGCGTGATCACGGATGGGCGTGATCGCGCCGGAGCGCGTGCCATGCTTAAAGGCGTTGGCTTTACCGATGATGACCTGTCTCGCCCGATTATTGGCGTAGCCAACACCTGGACCGAGACCATGCCCTGTAACTATCATCTGCGCCGCCTGGCCGTCAAGGTGAAAGAGGGCATACGCGCTGCTGGTGGTACGCCGATGGAGTTCAATACTATCGCCATCAGCGATGGAGTCACCATGGGCACCGAAGGAATGAAGGCTTCCCTGGTGAGTCGCGAGGTCATCGCCGATTCTATCGAGCTAGTAGGCCGTGGTCATATGTTTGATGCCGTCATCGCCCTGGTGGGGTGCGACAAGACTATTCCTGGCGCTGCCCTGGCGCTGATCAGGCTGAATGTGCCAGGCTTGATCCTGTACGGTGGCTCGATTGCGCCCGGACGCTTTAGGGGGAAGGATGTGACGGTTGGCGATGTCTACGAAGCCATCGGGGCCAATGCGGCTGGCAAGATGAGCGACGCGGATCTGCGGGAGCTGGAAAATGTGGCGTGCCCTGGGGCGGGTGCGTGCGGTGGGCAGTTTACCGCCAACACGATGGCGATGGTGCTGGAGTTCATTGGTCTTTCCCCTATAGGCACCGCGAGTGTTCCCGCTACTGACCCACGCAAGGACGAGGTGGCAAGGAACTGCGGCCTGCTCATTATGGATCTCCTGCGGCGAGGAGTGACGCCCCAGAATATTTTGACGCGGCAGGCATTTGAGAATGCCATTGCAGGCGTAGCGGCATCGGGCGGCTCTACCAACGCGGTGCTGCACCTGTTGGCGATGGCCCGCGAGGCCGGTATACCCCTGACCATCGATGAATTTGATATGGTCAGCAGGCGTACCCCGCTGCTGGCTGATCTGAAGCCAGGTGGGCGCTACGTAGCAGTTGACCTGGATCGCGCCGGAGGAGTGCCCCTGCTGGTGCAGCGACTCGTTTCAGCCGGATTGGTTAACGGGCAGCAAATGACGCCAAGCGGGCGAACGATTGGCGAAGAAGCTAGCAAGGCGGTAGAGTCACCCGACCAGGAGGTCGTGCGTCTGCTCTCGGACCCGATCAAGCCCAGTGGAGGACTGGTTATCCTCAAGGGGAATCTCGCGCCAGAGGGATGCGTGGTCAAGATCGCCGGTCATGAACGGCTGTATCATCGCGGACCGGCGCGTGTCTTCGATCGCGAGGAAGATGCCATGGGCGCCGTGACTCGTGGTGAGATCAAGTCCGGTGATGTGGTGGTCATTCGCTACGAAGGTCCGCGAGGAGGGCCAGGGATGCGCGAGATGTTAGGAGTAACAGGTGCTATTGTGGGTGCCGGGTTTGGTGAGACGGTTGCGTTGATTACGGATGGTCGCTTCAGTGGGGCAACACGCGGATTGATGATCGGTCATGTTTCGCCCGAAGCGGCGGTCGGCGGCCCCCTTGCCGCCTTGCAAGAGGGGGATACCATCGTGATCGACATTGAGGCGCGCCGCCTCGATATCGAACTCCCGGATGCTGAGATCGCCGGTCGCCTGGCGAAGTGGAAGGAACCTGTTCCGCGCTACACGAGCGGCGTTTTCGCGAAGTACGCTGCATTGGTATCGTCAGCCTCGGAGGGGGCTATAACTCAACCTGACTTTGTAGCAGGCCGACCTTAAGTAAAACGAGCGGTCAACCGGGCGGGGGATGACATCGATGCCAGACATGACTGGGTTTATTGGTCTGGATGAGAGAGTTCTTCTTCTATCACCATGATGAAGTCAACATCGCTGTGAAGATCGAAATCACCCACCGCGAACGACCCTTGGAGGTAGGCACCCACGAAGTTGGTGCTCAAGACTGCCTGCACCCTGTCTACGAAATCCTGCAAAACGCTATTGAGATCTAGATATGGTGTTGGAAATGTTTTGTGCCTATTTTCCATGTCTTGAGCTTTTCAACTTCTTCGCTGTTCTCTCCACCTGAGACACCTGAGTTCATTCTACCAGAAACGTTTATTTCCATCTAGATGGGCACAAGGGGTTTTTGGCCTGAATCTCTGAGCGTGATGCGAAAGCCTCTCTCCCCGACACATTTCGCAGCGGCCCCCCTCCCCTGATGCCCGCAAGGGGCATCACTACATCTCAACCAGCCCCACTCGCCCCCATCCCCTCAGCGTGTCTCCTGGTGGGGATGGAGGTGGATGGGCCAGCCCAAATGTAGTGATGCCCCTGCTGGGCATCAGGCGTCTAGGCCGCTGCGAAATGTGTCGGGGAGAGAGGGGGCAAAAGCAGATGATCTCTAATGTCCCAGGGTGGCAAACATGGCGACGGCAGCCGAGTCTATACCGAGAAAGGTGAGCCATACCAGCAGGTTCGAATTCCTCGGATGCCTGCCAGAAGAACATGTAGGGGGAAATAGTCGTCCCCAGCACTCCTGTGATCACGAAGAGGAATGCGAAACTGAGTTCGATACGCGGCAGAAAGGTCGCCCGCAAGATAGTAGGCCAGGGCTCTGCCACGATGAAGACCGTGAGGGGATAGGCCAGCAGGGAGAGCGTCAACCATTTGAGGATGCGCGCATAGACTTTGTAAGGTGGGAATTTTTTCAAGGCTTGGAACATCGCTATCCTACCCCTCTCTCACTTCTTGAGAGGTCGCTGCGGTCACCTATTCGTTCCGGGTAATAGCCAGGCTCTGGCAGAGCGATGCAACCCGGAACGAGCGGTGTGCTACATGTTGTTAGAGCATGGTGAATTGTGGGACGAGCACTTTGTCGATGACGTGCATGATCCCGTTGTCTGCAATCAAGTTCGCCTGAAGCACGTGTCCACCGTTGATCGTGATGCTTTCTCGCACCGAGGTAGTCAGCGTGTCTTTGGCGATATAGCTCAGCGCGTCGCTGCCGGTATCGATCTCTTTCTCCCCCAGCGGAACCTCCGAGATGTCCGACCACACTCGGAGTCGTTGCCCCTCGAGCGTTTTGAGGAAGAGGCGATCAAGCAGGTCGTCGGCGGTATAATACCCCGGCACGATGTGATACTTGATCACCGTGGCCAGTTTGCCAGGGTCCGCGAACAGGTTGGCCTGCTGGTCACCGGACAACCGGTCAAAGGCGGCGTCGGTGGGAACGAAGATGGTAAATGGACCCGGCCCGCTGAGGGTTTCGACAAGCCCGGCAACGGACTCTAGTCCCTTGACGTACTTGTTGTAGGCGCGTTCGGTCCGCGCGGTTTCGAAGATGTTTGCCATGTGATGTTTCTCCTTTTCACTTTCAAACTTACATTTGCCAGAGTGCAGCCATGCGTCTCTATCCCGGGAACCGTGTTCATGGGCCAGGACATGAGCAGTTGCATGTGATAGCCCCGCCAACGCTCGCACGCCTGGGAATCCCGGGAACCGTGTTCATGGGCCAGGACATGTAACTGCACCAACCTGCCCTGTGTACTGAGGGCGCCTGACCATGTGATCATACATGGAAGAGAGCCCACTCTACAGTGCTCGGGTACATGTACAGTCTAAGCGGAGCGCGTGAAGAAAAGCGTGGGAAGAAGTGTGAAAAAGAGGCCAGTGCAATGTCAGGAATCGAGACCGGGAGCGTCTGCCGGAGGCGCCTGTCTTAATTCCGCCTGGCAACAGGCTGCGTCCTAGCTGAGCTCATCCGGTCGGGAAGGGAGTACCGGTTGTCCTGGCAACGGCGCTGATGGTTGAAGAGGCGACTCTTCT
>WNGP01004786.1_pt1 | contig 19825 bp, 18 predicted proteins | sample 5407671 | NCBI WGS metagenome assembly WNGP01 (sample SAMN13153381, study PRJNA577476) | soil metagenome | isolation source: 40 cm soil or saprolite under Garry oak tree replicate 2 | place: USA:California | collected 2016-06-15 | reverse complement strand
TCCTTTCAAACGGCGCCCGCTTTTACAACGATCACGCGCACCCGGAATATTCCACGCCGGAATGCACAACGCTTCACCAGATCGTTGCACAGGACAAAGCGGGCGAGCGTATCCTCGCGGAGTGCGCGCGGCGCCGAAATCAGAAGTTGCCGCCCGGCTACGAAGTCCGGCTTTACAAGAACAATACCGACTTCGCCGGCCACAGTTACGGTTGTCACGACAATTACCTGATGGGCCGCGATATCGCATGGGACCGAATCGTCGCTGGCATTCTGCCGTTTCTCGTCACCCGCCAGATTTTCGCGGGCGCCGGAAAGATGGGCATCGAAGCGGAGAGCGGCCAAAGCGATCCCGGGGTTTATCAAATCTCGCAGCGCGCCGATTTTTTCAGCGTAGTCGTGAGCATCGACACGATGAATCGGCGGCCTCTCATCAACACGCGTGACGAGCCGCATGTGGACGCGAGCCGCTATCGCCGGTTTCACGTTATCCTTGGCGATTCGAACATGAGCGAATGGGCCACGGCCATGAAAATTGGGACCACGGCACTGGTTCTCGATTTGATTGAGCGTGGAGAAGCGCCCCAGCTCGAGATTGCGCAACCGGTTGATGCCAACAGATCAATCAGCCGCGATCAAACTTACGATTGGATCATCGAACTGAAAGATGGCCGCAAAATCTCTGCGATCGATGTGCAACGCGTTTATCTGCGCGCCGCCAGCAAATTGCACAACGGCATGAGCGAAGAGCAACAATGGATATTGCGCGAATGGGAAAATGTCCTTAACGATCTCGAACGCGAGGTAATGTCAACGCGAGACCGTGTCGATTGGGCAGCCAAAAAGTTCTTGTTGGACGCATTGCAGGAAGAGGAAAAACTTTCGTGGAAGGATCCCTGGCTGCAATCCATCGATCTGGAATATCACAATCTCGATCTCGACCGCGGATTATACTACGAGCTGCTGCGCAAAGGTTTGATGTGCCGCGTCACGAACGAGGATGAGATCAAGACCGCGATCTTCAATCCGCCGGAGACCACGCGCGCGTTTTTCCGTGGCCGCGCCGTCGCGCGTTTCAACGACGAGATTTCATCCATCCAGTGGGACGAAATTGTTTTTGCAAATCCCGCCGCCGCGGGACACTCATGTCGCGTCGCGCTGCCAGAGGCAGCAACGAATGCGCGCCTGGACGCACTCAATCACGCTGCGCACAACGGAAAAGATTTCTCAGAATTCATGAGCGCGGTTTCGCAGATCGATTGATTCGGGCGAACTCAATCGAAAATTGAAAATCTGCAATCGAAAATAAGATCACTCCCACTCGATCGTGCTCGGTGGTTTGCTCGAGATATCGTAACACACGCGGTTGACGCCTTTGACTTCGTTGCTGATGCGGCCGGAAATGCGCGCCAGTAATTCGTACGGAAGCCGAACCCAATCCGCGGTCATGCCGTCCTGGCTTTCGACGATTCGAAGCACGACCGTGTTTTCGTAAGTGCGTTGGTCCCCCATGACGCCGACCGATTGCACCGGCAGCAAAACAGCGAATGATTGCCACACCTTGTAATACCAATCGGCAGCTTCCATTTCACTTTGCACGATCGTATCCGCTTCGCGTAGGATGGACAATCGCTCAGGAGTAACTTCACCAAGAATGCGAACGGCCAGACCCGGCCCGGGGAAAGGCTGGCGATATACGATCTCCTTCGGCAAGCTGAGCTGCAATCCTGCCTGGCGCACTTCATCTTTGAACAATTGACGCACTGGCTCGACGAGTTCGAAGTGCATTTTCTCTGGCAACCCGCCCACATTGTGATGGCTCTTGATCACCTGCGCGGGATTGCCTCCGATTGATACGCTCTCGATCACGTCAGGGTAAAGCGTGCCCTGCGCGAGGAACCTATAACCGCTGTGCTTGCGGTCGTCGTCTCTTTGGTCTTCCTCGAGCAATTCCTCCGTCGCCTTCTGAAATACTTTGATGAATTCGTTGCCGATCAATTTTCGCTTTGTTTCGGGATCGGTCACGCCTTTGAGCAGCGCGAGAAAGCGCTCGCTCGCGTCCACGTATTTCAAACGCACATGGAAATTCTCGCCGAAAACGCGCTGCACAATTTCTTCCTCTCGCGCGCGTAGCAGTCCATTGTTTACAAAAATGCAGGTGAGCTGGTCGCCGATTGCCTTGTGCAGCAGCGCAGCCGTCACTGAAGAGTCAACGCCGCCGCTCAAACCGAGCACCACCTTTTGATCGCCGACCTGTTTCCTGACTCGGGCGCAAGCCTCTTCGATAAAGGAGCCCATCGTCCAGTCCATTGCGCAGTGGCAGATGTGAAAGAGAAAATTCTGCAGAATCTCCCTGCCGCGCGGTGTATGAGCGACCTCCGGATGAAATTGCAATCCGTAAAGTTTGCGCTGCCGATCCTCCACAGCGGCGAAGTCGCAACCTTCAGTGGTCCCGACGGCGCGGAAACCTTCCGGCAACGCCGTCACTTCGTCGCCATGGCTGTTCCAAACGTCGAGCTGGTTGCCTAATCCATCGAAGAGTTGCGATCCATTCTTGATGTGCAACATGCCGGCGCCGTACTCGCGTCGTCCGGTGAACACGACCTGGCCGCCAAGGTGATGCGCCATCAGCATCAGTCCGTAACAAATTCCCAATACGGGAATGCCAAGCGAAAAAATCTTTGGGTCCATTTGTGGAGCGCCTTTGTCGTAAACGCTCGCGGGCCCGCCGGAAAGGATGATCCCCTTAGGTTTTGCTGCGGCGATTTCAGCAGCAGGCGTGTCGAAGCGAACAATTTCCGAATAAACCTGACACTCACGGATTCGCCGCGCTATGACCTGGGTGTACTGCGAGCCGAAATCGAGGATGAGAATTTTTGAGTGCGTTGAACTGGCGACCATCTTCAAGCGCTATGGGTGAGTTTGCGGGACGCTATGCTCTGCGGCCGGATCGCCGGGAGATCGCTCCAACGGGCCAAGCGTTCCCTGACCAGTCACGCCGCGCTCGAACTGCCCTTGCACTTCTTGCGTGCTGCGTTCTTCAAGTGGGTCGGCACAACCGCCTGCAGCCAGGCACGCGATCACGAGCAGGATCGGCATGCGTTTCATCTACGTATTTTATGAAGCGGCTGTTTCATTGCAAGAAGGTTGCAGCCTTTCGAGGTTGAACCGGTAGATTCTCGTTGCCGGTTTAACGCTTCAACGCTTTAAGGCTTTAACGGCCGTGATTGATCCGGAACTTTTACTTCAGGGCTATCGGCTTGGTGTTTTCCCCATGGCGATGGAGGACGACTCGATCGAATGGTTTTCGCCTGATCCACGCGCGATCCTGCCACTGGAAGATTTTCACGCCCCGCATGCGTTGCGACGTCTCCTGCGCAAGAGAGTATTTGAAACCACAATCGACAACGCGTTTTCCGAAGTGATCGTTGCGTGTGCGAAACGGAAAGATACCTGGATCAATCGCGAGATTATTGAGAGCTACACGCGATTGCACGAACTGGGCCACGCGCATTCGGTGGAAGCCTGGAAGCAAGGCAGGCTTGCCGGCGGCCTGTACGGCGTCGCGGTAGGCGGTGCGTTCTTTGGCGAATCGATGTTTCATCGCGTGACTGATGCCTCCAAGATTGCGCTCGTGGCGCTGGTGGAGCATTTGCGCGCTCGCAAATTCGTGTTGCTCGACACGCAATGGCTCACCCCACACCTGCAACAATTTGGCGGCGTTGAAATTTCGCGGCACCATTACCTGCGGCTCTTGCGGAGAGCGGTCGAACTGCCACGAAAGTTTCTCTGAAGCGGTTTCACAGGATGTTGTAGCTACCGGCCTGTGGCCGGTCCTCCATCTCAGCCGCCTTTTGACACTTGGAAAACGGCCCACACGGCCGTGGCTACAGATTGAGCAGGGAACTGGCCAGCGACTGCCGCCAACAATTGATAGTGCGGGAATCTGACCGATATTAGAGCATCAAATGGTTGGTTGGATTTTAAAGAAGATTTTAGGCTCGAAAAATCAGCGCGAGCTCAGGCGGCTTGCGCCGATTGTTCGCCGGGTCAACGAGCTGGATGAGCAGTTCAAGAGCTTGTCGGATGACGAGTTGCGGGCAAAGACCGCGGCTTGGAAGGAAGAGTTTTCTAAAATTCCGGAGCTGGAAGATCAATGGAAAAAGCTGAATGAGATCTTGCCTGAAGCGTTTGCGGTAGTGAAAAACGCAGCGCGGCGGCTGAAAGAGCGGCAACACAGTTTCACCGTGTGCGATCAGCCTATGGTCTGGGACATGGTGCACTTCGATGTGCAGCTGCTCGGCGGAGTCGTTTTGCACCGGGGCCGGATCGCGGAAATGGCGACTGGCGAAGGCAAAACTTTGGTCGCGACGCTGCCGCTTTACTTAAGTGCTCTCACAGGGCGCGGCGCGCACCTGGTGACGGTGAACGATTATCTAGCGCGACGCGATGCCGTTGGCTGCATCGAACACGATCAGGAGCCAGATGTTCGCCGCGAACAATACGCGATGGACATCACTTACGGAACGAACAGCGAGTTCGGTTTCGATTATCTGCGCGACAACGGCATGGCCACTACGCGCGAACAACAGGTCCAGCGCGGTTATCACTATGCCATTGTCGATGAAGTCGATTCCATCCTGATCGATGAAGCGCGGACACCGCTTATCATCAGCGGTCCGGCGACCATTTCCACCCATCAATACGACAAATGGAAACCACTCATTGAGCAGTTGGTTCGGAAGCAAAACATGCTTTGCAACCGTGTAGCGAGCGAAGCGATCGAGAAATTTGAGCAGGGCGAGATCGAGACGGGCGGTCGCCTCATGTTCAAGGTGAAACTCGGTCAGCCGCGCAATAAACAGCTTTTGCGGATGATGGAGGATCCGGACAAGCGCCGCGCCATCGATAAAGCTGAGCTTTCCTTTTTCCAAGACACGCGGAAAGAAGAGCTGTTCGCGCTCAAGGAAGAACTTTTCTTCACCATCGACGAGAAATCGAACGAAGCCGATCTCTCGGAGCAGGGCCGTAGCTTTCTCAATCCCGATGATCCGAACGCGTTCGTGTTGCCGGATTTGATTAACGAATTCACGGAAATCGATCTGGATCAGACACTCTCGCCTGAGGAGAAGGACAAGAGAAAAGCGGAGCGCCAGCAACATTGCGACGCGCAAGCCGAGCGTATCCACAACATCTCGCAACTTCTGCGCGCGTACTGCCTCTTCGAGAAGGATGTCCAGTACGTCATCGAGGACAACAAGGTGGTGATCGTCGATGAATTCACGGGGCGTAAAATGCCGGGCCGCCGGTGGAGCGACGGATTACATCAGGCAGTCGAAGCGAAGGAAGGCGTCCAGATCGACCGCGAGACCCAGACTTTGGCCACGATCACGATTCAAAATTATTTTAGGCTCTATCAAAAATTGGCGGGAATGACCGGCACCGCCGAAACCGAAGCGGCCGAGTTTCATGATATTTACAAACTGGACGTGAACATGATTCCGACGAACCGCCCTGTGCGGCGCACGGATCACAACGATCGCATCTACAAGACCCGACGCGAAAAGTACAACGCGGTCATTAAGGAGATCAGAGAAGCCCATGCGAAAACCCAGCCCGTACTGGTCGGCTCGGTGAGCGTGGAGGCTTCCGAGCTACTCAGCCGAATGCTGAAGCGGGAGAAAATTCCGCACAACGTGTTGAACGCGAAATTTCACATGCAGGAAGCCGAGATCGTCGCGCGTGCGGGTCAACCGGGCACCGTCACGATTTCGACGAACATGGCGGGGCGCGGTACCGACATTAAGCTCGGTTCGGGTGTAATAGAGCTGGGCGGGTTGATGGTGATCGGTACTGAGCGCCATGAAGCGCGCCGGATCGATCGGCAATTACGCGGGCGTTGCGCGCGCCAGGGCGACCCCGGCGCGTCACGGTTCTATGTCAGTTTCGAAGACGATCTGATGCGCAATTTCGGCGCGGCCGATCGGATGACGAGAATCATGGAGCGATTCGGGCTCGACGAAGGCCAGGAGCTTGAGCATCGCTGGCTGAACAAATCGGTCGAGACCGCGCAGAAACGCGTGGAGCAGCGCAACTATATGATTCGAAAGCGAACGCTCGATTTCGATGACGTGATGAACATGCAACGCGAGGTCGTTTATACTTACCGCAACGAAGTGATCGATTCCGGGGAGCCGCGCAAACTCATCTACGAAGTGATCGACGAGGCGGTGCCAGCGAAAGTGAAGGAATATCTGGATGTCGATGAACCGCATTACAACGGGCTCATCCATTGGGTGAATACGACTTTCCCGCTCGGCTTGACCAAAGAGAAAGCGCAATTTGAAACGCGGAGTGTCGAAGAGAACGCGCAGTTCCTGGTTGAAAAGATCAAGAACGCTTACGAGCGCAAATCAGCCTACGAAGAGTCCACGGCGGTGAAAAGCCTGGAGCGCTACATCATTCTGAACGCGATCGACCGGCTCTGGCAGGAGCATCTCTATGCGATGGACGCGTTGCGCGAGGGCGTGTATCTCCGCGGCTACGCGCAAAAGGACCCGCTCATCGAGTACAAGACCGAAGCCTACGACATGTTTGTCGAATTGATGGCAAACATTAAGAACGAAGTCTTGAACAATCTTTTCCGCAGCACCTCAAACTTACAGGCGTTCGAGAATTTCCTGGCGACTTTGCCGCAATTTTTGCTGCGCGAACATGCGCCGACCGCTCCCACCGCGGGCGCTCCGTCGCGTGCGCGTCAGCCTCAACCAGTTGGCGCAATGGCGGGAGTAGCCGGAGATGGCGACGGCGCGGGCGAGGTGTCAATCGATCTTCCCATTCGTCGTTCAATTCCAAAAGTCGGCCGGAACGAACCGTGCCCCTGCGGCAGCGGGAAAAAATACAAGAATTGCTGCGGGCGGGTGGCGTGAATTTAACGCGACGTCGTCTCAGCCTGTCATGTCGAGCGAAGTCGAGGAATCTCTAACTGTTTTGAAATATCGAGAGATGTCTCGACTCCGCTCGACATGACAAGTCAGGGCGGTTTGGGCAATTCGTAGGTTGTGATCTCCAGCTGGTGACCGTCGGGATCGCGGAAATAAATGGAGTGCGAGATCTCGTGATCTTGGAATTCGAATTTGATTCCGCGCTTTTCCAGTTCGTGCTGCGCGGTGAGGAAATTTTGTCGGTTTGCGCGAAAAGCGAGGTGAAGCATTCGGATGTCACGATGAGTTGAGGGTATCGATTTTGCATTCGGGCTCGCCGGAAACAGCGCAATCCCGGTATTTCCTTTGCCGATGAAAGTCGGCACGCCGTTCCACATGTCTTCGTGCAAGCGCTTGAACCCGAGAACCTCGATGTACCACTTGGCCGATCGTTCGATGTCACGCACGCCGAGCGCTACGTGATCAATTCCTTCAAGTTGCATAGGTTTGGACAGAATTTACAGAATTGCCGAAACCAATACCAATAAAACGGACAGCTGTGGGATTAGCGTCTTCAAAAGCGTCTCTCAGTGCGCGTAGTCTAAGCGGTCGTCGAGCTTCCCGTTTCGCAACGCGATTAGAAACGCCGCATAATCTTTAACCGGACCTCCAACGGCGCGCCACACTACTTTTGGTTTCGCGTTATTCTTGGTGAGTGTCGCAACCAAGACGTGAAAGGTGTGAGCGATTCCGCCGCGCTCGTAATGGACAACATAATATTCGCCACCTACCGCCGTCCAAATGAGGCGCTTGCCTGGAAGAGTTGGGTCCGTGATTACATCAGTCGCGTTCCACTTCTGGCCGGGGTCTGCGGGTCTGTCATTGTCGCCGGCACAGAGCGCGACGATGGCGGGTGGCAGATCGTTGGTGGAATGAACCTCGTGGAAGCGCGATGAATCCTGCAACACTCTGCGATCCTCACTCGAAAGCTTTGTGACATCTGCGCAGCAGAAGCTCTGAATCGCGAGAGCGAAGAGTAAGCAGAGACCAATAAGTTTCATTCGCGTCGCGCCGGCATCAACGCACAGATCGCGAAGGGGACTTTCGCGTTACGCGCAGACATCTAACGAGAAGTAAGCGAATGTTCGTCAAAGATTACGAACACTTCTTCGAATTCACTGCCTCCATGCGGCAACGTGGGCGCGGACTGGGTAACCGAAACCTTTGAGGACAACTTCGCCCAGGTCTTCGAATTGGAGACCTTTGCCGATGCATAGCTCGGCAATCGCGTTCGTTACCAGGATTTGTTCCGGTTGTGCGTGGGCACAGAGACGGGCGGCAAGTTGAACGGTCATTCCGAAAAGATCGTTGTGTTGTTCGACGGGTTCACCTGCTGCGGCGCCGACTCGAACCTTGAGCGAGCGGTCAGGCTGCGCTTTTTCATGTTTGGCCAATTCGCGCTGAATCTGAATTGCGCATCGGACCGCGCCGGCTGCCGAGACGAATGAAGCCATGATCCCGTCCCCGGTGTGCTTGACCTCGCGCCCGCCCAGAGCGGACAAAGCATCTCGCGCGATCGTGTCGTGCACGCCGAACAGCTCAAGCGCCGCCTGGTCTGAACAGGACGGTTCGAATCCCGGGATCGCGCGCGTCGGCTCCGCCACCTGGCAGCACGGCTGCTCCTGCCGCGTTCGTTTGGACATCGCCAAGAAATCCGTCTGCGAGCTCGGGCTGGATCTCAATAATCTTGCGGGCGACCAGGCCGTGCGCTTCACGGTGGCAGGAGTTTGCTGCTTCGGCATTTGGCGCTTCGACGAGACAGAAAACTTTTCCGCAATTCTCGTTAACCCAATATTTCAGATAGTTAACACCGTATTTTTCTTGCGCTTCAAGATCGGCCAAATGCGCTTTTGCGACGTCTTCGGCGCTAACCTGCCCCAGTTCGTGAATGTCCATGTACAACGGCATAGTGAGGAATTTACTGCGATATGACGTGATGCAAGACGCTGATGTTGGCAGGATGACTCAGCGTCTGGTAAACAACGCAGTAGCGCTCGGTCAGACGAAGCAACGTAGCGAGTTGCTCTTCGGTAGCATCAGTGTCCACATCGAAATGCAATCGAATTTGCTTGAAGCCGACAGGCACATCTTTGGAGACGCCAAGCGTACCACGAAAGTCGAGATCGCCCTCCGCGCGAACTGTTGCGCTGCGTAATGGAATGTTCAGAGCGGTTGCGACTGCACGCAGCGTGACGCCCGCGCATCCTACCAGTGCTTCCAGCAACATGTCCGCCGAGCATGCGCTGGCACCATCACCGCCTGTTGCGGGGTGAAGCCCGGCCTCCGCGCGCGATTTTCCGGTTTCGATTTTGCAGGTCATGTTTTCGCCGACTCGTCCCTCTGCCCGCAGAGTAATCAACGCTGTTTCAGGTCGCTCGCGATATTGCGCTTTCAGCGGCGCCTGCAAGGACCTCAATTCGTCAGCATTCATGGCTTGAATGTGGGAGCGGCCTTGGCGCCGCGACGGTCGGGACACTAAGGTTCCTCCCACATTGGCACAAGCGCCGCTATTTCTTGCTCGGCTTAATGTTTTGGTTCACACGAAAGAAATTATCGGGGTCGTATCTGCTTTTGATAGCGACGAGCCGTTCGTAATTCCCGCCATAAGTTTTCTTCACGCGTTCTTCGCCTTCGTCGCCCATTAAGAAATTTACGTACGCCCCGCCAGCGGAGTAGGGATGCAACGCATCGTAATAACTCTTCGTCCACGAGATCGTCTTTTCGTTGTTTGCCGGGTCGGAATCCACGCCGACCATGACCTGCGCCCATGTGGAATCGCGGTAATTCCAGGCGGTATCAGTTTTGCCGACGCGCGATGCCGCTCCATCGATCGGATACATGTGCATGGTGGAATGCATCGTCGGAAGCGCTTCCCCGAAGCGAATGTGCTGCGCAATCGCGTCGTCGCCTATTTCATTCACGAAATCGGCACGCCAGTACCACTGGAGGCCCGGAGGATACAACGCGTCAAACATGCTCTGTAACGCGAACTGAGGCAGCGGAAATACGAAATCCAGCGCAGGTTTTTTGAAAGCGCGGATCGGCTTGAATGTTTCTTCGGCTTTCTCCTGTGCCCCGGCATAGGCCCAGATCACGCCGCACATTTTCTTCATGTGCAAATGTTCGGGGAAAGGCGGTGCAGGCGGCACGGTGAGGAAAGCAAAGAAACCGTTCAGGTCGTCAGGTGCTGCGGGAATCAGTTCGCGATACCACTTCATTACATCCGCTGATTCGCTCAATTCATAGAGCATCGGGCCACCATAGAGCATGTCGATCGGATGCAGCTTAAATGTAAAAGCTGTTACGACTCCGAAATTGCCCCCGCCGCCGCGAAGCGCCCAAAACAGATCGGAATTTTCATCGGCATTCGTTTTTACAAATTTGCCGTTTGCCAACACCACGTCGGCGGACAGGAGATTATCAATGCTTAAGCCGCATTTGCGGGTAAGATGTCCGATTCCTCCGCCTAGGGTCAATCCGCCGACACCCGTCGTAGAAATAATTCCGCTGGGCGTCGCCATGCCGAATACGTGCGTCGCATGATCTACATCGCCCCAGGTGCATCCGCCGCCGACGGTGACAGTGCGTGCTGTCGGATCAACCCGCGTATATTTTATCGGGCTTAGATCGACGACTAAACCGTCGTCACAAATTCCCAACCCGCCAGCGTTATGACCCCCGCCACGGATCGCAAGGAGCACATCATTCTCTCTCGCAAAATTCACCGAGCGGATTACGTCTGCCACGTCGACGCAGCGGGCAATCAAACGCGGCTTTTTATGGATCATCCCGTTGTACACCTTGCGCGCTTCGTCGTAATCCTTGTCGCCCGGCTCGATCAGTCGGCCGCGCAGGTTCGCTTTGAAATCGGCAATGGCATTTTCGTTAAGCATGACGAAGTGTCACTGAAACGATCTTACGGTCAAGACACTGAGTCTCGGCATTTTCATTGAGATAGCGACCGGTGCGGCGCTAATATGCCTGCGGATTGACCTGGGCGATGTTTGACGCGGAGAGATCTTGGACTCGGCGGGAATTTTTGAAACTCGCCGGTCGGGCGGGAGTTCTGAGCGCGGTTCCAACTCTGGCGAGCGCTGCAACGGCGCTCAACTCCGACACGGTTTGCATCTCGATCCTGCACACAACGGACATCCACGGTCATATTTTGCCGACCTCTGATTATGACGGAAATCCTGATCGCGGCGGGCTGGCGCGTTGCGTTACGCAGATTCGGCGCTGGCGACGGCAGAATCGAAACTCGATTTTAATCGACGTCGGCGACGTGTATCAAGGCACCGAAGTCAGTTTGCGAAACAAGGGCGAACTGATGATCGATCTGTTCAATCATCTCGGGTACGACGCTTGGGTCGTTGGCAATCATGAATTCGATTGGGGAATCGAGGCGTTTCGCCAAGCTTTGCAGAGATCGACGATGCCAGTGCTGGCTGCGAATACGATATTGGAGGGAAAGCCGGCGGGCGAATTTGCCGATGCAAAACATCCTCTGGCAAAAATCCAGCCGTTCATCTTGAAGGAAATCGCCGGGATTAAGCTTGCGATCATTGGGATCACGACGCCCGGGATGTCGTTTTGGCTTCCGCGCGAATTTACGAGGGGAATCGATTTTCAGCAGCCGGTCGAGCCCGTTCGTCGCGCGATAGCAAGAGCAAAGAGTGAAGGCGCGGACGCAATTGTAATGACAGGTCACATGGGTCTGAAGCCGCGCACCGGCGGCGATGATTTTGCGAACAGTGTCACGGCATTAACTTTGGAATTTCCGGATGTCGCGGTCTTCATTGCCGGTCATACTCATCAGGTGATTCCGAGTCGCCTGTCGAACGGTGTGCTTTTCACACAGGCGGATCACTTTGGCATTCACGCGGGCCGCGTTGATCTTCTGTTTGATCGGAATTCGAAAAGATTGCTTAGTCGTGAAGCGATATGCGAACTAATGGACAACCGATTCCCGCTCGATGACGTAGTTGTTTCCCGAGCAAAACCGCAGCTCGCAGAATCGGGTGCCGCTCTTGCACAGCCGATCGGGGAGTTAAGGCAGACGTTGCGCGCTCGCAGCCGGCCGGGCCGACCTGGCGACATCGAGAGACTGATCGGCGCAGCAACCATGGAAGCGTTGGGGGAACGAAACGTCGCCGTTGATGGAGTGATGCATGGAGTATTCGATGAAAACGCCAACCTGACAGCCGGCCCTAAAACGGTAAACGACATTTGGAATGTGATTCCTTATGAAAACTACATTGTGACGGCAGAGCTCTCATCGGATGAAATCAAAGCTGTGATGGAAGAAGTCTATGCCAGCCACGAACGGAGAAATTTGCTTGGCTTCGAAGTGAAACTGGCAGGCCGCGGTGCGGATTGCAGAATCGTATCGATGACTTTGCAAGACGGACGCCCGCTTGATCGCGATAGAAAATACGTCATCGCTCTTAACAGTTTTGACTCGCGCAGCGCAGGCCATCACTTCATGAGACTACGCGCGTTGCTCGAAACGCCGGCGGCGAAATGTGTCATGCACCCTGTGCAAACGCGCGACGCGCTCATCGATTACTTCCAGCGTCACAAAATCGTGCACAAAATTGTCGCTGCTGGAGAGTTGCTGGCAGCCGCTTAGGTCACTACCAAATCGCGCTTGAAAAATCGCCGCGCTCCGCTTGCGTATTTGCCCATGCGCGTGTTTGCATTGGCTCTGATTGCTTTGTTGTCGATTGTCGATCTTGTCTGGTCGCAAGGAAGCGCTACGCCCGCGGCACAGGCGGCTGAGCTGCCGACGTTTCGCCCGGTGTTAATTGGGCAGGGACCCAACGCGTTGATCAATCGCATCGACGAGCGGGATGTGGTCGGGAAAGGGCAGAAGGATGCGCTGATCATGTTCATGTGCGCGGTGCGAAAAGATGGCAGCGTGCAGTGGAGCGCCACGTATCGCGGCACGCCGGATTCGGATTTTCTCAAGCAGGAATTACAGAGGAGGATTTCACCGGCGTCTAATCCAAGATTTATCCCCGCCATTTATAATCATCAGCCGGTGGACGCGATTTATTACGGCACAGTCACGTTCCGGGTCGTCAATGGAAAACCGCGGCTGCGCATTTTTTCCAATCAGGAAGGCGACGAGCTGGAGAAAGAGCACGACTTCATCGGGCCACAACCTTTTTTCGGGAATGGCTCAGGCTTTACGGGATTCCACTACCCGCAACTGGAAAGCAAGCGGCTTGAGGTGGATGGCATGGTGGAGCTCAAGATGAGGATCGATGCCACCGGCAATTTGCAGGAGATAAATGTCGTTTCGGAGAAGCCGCCTCTTTTGGGCTTTGGCGATGCGGCTTTGAAGGATTTGAAAGACACGAAATTCATTCCCGCGTTTCGGGATGGCAAACCGGTCGAATGCGAAGTCACATTGCCGGTCTTTTACAAAGCGGCAGGCTTTTGAGGCGTATGTGAAGACTGCGACCTCGCTAACGAAAAAACAACCTGTTCGCCGCCCATTTTTCCAGCGTGATCCGCTCACCTGCGCGCGCGAACTCATCGGCACGGAATTGATCTGGGGCGATTGCTCCGGGATCGTCGTTGAGGTGGAAGCATACGCGGCAATTGATGACGAAGCCGCGCACACTTTTACGCGGCCAAGCGCGCGCAGCTTTATCGAGCGGAACAAAGCCGGCGCGGCCTACGTCTATTTTAACTATGGCGTGCACTGGATGTTGAATGTGCTCGTGAAAGGGGAGGCGAACGGCTTCGTCTTGTTCCGCGCGATTGAACCGCGGCGTGGCGTGGAGCTGATGAAGAGACGTCGTGGCGTCGAGGATCTCCGTCAACTTTGCTCCGGACCTGGAAAACTCACGCAAGCACTCGATATCACCGATCGACATCACGAAATGGATTTATGCGGCGATCCGCTGCACTGCTTCGTGTCGGACGCGGAGGCTACTTTCGACATTGTGGCGGACAATCGGGTCGGCATCAGTCGCTCTGCGCATTTGCCGTGGCGATTTACTTTGCGCGGGAGTCCGTTCGTGAGCCGAGCCCCAAGGTAGGGCGATTGACCTCAATCGTCCGCTTGGTCGCGCATGGGCGGTTCGGGTGAACCGCCCCTACCTTATTGACTCAATTCGCCGTTCACCGAAATTCTCGCCGCGCATGAACCGAGACAAACAGCGTGTTCTTCTTGGGATGAGCGGTGGAGTGGACTCCAGCGTCGCGGGATATTTGCTGCGCGAACAAGACTACGAGGTCATCGGCGTTACCATGAAAGTCTGGCCGCAGGATTGCATCTCCCGCGCGGAGGACAAATGTTGCGGCCCGCAAGCAATAGCTGACGCACGCGGCGTGGCGCATTCCCTCGGCATTCCACATTACGTCGTTGATGAAGCCGATCAGTTCGAGCGGTTCGTGATCGATTATTTCTCCAGCGAGTACCAGGCCGGCCGGACACCGAATCCGTGCGTGATGTGCAATGAAAAGCTCAAATTCGGCAATCTCTGGAGCAAAGCGGCAGCATTAGGCTGCGATTATATTGCGACTGGCCACTACGCCATTATCGAGCACCAAAACGATCGTGCGATCCTTCGCAAAGGAATCGATCGACGCAAAGATCAGTCCTATTTTCTATTCAGTTTGCGGCAGCCACAGCTTCGGCGCGCGCTCACACCGCTCGGCACAATGCAAAAGCCCGAGATCCGGAAAATCGCACATTCGTTAGGCCTGAAAGTCGCGGACAAGATCGATAGCCAGGAAATTTGTTTCGTGCCGGGAAATGATTACAAAGCGTTTTTGCGTTCGCACCTTGGCGAAAACGAATTTCATCGCGGCGAGATTTACGATGTCGATGGGAATTTCGTTGCCGAACACAACGGCATCGAGCTTTTCACTATCGGCCAGCGAAAAGGACTTCCTGGCGGATCGCTGCGGCCGCGTTACGTTGTCGATCTCGATCCCGAAACAAATCGCGTGATTGTCGGCGACGCGGACGATTTGGTCGCGGACGAATTCGAAATCGATCATGTGAATTGGCACCTTGTAGCCGGGATCGGCGATCCCGGCTCATCGTTCGAGGCGACAGTAAAGATTCGCTATAATCACGCCGGCACGCCTGCTCGCATCACGCCGTTGGAAAATCATCGTGCGCACATTCGTTTAAACGAACCGCAGCGCGCGGTGACGCCTGGACAAGCTGCGGTGATTTATGATGGCGATATCGTCCTCGGCGGTGGCTGGATTTGCCGACGGGAAGCGCCAGTTCTCGCGTAGCAGATGGCCGAGAAAATTCTTCTCGCGCTCAGCACGTTTCCGGACGCCGAAACCGCTAGAAAAATTTCAAATCAACTTGTCGCAGAAAAACTTGCGGCTTGCGCGAACATTTTACCGAGCGTCGAATCCATTTACCGCTGGAAAGAAAAAATTGAATCGGGAAACGAAACACTCGTGTTTTTCAAGCTGAGCGAGGATGGACAATCAGCGTTCCAGGAGAAATTGCGCTCATTGCATCCCTACGAGGTTCCAGAAATCATTTTCGTTCCGGTTTCGAACGGACTGTCCGAATATTTGGGCTGGGTTGTCGAAAACTGCGGTCAGGCGCGCTGACGTTTCTTGCCAAGGAGGTAAATTGCGACGCCGATCGCGTTCGCGATTCCGGTTACGGCGATGATCTTCACAGCAAAGCTTAATGGGCTTGGCACGTCGATAATCGGGTAGATGGTGAAAAAAATCGCGGATAACGAGACGACAGCGCCGCAGATCGCTGCGATGCGCAACCAGATAGGAGCGCCCGAACGAAGCGCACCTGCACCAAAAATGGGTATTGCGAACATCGTGAAGTAAACGATCCCGTAGAAAACATTCGCCGCGTTATCCACAAGTTGAAACGCTTCCTGAATGCCGGCGCCGATCTGGCTCGAGATGGCGATCACCAGCGTGATTGCGCCGACAAAAACAATCGAGTTAACCGGCGTTTTATAGCGCGAATGCAGACGCGAGAACCAGTTCGGCAACAATTGATCCCATCCCGCGACCATCGGTAATCGCGAGCTGCCGGTAACGTGAACGCTAGTCGAAGCAATCGTTCGCGTGGTCATCAACAGGATTCCGACGGACGCAACGGCGCCGGCGATTGGAAAGGAGTGCAATCCGAGTCGCAACGTTTGCGGCACCGGACCAATGAGATCGATGGGATTGTTGCCGATGAACGCGAGGACCGAGCTCGTGCCGAGAATGAACATCAACGCGATCACGGGCGAGGCAATCAGCACGGAGCGGCCGATGTCCCGGGCGGGCGCGCGCGTTTCGCCGGCGAGAATTGCTACGTATTCAAATCCGCTGAGCGCGCCGACGGCGAGTTTGCTGAAAATGTTGAAACAATAGAAGATCGACATCGCAGGCAAGGCGAGTTGAAGTGGCTGATAAGTTTTCAATTCGCCGCGAGCGAGTCCGAGAAACGGCAAAAAAATCAGCGCCGCATAAACAACGAACATGGCAAACGCGCCAACGTTGTGAACCCATTTACCTAACGACAGACCGCGGACACACGTCCAGGCGAGGCCGCCGACCAATGCCGCGCTGATAAGCGACACGCACCATTTGCTGTTCGGCATCCACGCCGCGCCAGGACCGATCGCGTAAGAGATGTTGGTGGTGATGAACATTCCGCCGAGTGCGATGACCGTGATCGATAGCAGCCAGAGATTCCAGGCCACAATAAATCCGGCGAACTCGTTGAAGCCGAGCTTGGCCCATTGATAAATGCCGCCTTCGAGCGGCATCCGATTGCTCAAATAAATCACGACCGCGGCCTGCGGAATGTAAAAAAGCAAAATGGCGAGGAGCCAAAAGAAAAGGTGCGCTTGTCCGAGCTTCGCCGCGGCGCCGACCCAGCTCGACCCGACGACAAAGAGAATTTGCGTCAAAACGAGATCGAAAAGGCCGAGCGGTTTCTTGAGAGATTCGCTATGTTCTTTGACGCTGCGCTCTCCGCGATCGAGCGAGATGTGCATCACTGAAGGTTCAAGCGCTGTGGAGGCGTTGGTATCAAACGCCGCCACAACGCTTCAATGGCTGTCCGACTGTCGATCTAATGTTCGTCTTCGTGTGTCCTTTTAGGCGGCGGCGGTTCGTTGCGAAATTCGCGGTGCCGAATTTTGCCGCCGGCATAAGCGATGTAGCTACCGGAGCCCAAAGCGCCTGCGCCGAGCAAAATTACCGCGAACACGAGTGGCACAGATGATTTCGGCCATTTGATCGGCGCTGCGATCGCAGCCGCGCTCAAGACCGCGAGCGCGTAAAAACCCCAAATGAGATCCTCGCCGCGATCTCGATGCTCATCGAGCCAGCGTTCTCCATCATCGTCCGTCATCGACAGGACGCGATCGTATGCCTGCTGGCCAAATTCATATACCGGCCATGCAGAGAGCGAGCTGATGAGCACAAGCACTAATGTCGCTACCTGAGCGCGGCGGCTTTTTAAAAAAACGGCGATGATCAGTCCGAGCCAACTAATGAGCAACCCATAAACCGGCAGTGGATTGAGCAACACATGGACGTATTCCGGCTGGCGCAAACCTCGGAATATCGAATCGATCACAGCCTGCCTTCCCAGTGAGTCGCTAAAATTTGTGCGGCACTCTTCGCTTTTTCAGGTGGCAAATATTTTTGCCAGTGAGCGATCGTGTAATGCCACCATTCAGTGCGCGATCCCCAAAAGCCCGCGCGTAGCATTGCGTTCTGCAGCAAACCTACGTCTGCGCGGACTTGGCGCGAAGGGCCCAGGTAGCGCCACATTGCAGCAGGCGTAAAATCGTCAAAATCACTGGGCATGCGCACAGGGTTATTCCATGAGTCGACCAAAGTGGCATCAACGGCGATGCCCCAACTGTGCATCGACCCCGCACCCATTTCAGGGTTGGCAACGTAATCACTGTTGTGTGACGCTCCCCAAAGCTTCGCCTGCACAGCCACCGGCCGATATGCGTCCCAGATTTTCAGACCATATTGATAGCGTCGCAAAAACGCCTGCGCGCTGGCCAAAGCTGAGGCGACCTCCGGACGAGCAAGCGCGCGTGTTCCGTGGGGATAGAGCGGTTGCCCCAGAAGATTATTTCGTCCCGCATAGCGCAACTCAACCATGATTGTCGGGTCAACCGATCGGACATCGACAAGAGAGTCGCCGGCATTTGCGCTCATTGACACTAGTGGGATTGCCATTCCAGCAAGTAAAGAAACGTAAACGTTAAAGGGTCGCATTTTTTTTTGGGTTAATACGCTGCCACTGCTTGAGGAGCGTCAGTTTTTGCCAGGCGTTCGAGCAGAAGGCGAGCGCTATCTTCGGGGACCGCGAAACGCAATTCCACATTCGAGCTGCCCTCTCTTTGGACCTCCACCGACTGGGAGTAGAGCAATAGTTGTGAGTCCGGCAAACGCAGCCATTGCTGCGGATTGTCGTGCAAATTTCGGGCAAGATCGGCTGCGTTTTTCGTTGAGTTCACTTTTATGAGCACTCTGGCTTTTACTGGAGTTTGCAGGTTCACTGCAAGGCCGAGCAATTGTGAAGCGTTGAGCAGTTCAGAGGTAAAAATGGGATGGAAAACGCGTGAGAGATCGGGTGGGTTGCGGGAAATAATTCGCAGCGCGCTGTCACGATCGAGAGCTTGGAAACGATCGAATAGTTGACCGGTTATTTTCAGATCCGGTTTCATTCCGAGGCGCACGCGCACCAGTTCATCGACTTCACTGGGCGCGCCGACGGCCAGGGTCGCCGGCCCCACCCGGGCGACGGCGAAATCAGGCTGTCGTTCCCAAACTGGCAACCCGTTAATGAATCGTTTTTGAAAAGTCTTATCGTCGCTGATTGTACGAATGACTTTGGGAAGGCTACGGCGGGCTTCAACAAGGTTGAACTCTCGAGTCTCTCCGGTCTCATTCGTGGTTAGCGCGCGGGTGACGCGCACTGTATCGCGGGATAGCGTCAATCCTGGAACCGTTGCGGCTGTGCCGATTAATGTCGGCAGCAGCTTTGGCCGCTCGTTGGGCAAGCGTTTGGCGAGGTTCGCGCGCTCAAACTGGTCGGTGTTAATCGACACGATCGTGTCAGTTTCTTGCGGCAGCCATTCGCGGCCTCTTGGAGACTGAAAAACAACAAGCAGCGTGAGTGCAAGCAGGACGAACACCGAGAAGACGCTGAAGTAAAACTTCCGTAGCTCCTGTTTGTCAATTTGGCTGGAGAGCGTGCTCAGCTCTGCGCGGTGTTGCAAAAGTTGATCCACCGCCTCCCGGCGGCGATGTGCCTGGGCCAGCAGCTGCGGCGCGTTTGGAGGGGCAACCCCCTTTTCCGCAAGATGCCGGCCGATACTCAAATAGGCGGGATTTTTTCGCTCTTCGACCGTCTGATGGTGTGTCTGCGCGTCGCGCGCTGCTTCCTGTTGTGCGCGAACGTTATCATTCAATTTTCGGTCTCGCGCTTCGAATTCGCTTCGCGCTCGCGCTATATTTTTTTCCACCGTAGAGAGCTCCGCCTCGGCCGTGTTCAGCTTTTCTTTGGACAGACGCACTGCATCCGCGCTGCCCAAGCGCGCCCGGACAAGTTCTGCACGCTTTTCCGGAAGACGCGCTCGCCGCGCGGTGATATCGGCGGACCGTGCTTCCAAATCCGCTGGCGCTGGATCGAGCGCATGCAGATCGGAGAGCTGTTTCAAGAGATCGCGATCCGAAGCTTCGCTTTCCTGAATGCGCCGTTCCACGCCGCCAAGCTCGCGCTCGCACACCTCGAGATTATGCTTCGCTTGATTGCGCTGCTGGAGAAGCGGCTTCTTCTGCGATTCGAGCCTTGCAATTGCTTCAGTT
>WNGP01001401.1_pt2 | contig 19826 bp, 16 predicted proteins | sample 5407671 | NCBI WGS metagenome assembly WNGP01 (sample SAMN13153381, study PRJNA577476) | soil metagenome | isolation source: 40 cm soil or saprolite under Garry oak tree replicate 2 | place: USA:California | collected 2016-06-15 | reverse complement strand
AAAGCACTCCTGTGAGCGCTAACAGCCCTCCAATTGTCAGATAGATTTTTGTTCTTAGGGTGATTTTGGTTCTTTTTTTCATTTTTGGATTTCTGGGTTGAACTAGGTTTTAACTACATGAAGGCCGCGAATCTCGCGCATTCCCGTTTTTGGGCAATACGCAAAATTGCGTACGAAAAGTCTTGCCCCCCTTGTGCTTTTCCGGTAAAGCTGAGGTTCGCTTAATCTCCCGCATCCTTACTTCTACGGAAACCGGATGGCGAAGTTCCCGAATATTTTATAGGATCGGAAGGGGGGCAACTGATTTGCACTATGTCCCCCCGGTACCAGGAAAGTTGAAAATCACGCGATCAGCGGTCAATCCTCCAGACAAAACGATCTGACTCGAGGGTCGGCGTCGTGCAACGACAGCAAAAGATCGTCTGAAACGTCTTGATTGTCTTTTCCTGCACGGTTTTCAGATGTTTCAGACGTTTTTCCGCGGGCTTTGCGTAGGTGAATGCGTTCTCAATCGCGTTTGGTTCAGTGTACCAGAGCCGACCGAATGGCAGCGCGTCTGAAATCAGATTGACCTCCGCGATGAGCTCTACGCGGGCGCACTTCGTAAGCGTGCACAGGCATCAGAGGGATGTTATGAGCCGCGAATTTCAGGCGCGAGACTTCTGAGGCGGTTGTTCTGACTGACACTTGGGAAAGCGGCTCTGACTATTGCAAACCTGTCTCGTTAGGATTCGAACCGCGTAAAAGGCTTCGCTCACGCGGTTTTGATGAAGCGGTACGGCCACGTGCCCCGAAAGCATTCGGGGTTTACGCGGCTGCCTCGCTAGGATTCGAACCTAGACAAAGATTATTGCCATAGGTAAGTGCGTCAGAGTGAGACCACACCACGAAGGGCATGGTGAGACCACCCGCCCGCTTCACAGGATCGCGCTAGAATCGTTTTTGCTTGCCAGATGGCAAATGATCCGGCCATGATGTCATCGAGATTTTTCTGCACGCTTTAAGATGATTCGATGAAGATATTTTTGAGTACGCTGTCTGCGATTCTCGTAGCTGCAATCATCATTTGGTTTGTTGTTTCGGCTCACAATGCGCGCGTCGCGGTCGCTTCTGCGATACAACGTGACGAGCTGCGCAAAATCACCCTGCAACGCGAGCTTCAGCACGCGAATGCGGAATGGAAGGAACAAATGCGCAGAGACCCTCAATTTGATCCGAAGGCCGAGAAAATGCGCTCCCGGTTACGCGAAATCAAGGAAGCGAGCGAGAACGGAAAGCCGATTCCACCTAACCCGTGGCAATCCAGCGGCCAACAAAAACAGACTGCGAATGAAACCGAGCGCCCGCAACCGAACCAGAATCCTCCACCTCAGTAATACAGCGTGGAAACAGAGCGCAATCGCCTGCCTTGAATTGGGCGAGTTAGTGAATTAGTGAATTTAAAACACTGTTCCCTACCTTTCTCCTACGCGCGTGCGTGTACTAGAAGGTTAGAGAGAACGTTTTAAACTCACAAACTCACTTTTGACGCTCTTTTAAGGGCCTGCCAGGGCCTGTAAACCTGCCCCCCGGGCGATCGCCCCCCCAACACACAGGGCATGGAAAAAGCGCCTAAGTGGTCTCATTCGTTCTGTAGTGTGAGTGCTATCACTTTTTCGAGATGCCGTGGGAAGACACTCTAAGAGGCTGTTAGAACGCTCGCCCGCAAGATGAATGCGAACAGTTAGACAATAAGTGAGACCATTTGTCGATGTCGACAAGAGATTTTGATGTCCAATTTTCGCTCGTGTACGGGAATTCTGCCTCGCTAGGATTCGAACCTAGACAAAGAGATTCAGAGTCTCTTGTGCTACCATTACACCACGAGGCAACGAGCGGGAGAAATTAAGAGCGATCCGCCGTGCTGCAAGTCGAGCGCAAGTCGCGTTCGTGCTGACTTATGAGACCGGGATCTTGGCCTCGAGCAGGATCTCAGCGCCTTCTCGAGCGGCTTCGACTTCCAGGCGCTTTCCGCTGTTTGCCACCAACGCGCGCGCGTGTTCCACCATTTTATCGATCAACTGGTCGTCATGATTCGGATCGTGATGGAAAAGCAGGAGCTTGCTCACGTTTGCATCAAGGGCCAGCGAAACGACGCTGTCCACTGAGCTGTGGCCCCAGCCAATGTGCTTCGCGTATTCCTCCTCGGTATATTGCGTGTCCATGATTGCGAGGTCGCAACCCTGGAGAAATTCCACCATCTTTTTGCGCTCGGCAGCGGCAAAATCCCGCGCTTCGTGCTCGCTGATTCCATCGCGCGAGGCCAATAGCAGCTTGAGTTCCTCGTATGGTTCATTGTCGGGAAAGTAGGCGATTGATCCCGAGCTCGTGACAAGGCGGTAGCCAACGCAAATTCCCGGGTGATTAGCGAACTTCGACCGCACCTCGACGGTTCCGACTTGAAACTCCATGTCTCTCAGTTCCTCAATCGCCAGGTGGCTTGGGAGTTGGCGTAAGCTGACGGGGAAAAACGGCGTCTCCATTTGGCTGGCCAGAATCTTTGCTAAACCAGCGCGAGCTCCTTCATAACCCAAAACGCGGATGAGATTTTTCTGATTGTACGCGGGAGAAAAGAAAGGCAGTCCCTGGATATGGTCCCAGTGAGTGTGTGAGATCAAAAGAGTCAACTTCATCGAACGAGGTCCGAATTCTTTGTCCAAAGCGAGACCGAGCAGGCGAATCCCGGTGCCGGCATCGAGAATGATGATCTCGCCGTCGGCGCGCACTTCCACACAACTGGTGTTTCCGCCATAACGGACTGTGCTCTTTCCAGGGACCGGAATCGAACCGCGAACGCCCCACAGCCTTATTCGCGCAGGGACCGACTCACGTTCCGGTACAGATTTTGGTTCGGGACGGCGCGGGATTTCCGGCAGGAGCCGGTCGATCGTGCTGGAGAGCAGTTCCCACGTGATCGGTTTGAGCAGATATTCATCTGCGCCGGCTTCAAGGGCGCTGGTTCGATCGACCCCATAATCGCGGCCTGAGACGACGATGATCTTGGTTGGTTGCAGTTGCTCGCGAATGGAGCGGCATACCTCAAAGCCGTTTGATTTCGGCATTAACAAATCGCACAGGATCAGCTCCGGCCGATTGCGCAACGCCAGCTCCAGCCCCGCATCACCGTCCTTCGCTTCGAGCACCTTCCAGTCGTCGCGCTTGAAAAGCTCTGCGATTACGCGCCGGTTTTCGGCATCGTCTTCGATGATTAAGACACGAGGCATTTAGGTGGGGGATGAGGCTCTTCGTTTAAAGCAAGTTTACATTAAAAGCACCAGTTCTTTTTTCCAAGGCGGTTGCTCAACTTTTCCTAAAAGAAAATGGGGATGATCAAGATCGCCAGAATGTTGACGACTTTGATCATAGGATTGATCGCAGGGCCCGCAGTGTCTTTGTACGGATCGCCCACAGTGTCGCCGGTGACTGCAGCCGCGTGCGCAAAAGAGCCTTTGCCGCCGAGATTTCCTTCCTCAATAAATTTCTTCGCGTTGTCCCACGCAGCGCCGCCCGATGTCATTGCGATGGCGATGAACAATCCGGTCACGATGGTGCCGACCAATAGGCCGCCGAGCACAACCGCGCCCAGCGAGGGGATGCTCGCCACGACGATAACTGCAACCAGGGGCAACAACGCCGGAACAATCATCTCCCGCAAAGCCGCTTTCGTCACGATGTCCACGCACGTTCCGTACTCGGGTCTGTCCTGTCCGGTCAGGATTCCCGGTTTGACTTGCAATTGCCGGCGCACCTCGCGCACCACAGCGCCGGCTGCCTTGCCCACCGCGTCCATACTAAAGGCGGTAAAGACGAATGGCAGAAGTCCACCTATGAAAAGGCCGATGATCACTTTCGGATCACTGAGCGAGAACTGAAACGAAAACACCTCGCCCCGACCTGTGATGTGGCCGCGCAATTCTTCCACGTATGATCCGAACAAAACCAGCGCGGCCAACCCCGCCGAAGCGATCGCATAACCTTTGGTGACAGCTTTCATGGTGTTGCCGACCGCGTCGAGTTCGTCTGTCACCACGCGGACTTCCTTGGGCAGATTGGCCATCACTGCCACGCCACCGGCATTGTCCGTGATTGGGCCAAATGAATCGAGCGAGATGATCACGCCGGCCATGGACAACATCGACATCACTGCAATCGCAATTCCATACAGCCCGGCGAAATGATAAGTAATCAGGATCGCCGCCCCAATGAACAGAACAGGCAGCGCCGTCGCGTGTTCTCCGGCCGCCAATCCTGCGATGATGTTCGTAGCGTGCCCGGTCTCGGATGCATGTACAATTTTCTGGACCGGCCGGAAGTGAGACGAAGTGTAATAATTCGTCAGTGCGACGATGACCGGAGTCATGATGAGACCAACCAAGGAAGCAAAATAGAGCTCGGCAGGTGATCGCAAGATACCATCGATGCTCACCCCGCCCGGAAAGAGATTGCGCGTAACCGGCCAAAATAGAACTGCGGAGACCAGCGCGTTGGTCATCACGGCACCCATCAACACCGCTGTAGGCTTACCGCGCGCCACGTTTACAAACAAAATTCCCAAGATCGCCCCCACCACCGAAATTCCGCCAAGCAGGAACGGATAAACGATTGTCGCTGGATTTCCGCCAATTGTTAGCAGCCCGGCTAGAATCGCACCGACCAAACTGACGGCATAAGTTTCGAAAACATCGGCAGCCATGCCCGCGCAATCGCCTACGTTGTCTCCGACATTGTCGGCGATTACCGCGGGGTTGCGCGGATCGTCTTCCTCCAGACCCTTCTCGATCTTGCCCACGAGATCGGCGCCTACATCGGCTGCCTTTGTGTAAATGCCGCCACCTAACCGTGCGAACACGCTGATAAGACTGCCACCCAAGGCGAGTCCCACCAGGCTGCGTATCGCCGCGTCACTCCCGATCAGATTTGCCGCGATCGTGTAGAAGATCGACACCGAGAGCAGTGCCAGCCCAACTACAAGCAGGCCGGTAACCGAGCCGCCGTTGAACGCCATGCGCAACGCATTAAGCCGCGCAACACTGGCGGCCTGCGCTGTGCGCACATTTGCCAGCACGGCCACGCGCATGCCGATGAAGCCTGCTGCAAGTGAACAGAAGGCGCCGACCACAAATCCAATCGCCGTGGGGTGATCTTTGAAAACGAACAGCAAAATGAAAATCACCACCGCGATCACGCTGATCGTCTTAACTTGCCGATTCAAATACGCCTTGGCGCCTTCCTGTACGGCGGCCGAGATTTCCCGCATCCGTTCATTTCCCGATGGCGCCCGAGTCACTGCCGCGATCAAAAAAAAAGCGAACGCAAGACCGATTGCGGCACACACCATCGACAGTTGTACGCCTGAGTTGAGAATGTTTATGGCCAGGAAATTCATCATCGGGTCGCGCTGAAGCGCACGACTCTATTAAGAATTACAGCGCTGGCAAATGACTCACTTCAATTTCTCACGTCCATGCGGTTTTGTGAGATCGAGTAGCGGGCCGATGGGAACGATGCCAGTCGGATTAATTTCCGTGTGCGTGATGTAGTAATGACGCTTGATATGATCGAAGTTGACGGTGTCGGCGACGCCGGGCTGCTGATATAAATCCATCAGATAGCCCTGCAAATTCCGACAGTCGATAATACGGCGCAGATTGCACTTGAAATGGCCGTGATAGACGACGTCGAAGCGAATAAGGGTGCAAAAAAGTCGCCAGTCCGCCTCGACAATACGATCCCCGAACAAATACCGACTTTTCGATAAACGCGCTTCAAGTTCGTCCAGCGCTTCAAAAAGTCTGCGGCAGGCGATCTCATATGGCCGCTGGCGCGTGGCGAAACCAGCTCTGTAAACGCCGTTGTTTACATTGTCATGCAGAAAACCAGAGAGCTTCGGGTGCTCGGCTTCGATGTCTTTTGGAAAAAAATCGACTGCTTTGTTCTTGGCAAAATCATTGAACACGTCGTTGAACATGCGACAGATGTCGTCCTCACAATTGTTGACGATCCGCTTCGTTTGTTTGTCCCAGAGGACCGGCACGGTCACGCGCTGATCGAAATCTGGATCGGTTGCTTTGTAAGCTTCGCTCAAGAATTGGAAGCTGTTGATCGGGTCCGTTGATTCAAACGGCGCGCCGGGTGGTATTTTTCCAGATGGATCGCGAAACGCCCAGCCTTTCTCGTCCCGGATTGGATCGAGGATCGTCATGCCAATCGCCTCCTCGAGCCCCTTTAACTTCCGAAAAATAACCGTGCGACTGGCCCATGGGCAGGCCAGCGACACGTAAAGATGATAACGATCTTCGGCGGCGGCGTAACGGGTCGATCCGTCATTCGAGATCCATTCACGGAACGCGTCCTCCTGCCGCTGAAATTCTCCGGACTCGGTCTGCTCGGTGGGAAATTGCGCTTTCATTAAACACCAATCCGCCTTCGCACCAGGCTACGGCGGGACATGTGGACACCAATCAACACGGATGCATAAGACAACAACTTATTTGTGTCGATTGCGTTAATTCGTGGTTGGTCCACTCCGTTGACAGCGAAAAGCGCCAGTGGTACCGTCGCGCAAATTTACGCGGAAGTCCGCAAAACGCGGTTTCCCCATAGAGATTTGCATACGGTGTTAAACAGTCAGGTTTTGGTGCTCAACCGTCTCTGGCAGGCGGTGAACATCTGCACTGCCCGCCGCGCGTTTGCGCTGGTGTATGCGGGTCACGCCCAGATTGTCTCGTCCGATGAGCCGAACAATTTCATGACGCACGATTTCCAAAGCTGGCGCGATCTATCGGCGAACGCGCCCGACCACGAAGTGGTCACGACTATTTCGTTCAAGATTCGTGTCCCGCGGGTGATCGTGCTGCTGGTCTTCGATCGGCTTCCGAAAAAGGAAGTAAAGTTTACCCGCCACAACGTGTTCGAGCGCGACAAGAACACCTGCCAATACTGCGGCGACATTTTCGACCGCAGCGAACTCAACCTCGATCACGTCGTGCCGCGCGATCGCGGTGGGACCACGACATGGGAAAACGTCGTTTGTTCGTGCATCGCCTGCAATACGCGCAAGGGCAATCGGCTTCCGCGTGAAACGCACATGAGCCTGATCCGCAAACCCAAGCGGCCCAAATGGCGGCCGTTTGTTCAGATTACTTTTTCTGCTCCCCAGCACGACCTCTGGAAACACTTTGTCGATCTCGCTTACTGGAACGTCGAATTAAGTGATTAGAAACGCCGGCGTCTGGCCCAGACGTCATACCACGGCTCCAACGGTCGTTTCTTGTCAACGCTTCAATGCGTCAAAGATCGGTTGGGGATAAACACCCAGCCAAATCGTCCCGATGATCAACGCGCTGATTGCCAAACGTGACAACCCGTTCACGGAAATCTTGTCAACGTTGGCGGTGGATTGCCAGTACATGGCGCGAACGACCTTTAGATAGTAATAAAATCCGCAGCCAACGGTAATCACCCCTACGATGACCAGCACGACCTGGTGCTGCAAAACCGCTGTGTAAAAGATATAAAACTTGCCCAAAAATCCCGCCGTAAACGGGACACCGGCGAGCGAGACCATCCCGATTAGCATCGCGAATGCGAGAAATGGCGAACGTTGGGCTAGGCCGTCAAAGTCGGAAATCTCGTCGCCGGTTTGCTGTGCGACAATTATTAAGACTGCGAAACTGAGCAAAGTCATCAGCAAGTAAGCCACAAGATAGAAAGTGACCGCGCGGGCATCGAAACAGACGACTCCGATAAGCAGATAGCCCGCATGCGCGATGCTGGAATAAGCGAGTAGCCGTTTCAGGTTCGCCTGCGGGAGCGCTGCGAGATTTCCGTAAATCAATGTCAGTAGCGCGATCAAGACGATCAGCCGTTGTGTTTGCGGCAGTGTCAGGAATGGCAGTAAAACCCGTAGCAGCACCACGAAGCCGGCCGCTTTCGAACCGACGGAGAGATACGCGGTCACCGGCGTGGGCGCACCTTGATAAACATCCGGCACCCAGATTTGAAACGGCACCGCCGCAATTTTGAAACCACGCGCGACCAGAACAAACACCATGCCGAGCAGTGCTGCGCCGCGATCTGTAGCCGGATTCGCTAGCGCCTCGGCGACGCGGTGCAGATTGGTCTGGCCGGTCACGCCGAAAATCCACGCGATTCCATAGACGAGAAACGCCGTGGAGAGCGCGCTGAGCACCAGATATTTCGTGCCCGCCTCGAGGGTGATCGGATTGCGCCGGGTAAAACTGACCAGCACGTAAAACGAAATCGTCACCAGCTCCAGGGAGATGAAGATGAAGACGAAATCGATGGCTGAAACCAGGTACATCAGCCCGGCGCATGTGAAGATTGGCACTGCGAAAAACTCGCCCACTCCGTCTTGCGTCCCCGGAAAAGAGCTGCGCAGCACCGGGGCGTAGTCGATCATCATGATCAGTACGAAGATTGTGGTCAGCAGCGCGAATTGCTTGAAGAAGATCGATAGACGATCAGCGGTATAAAAACTCCAGAAACCGGTCGCTTGATTGGGCGACGGAAAAGGAGTCACAAAACAGCTGGCGAGAAGAACGATCGCCAGACCGGCAATAGCAGCGAAGGCCAGAATGCGTTTGTCGATTTTCGTGGCAAATGCTTCTACCAATAAGATCACCATCCCCAGCACCAGCACTGCAATCTCAAGCATGGGCGTTGTGATCATTGCCGGTTGTAGCCACGCCCCTGTGGGGCGTCTTCTTCATACTGCGTCAGGATTCGCGGACGGCGCGCAGCGCCGTGGCTACAGCGCTGGGTACCTGTGAGATAGTTATTCGCCGTGAGATACGCGCGAAACCCAGGCGTGACGATTTGCACCAGCGCTTGCGGAAAGAATCCGAAGCAAAGAAGCGCGCCCACCAACAGCGCCACCGGCACACGCAACACCGGGCGAAGATCTGTAACTGCCTTCCACTGGTCGCTTATCGTGCCCATGAACGTTTTGCGATAGGCGCGCAGCATGTAAACCGTCGAGATCACCACTCCCCAGAGCGCAAGCACCGTGGCGATTTGAAAAATATGAAAGCCATTCATCGTCCAGCCGTTCTTGAAGGCGCCCAAAAAGATCATGATTTCGCCGGCAAAGTTCGTGAAGCCGGGAAGACCGATCGCAGCGAATGCACCGAGCCCAAAAGCGAGTCCGGCGAAGGGCATCACTCTGGCAAGACCACCAAGTTCATCGAAGACCAACGTGCCCGTTCGCTGACGTAATTCGCCTGCAAGGGCAAATAGCAGCGCAATTGAAACACCATGAGCGAACATCAACACGGCCGCGCCGGTCACACCAAGAATGCCAGCACTGGCGATGCCGAGAAAGATGTAGCCCATGTGCATCACGCTCGAGTAACCGAGCATCCAATCGAGGCGCTTTTGAGCAATTGTGACCAGCCCGACGTAGATGATGTTTCCCAGCAACAGGACGACGAGCAGAGTCGTCCAGTGTCGCGCGCCCTCCGGCAGGAGGGGAATGGCCAGACGCAAAAGGCCGTACAGCCCAAATTTTTTTAGCACCCCCGCATGCAACATTGCCGCCGGCGCCGGAGCCGACGCGTAAGCTTCCGGCGCCCATGTGTGAAACGGGAAGAGCGAAACGAGAATTCCAAAACCAATAAGCAACAAGAGATAGATGTGATGTTGTGCATCTGCTGCAATTTGGCCCAGTGAAGCTGCAACCGTTAATGCACGAATGTCAAAGCTGCGCAATGGGGCCGGAACGCTTTGGTAAAGCAAGATCAAACCCAGCAGCAGAACAAAACTTCCGATCGCCAGATAGATTGTGATTTTCCATGCTGCTGCCACCCGATTCCCCGTCCCCCACATTCCGATCAACAAAAATGTGGGAATGAGCGCCAGCTCGTGAAATGCGTAAAAGAAAAATAAATCGAGTGATGCAAATGCGCCGATTGCGCCGCCGGAAATGAACAAAAGACAGGCGTAGAACGCATTTTCATGTTTGTCGATCGGGCCGGCGAACCACACCGCGGCGGGTGTGACGATGGCGGCAAGTAGCACCATGATCAGACTCAAGCCGTCGATGCCCGTCGTGAAGCTTAGTCGCCACTCGGGGGATATGGTAAACGACGTGACGTGTTGAAAATCGGGTTGGCCGTAGCCAAAAGACGCAAGGAGAAACAGCGCCGCGGCAAACGTCAAAACCGACGCGGCTAACGCCGTCTTGCGCCCAGGCGCGCCAACCATGATCAAGATGGCCGCGATGATGGGGCAGAAAATGATAAAAAGAACCATTAGCGGAAAATAGCGAAGTAGATGAGCGCGACGATACCCAAGCCAAACAGGAACACATAAGCTTGGAGATTTCCTACTTGAACCAGCCGCAAAAGAGCGCCGACGCCCCAGGTTCCGCGACTGCTTCCGCCCACCGCGCCGGCATCGATGATCCATCGATCAAAGAATCCTGACACGCGTGCGAGGAGTTCCTGCGTCCAGTAAATCAGCCTGTTGTAGAACTCGTCGAAATAAAACTTGTGACGTAACAGCTTGATATCTACCGGTTCAACGGCCCGGTTGCAGTAAAGAGCAATCGCTAGTCCACTTCCCGCAATCAACGCGACGATTGCAAGCGTGGGAACAAGGATTGCGACTTCCTTTTCAACTGGGAGTGTGAGGAAGTTTCGCGCGAAAAATGCAAATCCGCCGAGTGCCGCCAGGAGCGCGAGCACGATCAGCGGCACCGTCATTACCGGTGGTGATTCGCGGCTTTCGCGCGCGATGTCGCTGTGTGGGGTTCCGAAGAAAACAATGACGAGCATCCGTATGACGTAGAACGCTGTCAGAAACGCCGTGAACAACGCCACGGCGAAAATCGGCGTGTCGCGTTCGTAGGCGAGCGCAAGAATTGCGTCCTTGCTAAAAAATCCACTGAACGGCGGGCAGCCGATCAACGCGAGCGCCCCAACGGCGAAAGTCACAAATGTGATCGGCAGCCTTCGCGAAAGCCCTCCCATTTTCCAGATGTCTTGCTCGTGATGAAGCATGACGATGACTGAGCCGGCGGCGAGGAAAAGAAGCGCTTTGAAAAACGCGTGAGTAAACAGATGAAACATGGCTGCATCATTCGAGGCAAGGCCCACAGCCATGACCATGTAACCGAGTTGCGAGAGCGTGGAGTAGGCGAGGATCCGCTTGATGTCGTTCTGTTGGGTCGCGATTAGCGCAGCCATCACCGCGGTAATCGTGCCGATCCACGCAACAACCAAAAGTGCGGTTTGCGAAGATTGAATGACGAACGCAACGCGCACGAGCATGTAAACGCCTGCTGCGACCATCGTCGCCGCGTGAATCAAAGCAGAGATTGGCGTCGGACCTTCCATCGCGTCCGGCAACCAGACGTGCAGCGGAAACTGGGCCGACTTTCCAACTGCACCGCAGAAAACCAAAAGCGCGACAACTGTGACAAACGTCGAGTGACTCGCCAGTGTCGACATCCGTGGCGCGATCTCAGCGAAAACGACAGAGCCGGTCGCTATCCAAACCATCAGGATTCCAATCATGAACCCGAAATCACCAATGCGCGTGGTGATGAATGCTTTGTTGGCCGCATCCGCAGCGGAGTCGCGATAGAACCAGTGGCCGATCAGAACATAAGAGGTGAAGCCGACCAATTCCCAAAACATGAAAAGCATGACGAAATTGTTCGCCAAGACGATTCCGAGCATCGCGAACATGAAGAGTGAGAGCGCCGCGAAATAACGGGACTTGCCTTCGTCATCTCGCATGTAACCAAGCGAATAGATGTGAATGACCGCCCCTACACCCGACACCAGAACGGCCATTGTCCTACTCAACGGATCCAGAGTCAGGCCAAACGGGACTTGGAAGACGCCGCTAATACCGATCCATGTGAACTCAGCCGCGGCGGTGGTGTGCTGCGCAAAGATCAAACAACTGCAAGCAAAACTTACGAGCACCGCGACGATTGAGATCGAACTGCTCAACGTTTTTAATCGAAGGGTAAACAGCGTGATCACAGCCGCGCTCACTAACGGCGCGAGCAGAATGAGCCACGGCAAGATTGGGTTCATGGGATGATTCGCCCGCTTAGAATTTCAAGCTGCTGATGTCTTTGACGTCCGTGGTTTGCCTTGCGCGAAATAGAGCGACGAGAATGGCAAGACCCACAGCAACTTCGGCAGCCGCCACCGTGATAATGAAAAAGACAAACACCTGCGCGTTGTAATTGGGCAAGCCGTTTGGATCGAGACGGAATCGCGAGAAAGCAACGAGGGACAGGTTTGCCGCATTCAACATCAACTCCAGTGACATGAGGATGATGATGAGATTGCGTCGCAACATCACTCCGGCAAACCCAATTGAAAAAAGAATGCCGCTTACGAGGAGATAATCGCCAAGCGTGATCATTCTATCGAGGCTCGCGTTTGCTCAAAAGCACCACGCCGACAGTCGCCACCAGCACGAGAACCCCGACGATTTGAAACGGCAGATTGTAGTTGCGGAAAAGCAGAGCGCCGATATTCCACACATCGTCGGTTGTCGATCCCGCGAGCGGCGGAAAAGTCTGCTGGGCGGCTTGGAAGTGTCCAATCACAAAGCAAATTTGAACGAGCAAGACGACCGCCACTCCAATGCCGCCCGCGGCTGCGAGCCAATTGATTCGACGCCGTTCTTCAGCCTGCAGGTTAAGAAGCATGATGATGAAAAGGAAAAGCACCATTACGGCGCCGGCGTAAACCAGCACCTGAATGATTCCGACAAAGAAGGCGTCAAGCGACATGAAAAGAGCAGCCAACCCAAGGAACGAAACAACGAGGCTGAGCGCGCTCGCGACCGGGTTGCGATTGACCACAACCGCTGCCCCAAAGATCAACGTCATCAGTGCAAAGACCCAAAATAAGAATGGCGACATAATCAATTGCGGATTGCGGATTGCGGATTGCGGAATTGGCAATTGGCAATGCCGGTCACTTTTTCTCGTTCCATTTCAACACGACACCGTGCATTACGCCGCCGATTTCGAGGAGTTTCTCCTTGTGATGCACCATTTCCGCGCGCGTGAAGCCCGTAATCGCATAGTCTTTACGGAGAAAGATCGCCTGCTCGGGGCAAACCTCCTCACACATCCCGCAGAAAATGCAGCGGATCATGTCGATATCGAACGCTTCTGGAAATTTCTCGACTTTGGCGAAGCGATCTGCTGAGGGAATTTCGCCAGGAATAATTTTGATCGCACGCGGCGGACAAATGAATTCGCAGAGCTGACAGGCCACGCAGCGCACCCGGCCATCCTCGTCTTGCACGAGCGCAGGCGCGCCGCGGTAGTGGTCCGGCAGGCTGCTATCCCATTTTTGCTCAGGATATTGCATGGTGACCTTGGTGCGTCCGAGCAGCATGTTCTTGAAATGCTTAAACGTGATAGCCAGGCCCGCGACGATCGCGGGCAGATACAATCGCTCGCGCCAGTTTAGTTTTGGTCGTGGAACAGTGATGGCCATGACTTGCTAATCTCGAAGCTAAAAATCCACGATCAAAGATTTTTCGATTGTTCCTGGCTTCCTGGTTTCCAGATTCATAACCTTTGAGTGTAAGGAAGAATTGCTGCGACAAGAAAAATATTCACAAGCGCAATTTCGAAAAAGAAGAGCCAGCCGAGCCGCATGAGTTGATCGTAACGAAAGCGCGGCAGCGTCCAGCGGACCCACATGAAGATGAAAATCAAGGCGGCGACTTTTGCAAAAAAGACTGCGATGTTGATCAGGCCGAAGATCCATCCATGCGAGCCGTCGGGGATTCCTGGGAAATGCCAGCCTCCTAAAAACAATGTGACGATGACGGCCGAACCGGTGATCATCGCGGCGTATTCGCCGAGAAAATATAAGGCGAACTTCATCGAACTATATTCGATGTTGTAACCGCCGGCGAGTTCCTGCTCTGCTTCCGGCAGGTCGAACGGCAGGCGGTTTGTCTCTGCAAAAATAGCAATCATGAAGACGAGGAAGGAAATGATCATCGGAATCGCAAGCAGCCACTTCCACGGATTCGTCCAGTCGCCGACAAACGGCGCGATGAACCAGCCGTGCTCAATCTGGTAACGCACCACGCTGGTCAGGCGTAAATTTCCAACCAAAAGAAAAACGGGGATTACCGCCAGGCCGAGCGAAAGTTCATAGGAAAGCATTTGCGAACTAGAACGGATGCCGCCGAGGAATGGATATTTGGAATTCGATGCCCAACCGCCGATGACGATTCCGTAAACGCCCAGCGAGGCGATGGCGAATACGAAGAGGATTCCCACGTTCACATCGGCGATCACCATGGGAACACCAAACAGGGTGCTGCCAAACGGGACCACAGCAATCGTGATGATGGCGGGCATTACGGCCAGACATGGCGCGAGCCAGTAATAAAATGTGTTTGCCGATCGCGGCGTGAAATCTTCTTTCAGCAGCAGTTTGAACATGTCCGCGACGGGCTGGAAGAGACCGGCAGGCCCGACGCGATTCGGTCCCAGCCGATCCTGGATAAACGCGCTCACGCGTCGCTCGGCGTAAACCGCATAGGAAACCATCGGCAGAATCACCACGAAGAGGATCCCGACAATTTTCAGCAGCGAGGTGATGATGAAAAACCCATCCATGTCACGTTGGCCGAATGGCGCGGCGTGCGGTCTGGACCGCGATCGCTTGCTCGATGGCTTCTTCGTCGCTGGGATGCATCGGCGGCAATTCTTCCATTTGCAAAATGTGCACGCCGGGATCGCCGATTTTGCTCAAGGTCAAACCGGCGAATTGCGGCACTGTTTCGCTGATCCGGTGAAAGATATCCTCGATAGAGGAAATTGAGTCGCCTCCGCCAACTGCTTGGAGCAAATCACGTAAGATTTCCCAATCATCGCGCGCATTCCCGGGCGGGCGCACGGCGCGATTCAATCGTTGCAATCGGCCTTTACCGTTGATCATCGAGCCGCGCTTCTCGGCAAAACCGCACGCGGGCAGAACCACAGTCGCTTTTTCAGTCGCCTCGTTCGACAAAACATTCATCGCGATCAGTGCAGGGAGGCGCGCGAGTTGTTCGACGGATATGCCAAGATGCATCGTGTTTTCTTTCAAAATCATCAGCGCTTTGACTTGTCCTGATTTTACAGCTTCAGCAATCGCCGTGAGTCTCGCACCGGGCTCAGACGTCGATCTAAGAATTAAGCGCGCGCCGTTTGTGTTCGGGTTGCGGTCTTCGCTGAGCAAAATGTCATCACCGGTCGCGCGCCGCGGGACGATGTCGATCCACTGCACGCCTAAGGATTTCGCCAACTGCGACGTAAGCCAAAGCTCCTCATTAGTCATGCGGCCGGAAGCAATGATGGCAATTTCAGAACCGGCAAATTGCTTTAACTGAAGCGCCGCGTCTGCGATCGCCGTCGGCCAAACCACGGGGATCAGATTTCCCCCGGATCGAATCTGCGGCTCGAGCAAACGGTTTTCGGCTTCGAGATATTTGAAGTTCAACCGTCCGTAATCGCACATCCAACAGGAGTTGACGTGATCGTTTTCCCGCGGTGTCTGCCGGTAAATGACGTCTTCGCGCGTGCCGATGATGGTGTTGCAGCCCGTTGCGCAACTGGTGCAGATGCTTTTTGTTTCTTTCAGGAACCAGACGCGCATCTTGAAACGAAAATCAGTCGAGGTGAGCGCGCCCACTGGGCAGATATCAACGGTGTTGAGAGAATAATTGTTCTCGAGCCGTTTGCCAGGATGCGCGGTCAGCACCGTGTAACTGCCGCGATCGACGAACCCAAGGACGTCGTCGTGTGCGATTTCCTGGCAGAAACGGATGCACCGCGAGCAGAGAATGCAACGCTCATCATCCAGCGTGACCCGTGGGCCGAGCACAACATTTTTGGGCTTTTTGACTTTGTTCTCAAGAAAACGCGACTTCGAGTTGCCGAAATCGACGCTGAATTCCTGCAAACGACATTCGCCGGCCTGATCGCAAATTGGGCAATCGAGCGGATGATTGATGAGGAGAAATTCCATTACACCGCGCTGACATTCCTTTACCAGCGGCGAATTGGTGCGAGCCGCCATGCCTTCGGATACGTCTTGGGCGCAGGAAATTTGCGGACGCGGTATCCAGTTTATGATCGGTTTGCCGTCGGCACCGAGCTCCGGTTTGCGATCCGGGCCGAGCCTCGGGAAGCCCATTTCGATCAAGCACATCCGGCAGTTGCCGGGCGAACTGAGCTTTTTGTGATAGCAGTAGCGCGGCACATAACTGCCGGCTTCCTGGCATGCCTCGATCACGCGTGTGCCTTTCGGAAACTGATGCCACACACCGTCGATCTGGACATTGAACAGCGGAACTGATGATTCGTTAGGCATGGTTGAATCTGGAATCCAGGAAACCAGGAATGTTACAGGACAACATCTTCGTCTTTGCTCGTTGGGTGGTATTCGCGGCCGACGCGTTTAACAGTCAGCCGCGGGGTTGCGAAGTTCAGCAACAGGGCGTCATCGAGGTTCGCTGCTTTAAGATACGAGCGAACAATCGCAAAATGAATGTCTTCAATGGCGCTAATCGCCTTAAGCTCCAGGGTCACCTTCTGTGCGACGAGGAAATCGAGTCGGTGTTCGCCAATCAGGTGCTCACGATAGAACACCGGAAGTAGTTTTTGTCGCTCAAAGTTAATACCAGCCGCAGCCAATTCGATAGCCAACGCCTCTTCGTACATCGCCTCAAGAAACCCTGGGCCAAGTTCCTTGTGAACTCGAATAGCGGCACCGATGATTCGATCCGTCATTGCCTTGTTCTGTATGTCCATTCCTGGCTTCCTGGTTTCCAGATTCAGCTAGATAGTTCCTTTCGCTCCGGCTTTTTCCCATCCCGGATCGTGCGCCATGGGCACAGTGGGGATCGACTCCTCTTCAATTAATTCTTCCGGTGTGTATTCGGGCGGCAGCGGCGGCGGGATCGGTTTCTGTGCGCGGGTCGCGAATTCTTCAGGAAACTTTTCGACAAAACTTTGGGTCGGCCACGCGCATGCTTCGCCGAAAGCGCAAATGGTCCGCCCGGCGATGTTGTCGCCGATGGTCTTGAGCGTGTGCGGATCTTCCACAACGCCGCCGCCGCGCAGCATGCGGTCGGTGATTTTCTTCATCCAGAGCGAGCCTTCCCGGCAGGGCGTACATTGGCCGCAGCTCTCGTGCGCGTAGAACTCGTTGATGTTGTTGAGAACCCACACCATGTCGCGCGAATTGTCCAATACGATGACCCCGCCTGAACCGGCCATCGAGCCCGCCGCAGTCAGTGAATCGAAATCCATCGGGATCTCATCGATCGACAGCTCTCTTTCGATCGTCGATCCATCGGGTTGCCTCTGCTTGAGTTTAAATCGTTCGTCGGCTCGCAAAACCTTGGCAGAACTTCCGCCCGGAATGACTGCCTTTAATTCTCGACCCGGTCTTAAGCCACCAGCCATCTCATAGATCAGCTGGCCCATCGTCACCGCCCCAACTTCAATTTCGAAGTAACCTGGTCGCTGAACGTCCCCGCTTACACACACAATGCGCGTGCCAGTGTTGTTAGGCCGGCCGAGGCGCGCATATTCCGTGCCGCCCATGGCGATAATGTGTTTTACCGCACAGAGTGTTTCGACGTTGTTGACGATTGTCGGGCACATGTAGAGACCGAGCACTGCCGGGAAATACGGCGGCTTGATTCGCGGATAACCGCGCTTGCCTTCGAGTGATTCAATCAACCCTGTTTCTTCCCCGCAAATGTAAGCGCCCGCGCCGCGATGAATGTAAACCTCGACGTCGAATCCGGATCCAAGAATGTTTTTGCCGAGAAAATTGTGTTGCCGCGCTTCTTCGATGGCATGCTCGAGGATTTTCGCGCCCTCTGGGAATTCGCCTCGTATGTAGATGTAAGCCGTGCGCGCGTTGAGCGCGTAACATGAAATCAAGATTCCTTCCAACAGCTGATGCGGGTCTTCGTGAATGATGTAGCGATCCTTGAACGTGCCCGGTTCTGATTCATCGGCGTTGCAAATCAAATAGACCGGCCGCTTTTCGTCCGGTTTGATGAAGCTCCATTTCAGACCGCAGGAAAATCCCGCTCCGCCGCGGCCGCGAAGACCGGAGTTTTTGACTTTGTTGACGATGTCACTGCGCGACATGGTCAGCGCTTGCTTCAACTGCTCGTAACCGCCATCGCGCAGGTAACAATCGATGTCGGTTGTCCAATCCGTGCGTCCGATGTTTTTGTAAACCAAACGGTGTTCGAGAGGATGAGGGGATGTTTGATGTTTGATGTTTGACGTTTGATTTCGGAGGAGATCGGCAATCGAATTTGGATCGAGTTGCTCATGCAGCTGTTCACCAATCATGCACACGGGCGCGGTGCCGCAGCTTGCCAGGCATTCAACAAACTCGACGCTGTAGTTTCCATCCGCACTAACGGCGATGGGGTCATGAATTCCGTCACCATCCGGCGGGCGCTGGATTTCAAGGGCGGCGCACAAATTTTCCATGAGCTCGAAGCCGCCAGCCATGGCGCAACTGAGTGTGCGGCAGACGCGGATATGGGTTTTGCCAGCCGGCTTCTGGCGAAACATTGGATAGAATGTTACCAGCTCCAGAATATTGATCGGTTGCAAGCCCAGCTTCTTCGCGATCCATAGCACGGCTTCGTCGCTGATGAAGCCGAAGTGTTCCTGCCACAAATGCAACAGCGGCATGGCTGCGCTTCGCCGGTGATCGCTCGGATAGCGCGCAATCGCTTCATCCATTTTCCGCTCCAGCTCGGCGGGAATGGCTGGGCTCGTCGAGTTTGCCATGTGAGAAAGTAACCTAGCGGAGTTGTTCGCGGCAAATCACGCTTGCTGCACTGGTCCGCGACGTGACGCAGGCAATCGTGCCTGCGAGTTTTGGGCAGACAGGATTGTCTGCGTCACGTCGGCTCGCTCAATCGGACAACGGGCTGTCTTTTGACTGCACCTTGTCGTCCTTAAAGACGATCGTGATCGTATCTTTGCCCTGGCGGTAAACGTAGGTCGTTTTTTTCATGATCACGAAATCCTCAGTGCTAAGAGAGGTGGGCGGGCCCAGGATCGATTCGACCTGTTTCTTCGACATTCCCTCTGTCACCTGATCGACATTCGCCTTTGTGATTCTTTTGCCGGAACAGGAAACTGCGAGTACGAGCAAGAGCACGAGCACGAGACGCGCGGCCGAAAAAATGACGAATAAAAAATGACGAATGACGAATGAATGACAAAGCACGAATGACGAAATCCCGCAGGGCGGCTGTTTCGTGTTTTCCCCTTTCGTTATTTGGATTTCCTTCGTCATTGGGAATTCGTCATTCGTCATTATCCCATTATCTGTCGCATTCCCCCATGACGAAGTCCAGACTCCCTAACACAGCGGGCACGTCGCTCACCATGCACCCAGGCAGAAGCTCTGGCAGGATACTGAGGTTCACGAACGATGGAGCGCGAATTTTCAAACGATACGGCACGCCGCCGCCTCTGCTGTTGATGTAAAAGCCAAGCTCGCCCTTCGGATTTTCGGCCGCGAAATAAATCTCGCCCGGCGGCGCGTCGAGCCCCTCCGTCACCACAATGAAATGATGAATTAACTCCTCCATCTTCGTCATTACCCGTGACTTGGGGGGAGTCATGTTTTTCCAATCCGCGACATTGATCGGTCCGTCGGGAAGCTTATCGATCGCCTGACGCAAGATCCGGACGCTTTGGCGCATCTCCTCGATCCGCACCAGATAGCGATCGT
>WNGP01004038.1_pt1 | contig 19833 bp, 17 predicted proteins | sample 5407671 | NCBI WGS metagenome assembly WNGP01 (sample SAMN13153381, study PRJNA577476) | soil metagenome | isolation source: 40 cm soil or saprolite under Garry oak tree replicate 2 | place: USA:California | collected 2016-06-15 | reverse complement strand
TCGGTAGACCGAGGGTGGCCTCTACTTGATCGCGATCCCCGGACATTTCCAGAAAAAAAAGACGGAACTCACCAACGGATCACATTATGCCCATCTTGCCCGTTACCTTGCGGCAGGTGACAGCTTGCGTAGCGATACCACGACTACAGAATGGTTGCTTGACAGGGGCAGCCGCGCTGCCCATCTTGAAGCTGGGAATCCACCCCGAAATTGAGCGGCCCGCAATCTTGAACAGATCAATGCCGTCAACAGCCGGTGCGACCATCGGTCTCCCTCCTGCACAAGTGGTAAATGAAGTGTTCCAACAGCCAGTCCGTCCGAGAGACGCGGACACCATTTACAACGCTCAAGAACAGTATACCTGAGGGGGAGCGGCTTTCCCAGGAAAATTTGTCCCAATGTTCATAATTCGGGGCAAGTGTGCATGTTTCAGGGCAAAAACAGTCGAAATTTCAAGGCATTTACCAACGGCTTCGCATGGCTAGAAATCGCTGATGATGGTAAGGAGGCGTTCAAGCAGGGTAGACCACGGACGTGATTCCAGCACGGGCAAGCCGAAGCGCTGCGCCTCGGAGGTAAGCCATTGCCCGTACAACCACTTCGCGCGGGCCTCCGTGCGCAGTTCATTTTCAGTTCGGTCAGCCATGCCTCGCCTGCGCGCCAGCGTGTTGGCGAAGAGCACCTCTTCCTCGGTCTCGATGAGAAAGACCGCGCGGACTTGACCACCGGCTGCTCGATCTCGCACTTCCGGGCGGGCGACCAGCGAGGGAAGAATGCCATCGCCTTCGATGATGAGGGAAGCTTTTGTATCGACATGATTGGTAATGACGACCTCGATAGCCGGGGAGATCACTTCACCGGCGGCGATGAGTCCATCGCGCAGGCGCTCCGGGGGGAGGTTCCAGATGCCAGGTGTCTCCTCGAAAAAGTATAGCGCTGCCGTTTCTCGTGGGAGGATGACGCGGCTCCACTGGAGCGCCAGCCGCAGATCATCTACTTGAAGCCAGGAGATGCCGAGGCGCAGTCCGAGCTGCCGCGCAAAGATAGTCTTGCCAACGCCGGAAGGGCCGCTGAGCAGCAGCACCTGCCAGTCGGTTTGATGAGTGGATATAGCGCTTTCTCCTCTCCAAGGAAGTGATTGACATAAAAATATTATAAAGGAGCGGAAGCCTGCGCGCGACTCTGATATGTTGCGAGCGTTTCCTGATCAGGATCGAGCACCATCTCTCCGCTCTTGCGAATGACCTTTATTTTAGCATTGATGGCGAATTGGTGTAAAATTGATGGGAAAGCCTTTCTCAGGATTGGAAAGCACCACGATGCGTAAGATCAAAACCATAAGGGAAGATGAGATGATCGCTGCCTTTTTGTACGCCGAACTCCAGTCGCCGCGCTCCATGAGTAAGGAGATACAAGCGTATTTGCAGCGAGATGGGATGAGCCCACGCGTCATTCTATCACCTGATCTTCACAATGAGCGAGAGAATGCATATAGGCGTGCCGTGCTGGGAGCATATCGAGGGTATGGGCAGGGACGTGAGTATTTTCAAGGCTTCCCCGAGGAGATGCGATGGGAGCGGGTCGGGCTTACCAGGCAGGAGTTGGAGCAGGTCAAATACATCGAGTACGACTACTGGGTGGAACTCTCAGGCGGTTCGCGTTTGGCGAGAGACGGGGCGAGGCGCGCTCTGGCAGGAATCGATGTCTTTGGCTTGAGCAGCCAGTATTTCGTGGATATTGCTGAAGCTCTCAGGCAAGGTGCACAGTTCCCCACGCTCATTTTCGTCGGGCGCGATGAAGAGAGCTATCTCGTCGTGCTTGAGGGACATGCACGACTCACTGCATATCTAACCGCGCCTGAATGCCTTCCAACCGAGTTAGAGGTTATAGTGGGATTTTCTGAGCAGATCACACAGTGGGGCTGTTACTAATGATGGATGTATTGGCCTCAAGGCCTTTCCGGACGGGATGTGCTGGCACCATCGTCTCCATGTGGGGTCGCCAACCACCGGACCCTCATGGCTGAACGACGCTTCATCGCGCTGCCCAGTCTAGGACCTCAGGAAGGACAGCAGGTCGGCATTGAACCGCCCCTTGTGCGTGCTCATGAGGCCGTGGGGCGCTCCTGGATAGATCTTCAAGGTCGCGTTCTTGACGATCTTCGCGGAGAGGAGGGCCGAGTCACCAATCGGCACGATCTGGTCGTCGTCGCCGTGGATGATCAGGGTCGGCACCTCGAACTTCTTGAGGTCTTCCGTCATGTCCGTCTCGGAGAAGGCCTTGATGCAGTCGAGTGCAGCTTTGAGGCCGACCTGCATCGACCACAGCCAGAAGGCGTCCAGAATGCCTTGCGAGACCCGGGAGCCCGGCCGGTTGGCTCCGTAGAAGGGCATGCTGAGCTCCTTGTAGTACTGCGAGCGGTCCGCGCTGACGCCGGCGCGGATCTGGTCGAACGCCTCGATAGGCAGGCCGCCCGGATTGGCCGCCGTCTTGAGCATCAGCGGGGGCACCGCGCCCACCAGCACGGCCTTGGCGATGCGCGAGGTGCCGTGGCGGCCGATGTAGCGGGTCACCTCCCCGCCACCGGTGGAATGGCCGACCAGCACCGCGTCTTTCAGATCCAGCGTGTCGATGAGCGCCGCCAGATCGTCGGCGTAGGTGTCCATGTCGTTGCCGTTCCACGGCTGGCTGGATCGCCCATGTCCGCGACGGTCATGGGCGATGGCACGATATCCCTGGGAGGCCACGAAGACCAGCTGGTCGTCCCATGCGTCGGCATTGAGCGGCCACCCGTGGCTGAAGACGACGGGCTGCCCCGTGCCCCAGTCCTTGTAATAGATCGTGGTGCCATCTTTGGTGGTGATCGTGCTCGTACTCATGGGATGAATTCCTCCTTTCAGGATCAACGCAGTCGAGTCCCTGGGCTCCTGTCCATGATTCTAACTAGCGTTTGACGTATATCCTTGCCAGCAGTTTCTTATTGTCACATATCTCCCCTCTTTGGCGAATATTTTTGTCAAACTACAATACGGCTACCTGGTTTAGTTTCTTCTCACGAGATCAGTAAAAGGTTATTATGAGGATGGCAAGCATGGCTGGGGCAAACGGGCATGGCTGGGGCAAGCCCAGCCACTACTATACACGGTCAGAGGGCGTCACAGCATCGTATAGTAGTGGCACCCCTTGCGGGTGCCATGTGCCTTGCTTGGGGCGGCTCAGGGCCGGTTTCAGTGTTTACCGGCTTCGACGGCGGGCCGAGCTTGACTCTGACCGCTGCCGACTGCAATGCGCTTGGGACGACTGGCCTCGCTCACGGGGATGGTCACGGTAAGGATACCGTTCTCATACCGGGTCTGGATCCTGTCAGCATCGATAGGCCTGGGGAAGGTGATGGTACGCTCAAAAGTGCCAGTAACCATTTCACGCATTAACCAGTTCTTGTGCTGGCCCTGCTGCCCCTCGTGCTGGTTATTGTGCTGGTTCTGATAGCTATATTGCCCCCTCACGGTCAGGGTATTCTGCTGAGCCGTCAATTCGATATCTTCAGGTCTCACACCGGGAAGAGCGATGTTCGCCTCGTAGCCACGATCCGTCTCACAGACATCCATAGGTGCAACCATCGACTGCGAACCCCCCATCCAGGTTGGGTTGACAAAGCTCTGCGAGAAAAGCTGATCCATAGCGTTACGCAAGGTGAGCGCTTCGCGTATGGGATCATAACGAGTCATTGATACCATATCGATATACCTCCTTTGTATCTTACTGGGTTTGCTTACGCTATTTGTTGCTAATTAAAAGGAGCAGGGAAGGCAGGGCTTCTTGCTTCTCTATTTATTATATAGCATCCAAGAATTCTTTTTAAGAAATATATCGATTATTAACACATGGATTCATTTACAAGGTGAGTTGTTTTCTTACATTATTGTTAAATGATGCATGCGTTTGACTGGTCGCGTAAAATTGCCAATCTCGATGCCGGGGGCTTCTTGCCTTATAAGCTCAAGCAGCGCCCCTATCCCCAGTGGCCTGCCCATTGATGCCAGCGCCGGCATGCGCGGCAGCAGCACCTCGGGGTCGATGTTGAGGTTGCGCAGTTGGATCAGCCGCAGACCTGTTTCGCGCACGAAGGCAAGCAGAGCCTCCACTTCGCGCTCGCGGTCGATTATGCCCGGAAAGCACAACAGGTTGATAGAGCTGTAGAGACCTGCATCACGCGCACGTTTCAAGGATTCCTTAACGTCCTCAAAGCTATAGCCAAGAGGGCGGTAATAGGCGGTATATGTTTCCGCGTGTCCGGAGATGGTGCTTGCGCGCAGGGTATCCAGGCCGGCATCGTAGAGTCGCTGCAGCCAGCGTGGATTGCTGGCGTTTGTATTGATGTTAATGACACCTTTACCGGTACGCGCACGTATAGCCTTGATAGCCTGCTCGATGCGCCGCCACTGCAACAATGGCTCGCCTTCACAGCCCTGTCCGAAGCTGACAATGGCCTCTTCGGCATGCTCCAGGTGAGGGACGGCTACCTCGACGATCTCGTCGACAGTGGGGATGAAGGTCAGGCGGTCCTGGGGGGAAATCAGGTTCTCCTCTTCTTGTTTGGAGATGCAACCAACGCAGCGAGCGTTGCAGCCGGGGGAGATAGCAATTGCCATCTCCCAGCGGCCAAAGAAGAGGTTGCTGGCCGTGGGGCACGAGTAGTCAAGCGCGCAGTGGGCATGCTGGGCTACGATACGATTACGCGGGAATGCAGCCTGTTTCTCGCGCACGAGGCGAGTCAAGGTGCGCCGGTTAAAGGCACGGGGGTGCCATTTACGTGGGTCATCTGTGCGCAGGGCGGCGGTATAGAGTTGGCCGCGCATACCGGCAACAGCGCAGTAGCCAAAGAAAGGCAATGGCTCGGTACCCGGCACTTTTTCATAAGCGGGCAACAGGGTGCGGGTGTAGCCAATGGGAAGCAGGGCAGCAGCAGCCCATCCAAGGGAGGCAGGGATTACATGCCGCTCGCCGCTCCGTTTCTGGCCAACGGCCAGGCGATCAGGCATCATTGCCAGCGTAACTCCGCCGGGCAGGGGAATAAGATCAGCGGACTCCAGGAGACGAGGGCCAAAGGCAAGCGCCTGCAGGCTGGGCTCTTCACGTATCTCGCCGCCGGGAGTGCAGTATATAACATATGGAGTCACTATAGTTTTCCTTGTTGCGCATGAATAGAGGTGAGTATGCGCGCTTTCAATGTGCCTGTACAGGCGGCGGTGTTATGGGAATCTGTGGATTGGTAGGGCGTTCATCGGCATACTCATCATCATAAAACCTGGGTATGGTGGCCGACTGTGTGCGAGCGGAGACACGCTGCTCCAGCTCCCGTGTTTCCTCGTAAACAAAACTAAGCAGGATATGGTTACCCCGCATGGTCTGGCATATATGACGGATGCGTGGATGTTCGGCCTCCATCCAGACATTGACCATCTCTTCAAGGGCGGACATGCTGTCTCCACACTGAGCGCTATCAAAGCCTTTGAACCTGTACACATGCTTGTCCTTTCGGCCCTATAATCCAACTTGTACTTTATGCCACCTATACGATTGTTTCTCCCCCACTTTGAATGGTGACTATTGTACCATGCTGGTAAGCAATTTGCTAGACGGCGAAATTATGGTTCACAGGAGCAGGCAGGCTTCGGCTGCAAGCCAGAAGAGTTTTTCGCGCACGGAGGCCTGCTCATCCCAGTTGCGGTCATCCCATTCGCTACCGCCCAGATCATCGCCTCCATAGAGCAGTTGTGCGAACTGGATGCCTCTAAACTGGGCAACGGCAAAAAATGCGGCGGCTTCCATTTCGACCGTCAAGCATCCTTCAGCCCTGCGGGACTGCACTTTTGCCGGTGTTTCACGGTAGATGGCATCGGTGGTCCAGGTTTTGGAAAGTACGTAGTCGACCTGGTGGGCCTTGAGCACTGTTTCAAGGGCGGCAACGCCTTGCTGACTGGCATTGACTTCCCGGCCAGGTGGGAGGTAGTGATAGGATGTACCTTCATCCCGGATGGCAGCTACCGGCACGATGGCATGTCCGACTGCGAGGGCACTATCAAGTACGCCGGCCCCACCGCAGGCGATGAAATTCTTGCAGCCAAGGGCGATCACCTCTTCAACCAGACCTGCTGCCAGCGGCGCTCCAACGCCAGGATGAAAGACGGCCAGGCGCTTGCCTTCGACTTCGAGTTCATAGACCGGGTGCGTCCCGATCTCACTCTTCAGGTGTTTGATGACGCGAGTTGCATGCCGTTGAGATAGTTGAGTAATGACGTCCTGAAAGAAGCAGGCAACGGCATGCGCGGGGATATCGATGGGTTTGATGATACGCCGGGGCTCAAGCATGGCTTCCAGCGTGCTATCAAATTCCAGGATGGGGTAGTCACGTTGCATGTTTTCTATCCTCTTCAACCTTTACGCCGAGGCGTTGCAAGTCCCCAAAGAAATGAGGATAGCTTTTGGCGATATGTTCAACGCCGGTGAGCGTGAGGCCGCGGCGACTGCGCAGAGCGACGATTGCAAGGGCCATGAGCAAACGATGGTCGTTGTGACCATCGACGATTATACCACCTTCGACACCCTGGGGCCGCCCCTGCACAAAAATGGCGTCTCGACGAGGAGTGACCGCGCAGCCGGCTCGCTGCAATTCAAGGCACAGGTCATCGATACGATCGGATTCTTTGTAGTGGAGATTCTCTATATTATAGAAGATACTCTCCCCATCAGCGAAGCATGCAAGCGCCACCAGGACGGGCACGCAATCGATGGCACGGTCACCGTCCATCTTGATGCCGCGTAAGCGGCACCCTCCACGCAACGTGATACTATCTCCATCGATATGCAGATCGGCATCCATCGCCTTCAGCGCATATAGCAAGGCTTCTCCATCCTCTTCTCCGGGGCGCAGGCGGGTCAGCCATATCTCACTTGTGGCGTCAGTCGTCACGGCACAGGCCGACAGCAGTGCAGCAGCGGAAGGATAGTCGCCTGGAACAATGTAATCACGCGGCTGGTAAGCCTGTCCAGCGGCAATAAAGAAATGCTGCCATGTCTCGTCATGTTCGACAACGATACCAGCCTCGCGCAGCACGTTCAGCGTCACCTGGAGCATGGCGCGTGATTTCAGGTCATCGATCACTACAATTTCCAGTGACTCTTCAAGCAGCGGCGCGAGGAAGAGTAACGAGCTCAGGTATTGTGAGCTGCGCGCGCCGGAAATGGTTACTTTGCCACCATGCAAGCGGCTGCCGCGTATGGTGACCGGTAAATAGCCTTCGGGGCCTGTACCCTCGCATATTGCGCCAAGCGAGGTGAGGGCTTCCAGCAGTTCGCGGTTAGGCCGTTTTCCAAGGGATTGCGGGTAGTCGGTGAGAAAAGTGACTTCTGGTAGGAATGCGCTTACACCGAGCAGCAGGCGCAGGACTGCTCCAGCGTTACCTACGTTGACGGCGATGGATTCTGCATGATACGGCCGCCCCACCCCACGAACACGTAGCACACGCTGCTGCCCATCGCACCAGGTAAGCTCCGCCCCCAGGGCGCGGCACCCGCGAAACAACGCGTCGCTGTCGTCGCTGGCAGCGGGAAATGAGACCGTGCTTTCCCCCAGAGCCAGAGTCGCGGCCAGCAAGTAACGCAGGGTATAGTACTTAGACGAGGGCAATACGGGCTCGCCGTAAATACGCTGTGCGGGAGCTATATGCAGCCCTGGCTTTGTACGAGCAGGAATATTAAATGTTTCTTCTTGCATAGATATTCTATTCGCTGGAAAGGCTTGCTTTCCCGGTCCTCCTCCTGCGGCAGTCATATTCACCCTATTGTAACTCATTCCATGAGAACAGTCGAGTCTACGAAGGTAACTCCTCAGGTGCCTGATGCCTCGCCGCCCACGACGGCTCGCGTCCTCTTGCGAACCACCGAAGGTGGTGAGGAGTTACCTTCGTAGACATGTGTTACGTCCTGATATGCCAATGTCCCACACTTGTTCGTCTTTTAGCACATCCTCATATACATTTCGTCTTTCAGAATGATATACAAATGAATTACACTGTCATAACAAAATATAGTGGAAATTAGCATTTTATAAATAGCCGTATTTTCATCATTTGCACGTGGTCTCTACTTGACTTCTAGTGTACTTTCTGCTATACTCAGCAATGTCCGATTTTGGGAAATATTTAGAAAAGAGGTAAGCTCGTGTACCAGCAGCGAGTTGTCATTGTAGGAGCGGGGATTGTAGGTCTTTCGACCGCTTATGCTTTACTGAAGAGAGGTGTACGCGAGGTTATAGTATTAGAGCAGGAGAGCGTTGATCACGTGCGATCTACTTCGCGGGGGCCATCGCGCTTGCTGCGCTTCGAGTATGGATCCGACGCTCTGTATGCGCGGATGGTACAAATGAGCTTGCAACGCTGGCGCCATCTCGAGCGTATGACGAAGCATATTCTCTATACACAAACAGGCTTGCTTCTACTGGGAACAGAGGATGACAACTATACCCTACCGAGCCATCATCTCCTGCGAGGTATGGGACAGCCCAGCGAACGTCTTTCTGAGCAACGCTGCCGGCAGCGTTTTCCCCAATTCGCCACGCATAACTACGATGTACTGGCATATAATAGCGAGGCGGGGATACTGCACGCATCAACCTGCCTGCGTGCACTCAAAAGCTTGATTCTCGACCTGGGTGGAGAGGTTTGCGAGTTCTGTCGTGTGTCCCGTCTCATCTCTGATGCGCAGGCACAGCCCGTGCGCATCCATCTCGATTCGGGCGGAGAGGTTTTGGGAGACCGGGTCGTACTGGCTACCGGCCCCTGGATACAGCGGCTGCTAGGCGATGAGCGCCTACCTGTGCACATGACGCGCCAGCACCTGCTCTATTTTGCCGGCCTGTCTCCGACTTCGTTCGGCATGGATACGTTTCCTGCATTTATTGCGCACGACCTGTATGGTTTTCCACTGCAGCGCGCAGGCAACGGAGGAGGACAGATGTGGTTGAAGGCTGCCTCGCATAGTTTCGGTTCGCGCATCGAGCCCGATGATATCTCTGCCCCGGACGAGCATATTGTTGCACAGGTCGCCAGAAGGCTGCGCGAGCTAGTGCCTGCTCTTCGCTGGGCAGAATTGGCACACGTCGACTCGTGCATGTACGATGTGACTCCTGACCAGGATTTCATTCTTGACCGCCTGCCATCAGATCCGCGTATTGTCTTTGCCACCGGGCTCACAGGGCACGGGTTCAAATTCGGTCCACTGCTGGGCGAGTTGTTGAGCAGCCTGGTCTGCGATACACAACCCGTGGTGCCACTGGAGCGTTTCCAGTTGGCTCGCTTCGCACATAACTGGGTACACCAGGGCAGCTCAGTGGCGTGAAGTATCATGCAGAACGGGGCGTGGATACCGGCACCGGTGAGCGCATCTTCAAGAGCAACCGCATAGCAAAGAAGGTCATCCAGGCCATGCCAATACTGAGCGAGATTCGCTCGAACAGGCCCGCAGGGCCATCCTGCGCGCTCGCTATCGCGAAGGCAGCGAAGAAAGCCACCATCAGGATGGCTGTGAGAACAGAATAGATGGCCCAGCCCTTCCATTGAGTATCAGAAGCGAAGCGTCGTGCGAAGACAAAACAGGATGCAGGGAGACCACCGAAGACCACGAGACCACCGAGGACCCAATGGATTATCCCGTGGAAGGTGCTGTGGAGAGCAGGTCCAATTGGCGTGCCTGGTGGGTAGCCTTGCGCTGGGTCGGTCACGAAGATCCCTGCCATAATGAGACCGACCCCGACTGCCGCGACTAGAATCGGCCCCCACGTCGCACCCCGGCCTCCACGCAGCGTTCGCCGGAGCCCAACCCCAAAGCCGAGAATGAGGAGACCGCAAACGAGGAAGTTCGTGATCTGCATCCAGCCCTGGTCACTCAGGCTCAATAGGCTTGCGGCCTGACGCCAGGCGTCGTAACCTGGACGGGTTGCCCCCTCGATGAGGTACACAATGGTGAAGAGGAGCGGGCCGATCGCGCCGCCTGCAATCAGGAGCCTGGTTGCCAGGGGATAATTCAGTGTCTGATTTTTCTCTGCCAGCATAATAAAATCTTCCTTTCCTTCAATTAATAGAAAGTAGTATACACTATTCGATAGGTTATATGCTAGTCAATAGGCTCTTCCCTACAGAAATTCTGTAGGGAAGAGATGCGGTGTAACAAACTAATCAAGGTATACGTCAGGCTCAACGTCATCAAGAGCAGACGACGATGTGAGAGAGCTCTATTGAGCATGAAAATCCTTTCAACACACGTGGTGAACATGGAGCAAGTATTCCTTCCGATTTAATGGATTATGATCCATACGCTTTCTTGTGGGATACTCCCCCTCTTTTTTGAGAAACCCGCCTTCTTGAGCCAGAAAAACGCCCTCACCCTCCGTAAAAGAAGGAAGTTCTCTCCTGAATTCCTCGGACGTTTCCACAGGCAGCGTGCCCGTCAAAAGGAACGTGTCGTTGTGCAGGATGGGTTGCTCGTAGACTGCCCTCCAGTGCCGACAATTTGAACATGGCTGTGCTAATCGCGCTCGCGGGGACGCTCAGTTCAAACTGGTTGATCGGTTCATAGACATCCGTGCCAGCCTGAGAGAGCGCCTCCATCAACACCAGCGGAACCAGGTTTCTGAAGTCGCTTGCCGTCGTTGCGGGTTGCATAGCCGTGTGGGTGAGTGTGACCACGATATCGGTCACTTCCCATCCGTACAAACCCTGCGCGAGGGTAGCGCGTACCGTCTCCTCGATCGCCCGGTAAAAGGCCAGAGGCAGAGCGCCGGGGGTACTTTTATACCTCACCCCGCTGACCACAGGCCCAGGCTCAACCCGAAAGCCAACGGTTGCCAAAAATGGGTTATCCGCCGCTCCTATGATTGCTATGGCCTGCCCTGTCCCCCTGGGCTTTTCGATACAGACGATGCCAGTCTCCGCGAACCGTACATCCAGACCATAGTGTTCCTTGAGCATGGTTTCGATCACCTCTTTTTGTACCTCCCCGAACATTCGGAGATAGATGGTCTGATGAACATCATCCTTCAAAACGTGGACAAGGGGATCTTGCTCTGCCAGTTCCAGAAGCACTTGATAGAGCTGATGATCTTGTTCGCGGCGCTTGGCTTCAATACGCGTCTCATACTTCGGCGTCGCGAAATGAAGCGTTTTTATGTGCTCGGACCACTCACCGACAACATCGCCTATCTTCACCTCTTTCAACCCCCAGACTTTACAAAACTCGCCTGCCCCCACATTTTGCGCTTGCACCGTTTTCCCTTCCCAAAACACATGCAGCTTTTGAATCTTGCCTGTGTACGTCTCGAATTCGCCGTCGTGCTTCCTCCTGTGCAGGTTCACAGAGGTTCTCACGCGCAGACTTCCCGAAAACACTCTGACAGAGGCGACTTTTTCTCCCGTCGCCTCCTTCTCCAGTTTAAAGACGACTCCCGATAATGGGGCCTCCTCCAGGCTAGTGTTGGAGGGAAACAGGTTGATGAGATCGGCAAGCAGCTCTCTCACGCCTGCGCCAGTGATAGCCGAACCCAAAAAGACCGGATACAGCTTTGCTTTCCCGACTTGCTGCATCAATGCCGTTCGTACCTGTCCTTCTGTGATGGTCTCTCCCTCCACATAGGCGGCAAGCAACTGCTCATCGAAGAGCGCGAGCTGCTCGATACATGCTTGCAAGAAGGTTGGATCTTGCAGGCGATTTTCAGCGACGGAGGCGTGCTTCGTCCCGATGTTTTCGCTTCTGTAGAGGGGGATGATATGCTCTGTGAGCTTTTCCTTGACGCGCTTGATGAGTTCATCCGCTTGAGCGCCGCTGCGGTCTATTTTGTTGATGAAGATGATTGTGGGGATACGAAGCTTTAAGAGGGCCGAGAGAAAAATTTTTGTCTGCGCCTGAATCCCTTCTACGGCAGAGATCAATCCCTTCTACGGCAGAGATCAGCAGAATAGCGCACCAGCTTGGTCTGACTTGAGCGGCTCTCATATTCGGCCAGATTTATGTACTCTATCAGCCTCAGCCTTGTATTGTTCAATGGCTTCCCGTGTACTGTACCAGCGTCCGGCTCGTTTGACGGCATCGATGCGTCCCTGCCGCGCAAGCCAGCCCAGGTATTCGACTGAGTAATCTGAAGACCGAGCTAATTTAGAGAGCAATTCATAAGAATCACCGGGCAAGGCAGCACATGCTTCAAGATAGAGGTCAAGCCCGGCTTCGGTCGCCTGCCCAATTAAGTTTGCTAGCGGGTTATAATTCCCTGTGTTGGCAGTATCGAGCGCCCGCATGTAGCGCACACGCCAGTCACGTAAAAGGAGGGCCGGGGGATATCCTTCGCGCATCAACATGAGGTTAAGCAAAAGGCGTCCAACCCGCCCATTTCCATCGAGGAAAGGATGGACAGCCTCAAAGCCGTGATGAGCGATAGCTGCACGCATCACAGGCTCATATTCCTTGCCTTCGCCATCGATCCATGCTATCCACTCACGCATGAGTGGCTCAACCCGGCTCGCCGGAGGCGGCGTCATATTTGCGCCACGAATATACACCGGGGCGGTCCGAAATTGCCCTTTTGCCTCTAGAATCTTATCCATTACCAGGCTGTGCAGAGCAAGGATCACCTCGCGAGTAACAGGTACATTCTTCTCAACCAGAGTTATCAAGTAGCTATAGGCCTCAGCGTGGTTGGTTGCTTCCAGATACTCGCGCAGCGCATGACCATGCACGGTCATGCCATATTCGATGACCATCTGTGTTTCGCGCAAGCTCAGGGTATTGCCCTCGATGGCATTAGAATGATAGGTTAGAAAGACACGCAAGTCATCGTTAAGACGATGCACCGTGTCTGGTGGCAAGGGGCGATAACGATCAAGCTGGGCCTTCTTGCGTTTGATGCGCTCGTCCAGGCGTGGGTCTATGTGTGGACGATCCGATTTGCGCGGCATAGCATCCTTTAGTTCTGCTGGGAAAAATATAATTGTAACGGATGATGGTAATATACCAGTACCCGTTACAATTATCAACCGTGAAGGGGTATCTTTCAGACCAGAGATTCCTCACAGTGCCAACATACGATCGAGGGCGATGCGCGCCCAGTGAGCGATCTCGCCATCCACGCTGACCTGGTTGATTACCTGGCCTTCTAGCAATCCTTCGAGCACCCAGGCCAGGTAGGCCGGGTGAATGCGGTACATAGTAGAGCACGGGCACACAATGGGGTCGAGGCAGAAGATGAACTGGTCTGGATGCTCTTTTGCCAGGCGATGCACGAGGTTGATTTCGGTGCCAACGGCCCACTGGCTGCCCGCGGGGGCCTGCTCAATCTGCTGGATGATGTACTCGGTCGAGCCATAAAGGTCGGCGGCGTCCACTACTTCGCGGCGGCACTCCGGGTGTACCAGGACCTTGATGCCGGGATACTCGGCGCGCGCTTTAGCAACCTGCTGCACGTTGAAACGCATATGCGTCGTGCAGTAGCCTTTCCAGAGGATGATCTTCGAGCGCTCCAGTTCCTCCTCGACGTTCTCAGAGGCCATGGGGTCCTTGGGGTTCCAGACGAACATCTGATTTTCGGCGATGCCGTACCTGAGGGCGGTATTGCGTCCCAGGTGTTCATCGGGGAAGAACAGCACGCGCTTGCCATGTTTGAAGGCCCAGTCTATCACTTTGGGAGCGTTCGACGAGGTGCAGACGACGCCGCCATTGCGCCCACAGAAGGCCTTGAGGTTGGCAGCCGAGTTCATGTAGGTTACAGGAACGACGCCCATGTCAGGGCCGAGGGTTTCCAGCAGTAGATCCCAGCATTCCTCGACCTCGGCAATATTCGCCATGTCGGCCATGGAGCAGCCAGCGGCAGGATTGGGCAGGATGACGCGCTGGTGAGGCGTGCTGAGGATGTCGGCGCTCTCCGCCATGAAATGGACACCGCAGAAGACGATGTAATCCGCCTGTGGGCGGGCCGCGGCTAACTGTGCGAGTTTGAAGGAGTCGCCGCGAAAGTCCGCGTACTTGATGATCTCGTCACGCTGGTAGTGATGCCCCAGGATGACAAGGCGGTCTGCAAGGGCTGCTTTAGTGGCAGCAATGCGCTGGTCCAGTTCTTCGCCCGGCATCTCTGCATAGAAGCTGGGGATAGTATCTATACGCTGCGAGTGAGCGTGCTGAGAACGTGTGAGCGGCGAGATGAGCGGTAAGATGCGCTCTTCTTTGCTTTCTGCACATGATGTTTGTAATGGCATTGGTTTCCTCCTTGCGGATGGGTCCTCAATCAAATTCCAATGATACGTCGAAATTGGGTGCTGAATGCGTCAGCGCTCCCAGCGATATGAAATCTACGCCAGTGGCGGCAACCGTGGCCAGGCGCGCGGGGTCGCTGCCAATGTTGCCGGAAGCCTCGATCAACACACCGGGTCCGCCACGGCGCACCAGTTCTACCGCCCTGCGCATCATTTCTATATCCATATTGTCAAGCAAGATGACATCCGCACGCGCTGCAAGCGCCTCCTGTACCTCTGCCTGCGTTTCGCACTCGACCTCGATTTTGAGCAGGTGGGGAGCCAGGCGGCGGGCGGCAGTGATGGCCGCCGTGATTCCTCCTGCAGCCTTGATGTGATTATCCTTGATGAGAACGCCATCGCTCAAGCCAAAACGGTGGTTGTGACCGCCACCAGCGCGCACGGCGTCTTTTTCCAGGCTGCGCAGCCCTGGTGTCGTCTTACGCGTATCGAGGATGTGCGCTCGCGTGCCCTTGACGGCGCTGACACAGCGCGCGGTGATGGTGGCGATGCCGCAGAGGCGGCCAAGAAAATTCAGGGCGACGCGTTCGGCACTGAGCAGCGAGCGAGCAGGACCGCTAAGGTGTGCCAGGATCTGACCTGGCTGTACGACCGCTCCATCCTGCACCAATAACTCGATAACAATTGTATCGTCGAGCAGGCGAAAGGTCTCAGCCGCGACGTTCAATCCGGCGATGACACCTGCCTGGCGAGCTATGATGCTGGCCTGTGCTTGCTGTTCACCGGGCACTGTGCTCGATGTTGTAATATCTGACCAGGCTCCATCTTCGTCCAATGCCCGGCGGATCAGATTCAAGGGTGGATTACGCATGTAAGGCTACCTTTTCTGGGATCGATGCGCCGGGAGCAGCGCTTGATCGCTGAAAGACGTAACGATGAGAGGCCAGCGCTTCATCCGGAGCCTGGTAATCGCTTCTCCAGTGGCTGCCACGACTCTCTTGACGCTGCAGCGCGGCATCGATGACGAGCCTGGCTACCTGGAGCATGTTCACCAGCTCTACCTGGCGCGGCGCAGCTTGCTCGCCAGTGTACTCCGTTGAACCTTCTGGCGGCAGCATGTTCCACAATGCTTCGACCCGGCGCTTTGCTTCTAGCAAGCCCTGGTGATCGCGGCAGAGGGATACATACTGCCACATGATGCGGCGTAGTTCGTGGAGGGCAGGGGCATTCCCTGTCCTCTGGGCAGGATTCGTCGCCCGTACCCCCCAGCCAGAGCGTAGGTGAGCAGCAGGGCGCGGGCTGTAGAGTGCCGATTTATCGAGCACGTCCTCGCCCTTACATTTAATAGAGAGTTCGGGGTGCCAAAGAGCAGCCCCTGGAGAGGGTTCCGTAAGGGCGCCGGCGAGGCGTAGGCCGAAGACCAGGCCTTCCAGTAGCGAGTTGCTGGCGAGACGGTTGGCGCCGTGCACGCCTGTACAGGCAACTTCGCCGACGGCATACAGGCCGGGCAAGGTGGTGCGGCCAGCGGTGTCTACCATGACGCCGCCCATGCAGTAGTGAGCGGCCGGCGCGACGGGCAGCAGGTCCTTTGCCAGGTCCAGGCCGTAGCCGCGGCAGACAGCAGAGATAGTAGGGAAACGAGCGTGCATGCGTTCAGCGGGCAGGTGACGAAGATCAAGGTACTGGTACGCGACCTCTTCGGCGAGCATCTCACTGAGAATGGCGCGGGCGACTATATCGCGCGGGGCAAGCTCGGCCTGTACATGGTATCCCGGCATGAAGCGTTCCCCGGCGTGATTGCGCAGGTAGGCGCCTTCTCCGCGCACGGCTTCAGAGATGAGGTGCGAACTACCACCCAATACCAGCACGGTCGGGTGGAACTGCATGAATTCAAGGTCGGTCAATGCCGCTCCTGCGCGCCAGGCCAGGGCCAGCCCATCGGCGGTTGCCCCAGCGGGGTTAGACGTGTGCAGCCAGAGACCGCCAGCTCCGCCATTCGCCAGGACGGTGGCACGCGCCTCGATGGTGAAGGTCTCACCAGCATGATTCACAGCGCGCACACCATGGCAGGTCCCATCTCCCACAAGTAGATCACTGACAAAGGTTTCTTCGTAAAGCATAACCGAGGAGCGCTTTGCCAGCGCGGCCACCAGCGCTCGTTCAATTTCTGCCCCGGTAGCATCACCGCCGGCATGCAAGACGCGCCAGCGACTATGGGCAGCTTCACGGCCAAGCAGCAATCCATCAGCCGTAGCATGAGCGTCGCTGCCAGGTCGAGCCCGGTCGAATTGCACGCCCATTTGCATGAGCCATCTCACGGCAGCAGGGGCTTGCTCAACCAGGACGCGTACGGCTTCGCGGTCGCAATGACCTGCGCCAGCAGTCAGTGTATCTTGAAAATGGAGTGCGGGACTATCGTCCGCCCCAAGGGCTACCGCAAGGCCGCCCTGAGCATAGCGCGTGTTGCTTTCCCCAAGTTGCCCTTTGGTAAAGAGGGCGATACGCAGCGAGTCCGGTAGACCCAGGGCGACCGAGAGGCCCGCGATACCTCCACCTATGATAGCTACGTCGTAAGGCTGGCTGTACGCCATTGTCGATATCCTTCCCTTTTGACTAAGTGTAAAAATAACACTTAGTCACGAGTCAAAAAAAGCAAAGGTGTTATTTTTACACTAACCTTTGTCTAAGGAGTATACCAGACAATTTTCATAAAAGCAAGTTGAACAACGTGACCGGCAATAGTTAATAACCTGAGCATCTATCTTTGAGGCGACCATTTCCCTTGACGTGGATGTGTGTTTGCTCTACAATGCCGATAGCATCACCTCAACAAGAGAGCGACCTGCAAGAACATGCTTGCCTCTGGCTGGGCATTAGGAGGCCACAAATGGCCGACCGAGTAGGACAACACTTTGGCAACTACCGACTGGTCACCCTGTTGGGACAGGGCGGCTATGCCGAGGTCTACCTGGGCCAGCATGTGCGACTGGAGCTGCAAGCGGCCATCAAGGTGCTGCATACCCATCTGACCGGACAGGAGGCCGAACACTTCCAGCAAGAAGCCCAGACGATTGCCAAGCTGACGCATCCCTCGATTGTGCGCGTCTTCGATTTTGATGTACAGGAGGGCGTGCCCTTTCTGGTGATGGACTATGCCCCCAATGGCTCGTTGCGGCGGCGCTACCCCAAGAGCACGGTGGTCCCCTTAGCTCAGATTGTCTCTCATGTCAAACAGATAGCCTCCGCCTTGCAGTACGCGCATGATCACAAGTTCATCCATCGTGATGTCAAGCCGGAGAACATCCTCGTGGGGCGGCAGCAGGAGGTGCTGCTCTCGGATTTTGGGCTGGCGGCTCTGGCGCACAGTAGTGGCTCGCTAAGCACCCAGGAGGCGCTTGGCACCCTGGCCTACATGGCTCCTGAGCAGATCGAAGGCCATCCTCGTCCGGCCAGCGACCAGTATGCATTAGGCGTGGTGGTCTACGAGTGGCTGTGCGGAGCACGCCCTTTTGAGGGCTCAGCAACCGAGGTGATCGTGCAGCAGTTGAGTATGCCCCCTCCCCCCTTGCATGAGCGCGTAGCCACCATCTTGCCAGAGCTAGAGCAGGTGGTACTGCGGGCACTGGCTAAAGACCCTAAAGATCGCTTTGCCTCAGTCGGGGATTTTGCCACGGTCTTCGAGCAAGCCAGCCTGCTTGCTCCAGCTCATCCCATGCAACTTGTCCAGCAGCAGCCTTCCCCAGAACTAGCGGCTGCGCCCGACTATGCCACAGTGGCTGTCCCGATGAATCACCCCACTCCTCCATTGGAGGCAACGACACCGGTCGAACAGCCGCCAGGCGAACTCACCACGCCCCAGAGCCAGTCTGAAGACGAGATTCCCTTGCCAGGTCGGGTTGTGGCGCCTACGGCTGCTATCGTGCCCTCTCCCCTGGAGCCTGGCATACCTGTCCAGGGGAAGACCAGGCGCCTATCTGGTAGGAGCGCGGGCCTGCTGATCGGGCTGGCGGTTGTGATCATCGCAGCAGGCATGGTGGGCAGCACGAGCCTGCTCGTCCGCTTCGGTGTGATAGGCCCACGAAGCAGTACCACCTCTCCGGTACGCGGAGGGACCTGGACTGAGGACGTATATGTAGACGTAGATTCACTCATTCCCAATGGCGGGAGCTTTGGTTATCCTCTTCAGGCGCTCTACCTGCCCCTCTTCTATGGGGATGCACAAGGCGTAGTGCATCCAGGTGCAGCGAGCGAGATTCCTACATTGCAGAATGGAGGCATCAGCGCCGACGCCAAAACCTGGACGTTTCATCTGCGACCCCACCTGGTCTGGTCGAATGGGCAGCCCTACGATGCGCGCGACGTGGACTTCACCTGGAAGCTCTGGCTCAACCCCAAGTTCGGTGCTGCCTTCCCTTTGGCTAATCCTGCTGGTCTGAACCTGATTACGTCGGCGGGCGTCTCGGCTGACTACCTGACGATCACCTTCCATCTCAAGCAAGCCTATGCCCCCTTCCTCTCACTATGGGTGGATGGTATCCAGGCGCCGCTGCCTGCGCATCATTTCAGTTCGATGCCGCCCGAAGCCATTTTAAAGTCGCCCGAGAACCTGAACCCCAAGGTCACGAGCGGCCCTTTCATAATGAGCGAGAGCCAGCCCGGCGATCACTACACGCTAGTGCGCAACTCCCGGTACTACCGCGCCAGCGAAGGACTGCCCTACCTCGACAAGGTCGTGTACCGCGTCGTCGCGGATAGAAATGCCGTCCTCAAGGATCTGCAGGCCGGTACCCTCACTGCAGTTACGTACCTGGATTTGACCAAGGTGCAGGAATACCAGCGCTTCACCCACTACACGCTCGTCCCTCTGTCCAGCAGCGCCACCTTCGAGGCCCTGTTTTTCAACTTTCATAATATGGTGCTGGCCAGCCACCTGGAAGTGCGCCAGGCCATGGCGATGGCCATTGACCACCAGGCTTTAATCGATGAGGCGCTCCATGGGTCTGCCAGGCCGCTGTGCACCGACCATCCCTCGGCTCTGCATCCAGGCTATCAGCCTAGCCTTACCTGTCCAGTATTTGATCTGGCGGCGGCCGACAAACTCCTGGAAGACAATGGTTGGGTAAAAGGACCCGATGGGGTGCGCGCCAAAGGGAAAGAGCGCCTGGAGTTTGAGTACTCGACTACAATTCTATTCACTGAATACCGTATCGATGTTGAAGCGATCCTGCAGCGCAACTTCAGGGCGATCGGTATCAAGCTCGACATCCAGAACTATGCCCATTCCACGTTCTTTAACTCCTTCTTGCCTGGGGGGAAGGCATCGCCACCCGCGGGAGCCGTGGCGGGCCGGTATGACATCGCCGAGTGGGCAAACTTCTTTGGCTATGACCCTGATGATTCCTGGATACTGGCGTGCGATCAGATCCCGCCCAAGGGATACAACGTTGACTTCTATTGCAACCCTGCCCTCGATGCCCTCTACCAGCAGGAACTGGCGACAGCAGATCCGGGCGTGCGCCAGCAGATCTTCGATCAGATC
>WNGP01006874.1_pt1 | contig 19837 bp, 21 predicted proteins | sample 5407671 | NCBI WGS metagenome assembly WNGP01 (sample SAMN13153381, study PRJNA577476) | soil metagenome | isolation source: 40 cm soil or saprolite under Garry oak tree replicate 2 | place: USA:California | collected 2016-06-15 | reverse complement strand
GATTGGGTTTTCATTGCAGGCTGCGTCGGAAACTAAAAAGGAAGCGACGGCACCTGCGCAATCCAACCAAAAGCAGTTCAACACACCGAAAGAGGCGGCCGACAGTCTTGTTCAAGCGGCGGAATCATTTGATGTCGCAGCCCTGACCGAGATCTTGGGACCAGACAGCAAAGACATCCTCAGTTCAGAGGATCCAGTTTCAGATAAAAACAAGGCGCTCGCCTTTGCCGCCAAGGCGAAGGAAAAAACTGCGCTCGGAACAGCCCCCAAGGATTCTAACCGCGCCATCCTTACGGTTGGAAACGATAATTTCCCGCTGCCGATTCCGCTCGTAAAGAACAAGGGGAAATGGATGTTCGATATGAAAACCGGGCGTGAAGAGATCTTAAACCGTCGAGTTGGGGCCAACGAATTGGATGCGATTGCGATCTGTCGTGGATTCGTGGAAGCACAACAAGAGTACGCGCTGGAAAAGCACGATGATTCCAAGGTGAATCAATACGCCCAGCGCATCATCAGCACGCCGGGCAAGCATGACGGTCTGGCGTGGCAGAATGCGGACGGAACTTGGGGCGGGCCTGTTGGTGAGACGGTCGCCAAAGCCCTTGAACAAGGTTACACCCAGAAAGCGCAACCTCAGCCGTACCACGGTTACTATTTTAAGGTGCTTAAAGGACAGGGGCCGGCTGCGCCGATGGGACAAATGGATTTCGTCGTGAATGGCGCGATGATCGGCGGTTTTGCGCTGGCGGCGGCTCCCGCTCAGTATCGCGTCACAGGGGTAAAAACATTTATGGTTGGGCCTAACGGCGTCGTTTACGAAAAAGATCTCGGCCCTGACACATTGAAGGCGTTCGAAGCGATCGACCGTTATAATCCGGACAAGACTTGGAAGGAAACCGACGACCAATGGCCCGAAGAGGAAGAGACCTCAACCCAATGAGTCGTGGTAGGGCATTTTAGTTAACGTCAAAGGCGATGAGCTATTGTATGGGCGTTACCTTATTGATACGGGCGTTCTGTCCTTCGACCAACTGAAGCAGCGCAATCGAATCAACGAACGCGCTCGAACCGCAAATCAGGACCTCGATGTCTGGCGGCGAAGACGAGAAGGCCTCCCGCGAAGTGACTAGCTTGCCAGGCAGGACTCTTCGAGAGGTGAACAATTCACGTGATTCTGCGCTTCTTTGAAATCTCCAGGCGACGGTTCGCGGATCTTCTTCTCTTCGGGGTTACTTCAACAGAGCTGGTCGTACTTGTTCTACTGACACCCACTTTCACGGTCGCGGACTGGATCTACGTCCTCCAACATTTGATGGTTCTTGCTATGTGGCGTGGCCGGCGGCCGGGCTCGCCCTGGTAACACTCGCTGCTGGGTTGAGTCTTGTTAGCCTTCTCACGATCGGGAGAGTGTTCGGGGTCCGCCCGGCATTAAGAGATTTGGTGACAAGTGGCCCCTACCGATTCGTCCGTCACCCGATGTATCTCTCATACGTAATGGCAGACATCGGGTACAACCTACAGGAATCGAATTTCGTCACACTCCTCTTTGTGTTGGTCGGTTGGGCGTCTTTGGTCTACCGCATCGAAGCCGAGGAGCGAGTACTCTCTCAACATGCCGCGTGGCCGGCCTACTTGGCGTTCGTACGCTACCGCATTTTCCCTGGGCTTTGGTGAAGTAGCGATCCCGATGCGCCCATAAAGTACGTTCCTCTCATCGGCCGTTAGCCATTTTCGAATCGCACCGCGTAGGACCATCGTCCTATAGTCGACCCGCACGCGCTTCAGCGAAGCTTAGCTTGCGCATGCACATGGTTAATTCGCCAATTGAAACCTTACACGCTTGTTGGAAAGCGGTCCCGGATGCGCCTCATTTACGCTATTGTGCGGCGCATCACCTGATCGCATGGCAACCGCACCGCGTGCTGGACGATCGCCTTCTGACCCGAATCGATGCGTGGCTTCTCGCGACCGAAGAAGTTTCACCGCCATGTAAGCGCTTCATTGATTTCAGTCGTTTGACTAACGTCTCGCTCCCGATCGGACATGCCTTCACCGTCGCCCCGGCGACTGCCGATAAATCTGCCGCCGATGCGCCGGTAAAATGCGCACTTTTTTGCGATAAGCCGATCGGGTTTGCCATTGCGCGTCTCTACGAAACACTGACGACGACTTCATCGATCGAGGCTCGCGCCTTTCGCGATCGGGCCGCGGCCGCGAAATGGCTCGCCGTTCCGGCGCACATTCTGAATCTCGGGCACGAGTCGGCGCCTCACCGTTGGAAGACAGTTCGGTCAATCCATCAACGGCACTTCACGATTTGAGCTGACGACCCCGGTGCTGCGTCGCTTTTCCGCGATCGAACTCCTAGTCGCCCTGGTGGCGTTGTTCGTTTCGTTTCCATTCGTTGAACGATTTCCTTCCGGCGCCCTCATTGAATCGATTCTACTCACCCTCGTACTTGTCTCCGCGGTATTCGCGATTGAGGGAAGGGACGCATTTTTGCAATTCCTAACTCTGGCGCGTCCGGACCGCGAGATGTCCAAAAGCGACCGGCTTCCCTCGTAAAAACGACCGGTAGGTGCGAAGCCGTTTGGACACGGAAAAGATTCAAATCCCGAAAAAATACTCAAATATTCCGTGAAGGTACACTGCAGCCACGCATTTTGCGCCCGGCGGGGGTCGAACCCACAACCTTTAGCTCCGGAGGCTAACGCTCTATCCAGTTGAGCTACGGGCGCGGCAAGTGCCGATTATAATTCGTTGGATCGACAATCACAAACCCGCACGAACTTGCTTTTTGCCGGGCTTGGAGCAAACTGAACGCCCGCCTCCGCCAACCAGCCTTCGCATAAAGCTACGGCGGGTCGAGAGGCTACGGCGGGCAGGCCCCTTGGAATCCCGATTTTATGAATCGCATTATCGATCTCATCGAAAAAGAGCAGCAGAAGGACGACGCCAACAGTTTCAAGGTTGGCGACAGCATTCGGGTCCACACCCGCGTCGTCGAGGGGGATAAGGAGCGGATTCAAATTTTTGCCGGCATCGTGATCGGACGCAAAGGCCGGGGTTTAAATGAAACCTTCACCGTGCGCCGCATTTCGTATGGCGAAGGGGTCGAACGGGTTTTCCCGCTCAACTCACCGCGCATCGCAAAGATCGAAATCGAGACCGAAGGCAAAGCCCGCCGCGCGAAATTGAATTATCTCCGGCGGCGCAAAGGCAAAGAAGCGACCACGGTTCGGGAATAAAAACTGAATCGCTGAAAGTCCGAGCCGGACTGGCGTTTTTCAGCTTTTCCGCGTTTCAGTTTTTCAGTATTTTTCGCCGATGTATCGGCGCTGCGGATTTCGTTACGAAAAGAAACTGCGCGCCGCCGGCGTCATTCGAATCGCCGGAATCGATGAGGCCGGTCGCGGTGCCCTAGCCGGACCCGTTGTGGCCGCAGCGGCGGTCTTGCCGGAAAAATTTCGCCACCGAAAACTAAATGATTCGAAACAACTCGCTCCGGAACTGCGCGAGACAATTTACGATGAGTTGGTTTCGAATACCGAGATCACTTGGGCAGTTGGCATTGTCGACCACATTGAAATCGATCGGATCAATATTTTGCGCGCAACGCATGAGGCGATGCGCATGGCTCTCGCGGCGCTCGCAATGCCGCCAGATCACGTCCTGATCGACGGTCTTCCGGTTTTTCCATTCCCATTTCCGCAGACGGCCATCATCGACGGCGACTGCTACAGTTTGAGCATTGCCGCCGCCAGCGTGATCGCCAAGGTCACACGCGACCGGATGATGCGTGACTTCTGCGCCCAATTTCCGGAATATTGCTTCGCCCAGCACAAGGGCTACACCACCGAACTCCACCTCACCAGACTTCATGAATTTGGACCCTGTCCGATCCATCGCCGCTCTTTCGAGCCGGTGGCGCAACCGCTTCTCGCGCTCGAAGGAATTGCCTGAACATCTCCGTCGCGGCGTGCGCGGCGAGAAGTTGGCTTGCCGATTCTTGCGGAATCACGGCTACAAAATTCTTTACCGCAATTTTCGCGACCCGACCGGCGGCGAGATCGACATCGTCTGCCGCGACAGAGAAACACTCGTTTTTGTCGAAGTAAAAACGCGCGGTGGCGAAGATTTTGGCCGCCCGATCGAAGCAGTCAATCGACAAAAGCAATTACGGGTCTCGAAAGGCGGTCTTGCCTGGCTGCGTTTGCTCGACAATCCGGATCTCGATTTTCGTTTTGATGTCGTGGAAGTTTTATTGCCGGATGAGGGCGATCCGCGGCTTGAGTTAATTCAAAACGCGTTCGAATTAGCTCAGCCTTACATCTACTAGCGAGCGCGGCGGATAGAACCGTTCGCTTCGCGGGATGCGATCCTTAAACGGAACGACGGAGGAATCACATCATGGCAAAAGTCGTAAAAGTCATCGAGTTGCTCTCGGAATCGCCGAAAAGTTGGGAGGACGCCGCGCAAAACGCAGTCAGAGAAGCGAGCAGGACCCTGCGCAATATTCGCTCGCTCTACGTCAAGGAGATGGCCGCGGCAGTCGAGAATGGAAGGATCACGAGTTACCGGCTCAATTCGAAAGTGACTCTGGAATTAGAAAGCACGCGTGCCGGTAAAAAATAGTCGTCACATCAGTTGGTGCGACCCGCCTTCGGTCCGAGCCGGACTGGTATTAAGGCTACGGCGTGGCAAGAAGAACCGAACCGAACCACGCTTACATGAGTTCGTAGGACAAGACGCTCAAGCAGTAGATCGCAGCCGTTTCAACGCGGAGGATAATCGGTCCGAGCGTGATCGGCAGACAGCCATGCGTTTTCGCAAGCGCGAGCTCAGCCGGCGTGAAATCGCCTTCCGGCCCCACTAACATTAAAACACTTTTCGGCCGATCTCGATGCTGGTCGGTGTAATCGCCGAGAATTTTTTTTAAGTGAATGGCGTCGGGTTGGAGTGACCCGATCAAACGAAGATCGAAATTGCCGGCGTCGGAAAAGAAATCCTTCAGCTTTCGCGGCGCGTTCACTTGCGGCAGCCAATTTTGGCCACATTGTTTGGCGGCTTCGATCGCGATCTGTTGCCATTTTGCCTTCTTTTGTTCCGCTTCTTTTTTATCAAGATCGACAATCGTGCGCTCGGAGATGAGCGGCGCGATTTCCGCAGCTCCGATCTCGACCGCCTTTTGCACGATCAAGTCCATATTTTTTCCCTTCGCAACCGCTTGTCCGAGTGTGATCCGGCAACGGAATGGCGGCGTTTCAGTTTCCTGTAACCTGCGAAAATGAACTTCGTCGCCGGAAAGATCGACAATCTCGGCAGTGATCTCGCGTCCGCGACCGTTAAAGAGAACCGCGCGATCTCCGCGTTTCATCCTCAAAACGTCGCCGGCATGATGCGCCTCCGCGCCACTCAAACGCAATGCGTCTGGATTCCAGTTTTCCGGTGAGATGTAAAAGCGATGCATCCAGCCGCAGTCGCGTCATTTCTCGCTGTGAAAACTATTCGTAGCCTCGCGCAGCTGCTCGTTTTGTTTCTGCCAGCGCGACTTCAGCGTCCAAGCCAGAATCTGTTGAAAATAATCGCCGTCATCGACGGTCGTGTGCAGAAAAACAAGATTTGTTCTGTTTTGAGTCCCGCTCACTTCATCTTGCAAAGCGGGATGGCCGTCGATCGTCAACGAAACAGTTTCGGTCGCTGACGAATTCTGCATTTTCTGCAACATCCGATCCCGCGTCAGCTGATGATGTTTTTCCAACGTGACATTTCCGACCGCAGATTTCGCGTCGCTGATTACGATCAAATACATTTCGTTGTCCTTGTAACCGACCTGGAGCGTGGCCTGCTTGTTTAGATTTGGCATTTTCACCCAAAAACCGGAAGCGGTGACGCTCAATTTGCCATCCTCAGAGACAATCTGTTGCCGTTTGACTGCGACATCGTGCAGACGCTCACGCTCTCCGTGAATCATACCGACGAGAAACCAGACCTGAAGCACAGCGATCGGAATCGCGACGTAACCCAGAATCAGTCCGGCTGTGGCGATTCCTTTTCCATGAAGAGCGCCACCAGATTTCTTAATAGCCGACCACGCCACGTGGCCGCAAACGATAGCCGGAATCGCCGTTAAGAACGCTCCACAGAAAAACGAAAGAATCGCGAGCACGAGGCTCACGGTCGCGATCGGCGCGGTGCGAGGCGTGGACGAGGTTGGCGTAGGCTGTGCGGGTAACATTGGTGGAACTGATGGGTCGGCCATCGCGCCGTTTTACCGAACCGAAGGACGAAAGCAAGACCAGGCGCGGCAGTTTCTTGCCGGGGATCGAGATCGTCAGTGAAAGAATTCTTTCGCGCGCTCGAAAAAGCTTTTTCGGAGCGGCGTGTTTTCCTCACCACACAATTCGGCAAACTCCTGCAGCTTCGCGCGCTGCTCGCCATTGAGTCGGGTCGGCACTTCCACCATGACGCGCACAAGGAGATCACCGCGCTCGCGTCCGTTGACGTGAACGACGCCTTTGCCCCGAAGTTTAAACATCTGGCCGCTTTGTGTGCCCGCCGGAACTTTCAAATTCGCTTTGCCTTCCAGCGTTGGCACGGGCACTTCGCCGCCAAGCGTGGCCAGTGTAAACGGAATCGGCACCTCGCAGAAGAGACTATCTTCGTCGCGTTGGAAAATCTTATGCTGCTGAACGTGGACGACGACGTAAAGATCGCCCTGGGGACCGCCGCGAATGCCAGCCTCGCCCTTGCGCGGCGAACGAAGCCTTGATCCGTCGGCGATTCCCGCCGGAATTTTCAACTTTATCCGGCTCGGTTTTTCCAAGCGGCCTTCGCCCTCACACGCACGACACGGTTTTTCGACGATGTGACCAACGCCGCGACAGCGCGGACAAGTTTGGGAGACTTGGAAAAATCCGCGGGAGCTGATTACCTGCCCTCGACCGCCGCAAACGGGACAATTAATGCTGCGTGCCCCCGACTCAGCCCCCGTGCCTCCGCATTTATCGCAGATATCCAGTTTTCGGACTTCGATTTCTTTTTCCGCGCCGAATGCGGCTTCCTCGAGCGTGATTTGCATGTCGTAACGCAAATCCGCCCCACGTTGTCGATCTTCGCCCGGACCGGTGACTCCGCCAAAAAACGTTTCAAAAATGCCGCCGCCAATTCCTCCTCCGCCGCCGAAGACTTCGCGGAAAATGTCGAACGGATCGTGGAAGCCGCCGCGGAAACCGCCACCTTGCTCAAAGGCAGCGTGACCAAAGCGATCGTAGGCGGCGCGCTTGTCCGCATCCATCAGGACGTCGTAGGCCTCGCCCAGCTCTTTGAATTTTTCCTCGGCGTGCGGATCGTCCGGATTTTTGTCGGGATGAAATTTTACTGCGAGCTTGCGATAAGCGCGCTTGATCTCCTCTTCGGACGTATCACGACCGACTCCGAGAACTTCGTAGTAATCGCGTTTCTTGGTTGCCATCTTGAGAAAGTGACGAGTGACAGGTGACCAGTGACAGCAGTCAGCAGCAGCCGGGCCGAATTTTACTCATCACTTGGTCACTTCTTTGACCCGCTCGAGACGACGACAGCCGACGGCCGAAGTAAGCGATCCTTGAAACGATAGCCGCGGCGGGTCTGGCGAATTACAAGTCCCTCGGGGACTTCATTGCTCGGCTCGTGCGCGATCGCTTCGTGCAGATTCGGATCGAATTTCTGGCCAACCGCTTCGATCGGCTGCAATCCGTTTTCAGCCAGAAAATCCTGAAGCTGTTTTAGCACGAGGCTCATTCCAGAATAGATCGGCGACTTTTTACCCCCCTCACCGCGCGCCGCTTCCAAACCAAGTTCGAAGTGGTCAACAATCGACACGAGTTTTTCGAGGAAGCTGGTGTTGGCATATTTTATCGCCTCTTCTTTTTCGCGAGCGCACCGTCTCTTGTAGTTTTCAAAATCGGCCTGGCTCCGCATTGCCAAATCGCGAAACCGATCCAGGTCTGCCTGTAAACCTGCGACCGGGTCGTCCACGTCAGTTTGGTCCGCGTCCGACTGCTTCCTCAGCTCGTCAGCTTCAGTTAGCGGAATTTTTTTCATGTTTTTCGGATCGCAATCATAGTGATGTCGTCGTTTTGCGGGGTCGAACCGACGAAATTTCGCAAATCATCGATCAACCGTGTGACGATCGCCTGCGCTCCCTCTTTTGCGCTGGAGTGAACCGAACCAATCGTTCGCTCCAATCCAAATTCGTTCCCTTCATTATCGAGGGCCTCGGTGATTCCATCCGTATAAAGAAGGATGCAATCATTGCGCTCGAGCGGCACAGCGACGTCCGTTGTTAACCTGTCGAACACGTCTCCACTGTCAATGCCAACGACCATGCCCGGCGTCTTCAATGGTGTAACATTCTGCGATTTCTGTTGGTAAAGCAGCGGTGCGTCGTGTCCGGCGCGCGCGAGCGTAACACCGCCGCGGACATGATCGAGCACGAGATACGCCATACTGATAAACATGTCTTCCTTGATGTCGGGATAAAGTTGCCGATTTACTTTTTGGAGAACATCGGCCGGCGACGGATTCCCTATCGCCTGACTGCGCAGAACGCTCCGGCAGATGGCCATGATGAGCGACGCGGGGATGCCCTTACCGGAAACATCCGCGATGGCGACGCCCAAACGTTCGTCGTCCACTTTGATGTAATCAAAATAATCGCCGCTAACCTGGCGCGCCGGCACGTTCATGCCACTAATCTCAAATCCGTTTACGATCGGTGCTTCGGCCGGAAGAAGAATCCGTTGGATGTCGCGCGCGATCGCCAAGTCGTGATCGAGTCGCTTCTTTTCGTTCGCCTCCGAATAAATAATCGCATTGTAAAGCGCGAATGCCGATTGCTCGGAGATCGATTTGAAGACGACAAAATCGTTTTGCGAGAATGGGGAACCCATTCGGCTGTTGGCAAGAGCGAGCACGCCCATGTTTTGTTTCGCGTAGAGAAGCGGCGCCACCATCACGGAAGTCGCGCCGAGCGAACTGTCTCGCAGCGTCGCCAGTTCCGGTGCTTCGGAAAATTCATTCAGGCAAAGCGGCGTGGCCGCCTGCCACACGCGCCCAAGCACTCCCTCACCGTTTCCGATATTGTGGACCCGAAGAAAATTTTCTAATGCGACCGGCGTCCCCGCCGTTTGCTGCAAAATATGCGGCGGAACGTCCACCAGCGGCGGACAACCCTTCGAAACGAAAGTCGGCACAAGCTTGGTCCCGGTTCGATCAGTCAGATAAAGCGCGCCACCTTGTGCGTCGAGGACGCGGGTCGCTCCTTCGACAATCAATCGGTGCAGATCCGCCGGCCTGATTGTTTCGCTGAAAGCCTCGCCCAGCCCGTGCAGGAAATCGAAAACCAGCGTCTCCTCGACCTGAATTTCTTCCTGCGAATGTTCCAACCGGCGAATGCTTCGGCGTTGTCGCACCAGCGTATAAATCCACGCAGCCAGACACGCGATCAGCAGCCAGAAGAGAATGGATGGCCGCATGAGGTAGTGGCCAGCTTACTTCCCCGCTGTCGTTTGATGGAGGTCCTGTTTTAGATAATCGAGAACGTCTTTGAACCGGGAAACATTTTCTGGCGCTGCTTCGCACAGAGCTTCATGCGCTTCCAGCATCGTTTCGGCCTGTTCTCTTTTTTGAGCGTTGGCGCGGTCGAGCATGTTCTCCTTCATCTTCTCGCATTCAGGAGCGGTCGCACCGTTCGAACGGATCTCGAAAATTTGATCGAGCCCAAGCCCGGAAAGAAGCTGGCGACTGCGATCGCCGCAATGAACAACATGAAGATGACCCTGGCCCAGTTCCTTCAAACGTAGGGCCACTGCCGCCATCGTTCCCATGAAGGTAGAATCCATCATCGCGCAACGTTCCAGATCAATAACAAACTCGCGGTAACCGCGGTTGACCATTTCTTGCGCGAATTCCTTCAGGCTCCCGCTGTTCAGGAAGTTGCCCTTGCCTTCCACTCGCACCCAAACGGCGGGACCGTTCACGCCCACTAGTATCGATGACTGCACAACTGAGTAATTAATGATACAGGCTCGACGTCGACGCTGTCAAATTGTCGACGTCTCTCAACCGTAAGGCCTTGCGCCCGCTATTCCCACATGTAGGAATGCCTTTCAGCTACAATCGTGCCGTTTTCAATGAGCAAACAGCGCCACGCCGTCACCCGCCCGTCATCGAAGTAATCGTCTCCCACCACTTTGAACTCAGTCTTGTGACTGCCGCGCACGTTCGAGTACGAGATTTCCTGAGCCTGGACATGCGCATGCAGTTTCTCCTGCCGGTACTCGAGCCGCACTGTTAAATCGGCCGCTCGCCCGGCGCGCCAGAGAAAATCGAAATAGTTCCCGATTCGCTCGCGCTGGTCGAGCTTCGTCACCGCGCCAAAAAGCCGGTACTGCCTTTCGAAGCGGATCGAGGCGTCCTGGACCGTAGTCGATTTGCTCGACGGCGCTGTGCTCGAGAGTTTTCCTCCTTTCCGCTACTTTTCTCCTGGCCGGGCGCGTTCTCGGTCAACAGATAAAGTTTCGTCTTCCGAAACCGAAAGTCCTGATTGAGCGCCATCGGCAGCGGAACGACCCGGTCGAGCAAACGCGGTTGTTCCTGAGTGCGACCGAGAGCGCTTGCCAGAGGAAGTAACGTCAGTAACACGACTCCCAATTTCATTAGCTCTATGAAACGGGCTTAGCTGCGGCGTGTCAATATAGGTCGCGTATGACTTATTGGGCCAATGGCGGTGGCACGTTTCGCATCTAAGTTCGTTCGATGATCGAAGTGCGCTACGACCACGGAGTGTATCTCCCGGTCTACGACTTGTGGCTCGATCCCTGGGAGGCGAAGCGCTTCGCCTTTGTCTCGCACGCGCACAGCGATCACATCGCGCCGCACGAAGAGATCATTCTTTCCGAGCGCACTGCGCGTTTGCTGCAGGCGCGGATGCCGGGCAGTCGCACCGAACACGTCTTGCCGTTCGGCGAACAGCGACGCGTGCGCGATATCGATCTACTGCTACTGCCGGCGGGACACATTTTTGGCTCGGCCCAATTATTTCTCTCAAACCAAGGGGAGACGCTGCTCTACACCGGCGACTTTAAATTGCGTCACGGGAAATCGGCCGAAGCAGCCGAATGGCGCCCGGCCGACAGCTTGATCATGGAAACGACGTTCGGTTTGCCGCGCTATCAATTTCCGCCGACCGAACACGTAATTGCACAAATCGTCGCGTTTTGCCGCGAGGCAATTGAAGACGGTGCCGTCCCAGTGCTGCTCGGCTACTCGTTAGGCAAAGCCCAGGAGATCTTGTGTTCACTCGATGGTGCGGGACTGACGCCGATGTTGCACGGCTCGGTCTATCAAATGACGCGCATCTACGAACAATTCGGACAGTCGTTCTGCAAGTATGTGCGCTACAACAAGAACGACGTCGCCGGAAAAGTTCTCATCTGTCCGCCGAGCGCTAGTCATTCGCCCATGATCCAGAAAATTCCGCGCAAACGCGTCGCCATGGTCAGTGGCTGGGCGGTCGATCCGAATGCCGTTTACCGCTATCAGGTCGACGCCGCCTTTCCGCTTTCCGATCACGCCGATTACAACGATCTGATTCGGTATGTCGATCTTGTGCAACCGAAGCGCGTCTTCACCTTGCATGGATTCGCCAGCGAGTTCGCGCGTGATCTGCGCGAGCGCGGAATTGAAGCCTGGGCTCTGAACGAAGAAAACCAGATGGACTTGAAGCTCCCGAAACCTGTAGTGGCAGGCCTGTCGCCTGCCTCAGGACGAAGCGCGGCGAACACGGCCGACGCTACAACTTCGGAATTCCTCCACTTCGCCAATGTCGGCGAATCGATTGCCGCGACGTCGGCGAAATTAGAGAAGGTGCGATTACTCGCCGAATATCTGCGTACGCTCAAAAGCGACCAACTATTGATCGTGACCACTTATCTTACCGGGCGCGCCTTTGCCCAGAGCGACCTGCGAACGTTGCAAGTTGGTTGGGCGGTAATTTATCGCGCGCTGGCCGCTGCGACAAAAATCAGCGATGCGGAGTTCCATCGCATCGCGGCGAGTCATGGCGATCTTGGCAAAACCGCGTTCGAAGTTCTCGAAGGACGAACCAAGCCGCAGTCATTCTCAATTTTGGAATCGCGCGAACTTTTTGAAAAGCTTCACCGCGCCCGCGGACCGATTGCGAAAACGGAATTGTTGCAAATGCGCTTTGCGAATTTGTCACCGCGCGAAGGTCAATATGTGGTCAAAATTCTGACCGGCGATCTTCGGATTGGCTTGCGCGAGGGACTGGTGGAAGAGGCGATCGCGCGCGCGTTCGAAGTTTCGCTCCCTGAGGTCAAAGAAGCGAACATGTTGCTCGGCGATATCGGCGCGACCGCGTCGCTTGCGTCGCAAAAACAATTGGACCGCGCGGAGTTATCCATCTTCCGGCCGATTAAATGCATGCTTGCGACGCCGGAGCCGACCGCAGAAGCGATTTGGGAGCGATTTAGCTCTGTGGACGTCGCCGTCCCCGGCAGCAACGTTGAGCGCGATCCGCCGAAGACGGCGGACGCTACAGTTTTTGTCGAAGATAAGTTCGACGGCATTCGCGCGCAGCTACATCGGAATTCGAAACGCGCCGAAATTTATTCGCGCGATTTGCGGCTTATTACCGATCAATTTCACGAGCTGGCCGAACTGGCGCGCAAGTTCGATGTCGATCTTATCCTCGATGGCGAGATCGTCGCTTTTGAGCAGGGCCGCAAGCTGACGTTCTTCGATTTACAAAAACGGCTCGGCCGGAAAACCGACGGCACGGATTTGTTTGCCAGCGCATCGGCCGACGTTCCAGTCGCGTTCATCGCCTTCGATCTCCTTTGGCTAAACGGCAGATCACTGTTGAAAACTCCGCTGCGAGAACGTCGCGAGTTCCTGCGCGGATTAAAATTGCCGGCACAATTTCAAATCGCGGAAGTTTTTCCAGCGCATTCAGCCGCCGAGATTGAGGAACGTTTTCAGCAAGCGCGACGGCGTCTGAATGAGGGCCTGATGATCAAAGATCCGGGCAGTTTCTACACGCCGGGAGCCCGCGGAATGTTCTGGTTCAAACTAAAAAAGGAACTCGCCACGCTCGACGTAGTGGTAGTCGGCGCGGAATTCGGTCACGGCAAGCGCAACAATGTGTTGAGCGACTATACGTTCGCGGTGCGCGATGAAACCAGCGGCGAACTCTTGCCGATTGGCAAAGCTTACAGTGGCCTGACCGATGTCGAGATTGCCGAACTAACCGAGCACTTCAAACAAAACACGGTCGTCGATCACGGCCGATATCGCGAAGTCAAACCGGAGATCGTTCTCGAAGTCGCGTTTAACTCAATTCAGCCGAGCACGCGCCACGCAAGTGGGCTGGCGTTGCGCTTTCCGCGCATCAAAGCGATTCGGCGGGACAAGAACGTCGATGCGATCGACACCCTAACTTACGCGCGCGAACTGGCGGCGCAGGAAGCGCGAACGGATATAGACGAAACTATTTAGGCGTAGCTGAGGGCAACGGCGACGCGGTTTCACCTTGTTGAGCTGCTTCTTTGCGCTCCCGCTTCAATTCTTTCTTATCCTGCTTGGTCAACTTTCCACCGGGGGAAATCGAAGGGACCGAAGCCGCATTCGGCATCGGTATCGATGTTACGGATGGTGATGGCGAACTCATTGGCTCGATTTTAGGTGGGTTAAACTTCTGCGCCTGAGATTTGAATTTTCCTCGAGTCGCTTCTGTTTGCGATGCACCAGTGGTCGGACTTAGCGATGCCGACAGCGCTGGAATGGCGCCCGAGGAAACAGTGTCGCTCGCGGCTGGCGAGGCAGATGCTGCCGATTTGGGTGTAGCACTCGGCATCGTTCGCGGCGCCGGAGTCGGCAAAGGTGATGCAGAGGACACTGGCGTCGAGGTTGCAGCCGGTGTCGGCGATGGTTCGGACGGAATTACCCTCCGCGGCGTCATCTTCGTTTCAGGTGTCGATGTTGCAGCGGCAGTAGGCACTGGCGTTGCCGATATCGTGGCGGACGGCAATGGCGTCGCGGTAACCGATGTCGATGAAGCTGGTGTTTCGGCACCTTGAGAAGCCGTGGTCGTTGTCGCGGCAGCCTTTACAAATTTTTTCGGCGGCGCATTCGACGGCGGAGTTGCTTCCGCTTTCATTTTGTCACGCGTTTTCTTGGCAGCGTCGTGATCGCCAATGGCCGCCCAGCCGAGATCGACCGTAACTTGGGTAATGTTTTGTTTCACCGCCCGCGGCCGTTCGCTCGCCTGCGGCGCCGAAATCACCGGCGCAGCCACGATCACGGTTTCGCCCTGAACAAGCGGCCGTGGTGCTTCGACATTCACGTCGACACTGGCGTTGCGTTCCAAGCGGAATCGCTGCATCGGCTCGCGGCTTTGCGCGCGAACTTCGTCATAATTCGGCCCCTCATTCACGATCGTCGTATTGTTATAAGTGATGTTGGTGACATTGGTGGTCTGATTAACAATCGCGACGTTGCGTTCCGGCGGGAGGATAGTGGACTCGGCTCGCTGGGCGCCGAATTCTCTTGTCGCAACAAAACAATATTGATCCGGGCCGATGTCGTAATAGTTATCCGACCAATTGTGGATACCCGTGCGTTGATCGAATCGCGCTTCTGGCGGCAGGGGCGCCCAGCCAACGTAATCGTTGCTCTTTCGCCACGACACCCAGGCCGGGGCCCATTGCTGACCTGGGACCCAGACCCAGCCGATTCCCCGCAGCCGTGTCCAACGTCCGTAATGATAAGTCGCCCAACCGAATGGCTCTTCCGAAATCCAAGTCCAGCCGGCATCGGTGTAAACCCAGCGCCCGTTCGTGTACGGACGCCAACTCTGCGAGCTCTCTGCTTCGCGCGGTTGCCAAACATAGCCGTAATCAGCGGTCTCTAACCACGCGCCATGAGGCTCGAGCTTGGTATAAAAAGTTGAATACCCGGAAGTCGGTCCCGCTCCAGAAACGGCCCTCGCCCGAGTGACCGGTTCGGGTTCAGCCCGTTCCCGACGAGCCGGGGTGGCTGCGGCCGCATTCTCCTTTTCCGCTAACGCTTTTTCGCGCGCGTCGAGATCGGCCTGCTGCTGTTGAAGCTGTTGTTGCTGCTCGGCCTGATGTTCCGCTGCCAAACGCTCCTGAACCTGTCGCTCAACTTCCGCATTCTTTTCCGCTTCAGTTTGCTGCTTCTGGCAGGAAATGAGAGCGGCGACCGCAATCACGGCTGGGAATACAAAAAACTTTTTCATAGCGATGATTGGACACGTTTCCCCTCTCATTATTCAACGGGTGGGCGCCGGCGACGGCGTCGCGCTTTGAGCGGAGGCCGGTGTGAAAACGACGGTTTCTATTTTCGCGCGTCGCAGTTTTTGGATGTTCGCATAAAGCGCAACCAGTGAGAAACCGATCACAATCCCGACCATGAGCCGGCCGACATTCTTCGAGACACGAGGTTCCAAGTTCACCTTGAAACTATCGATGTCGATCTCCCGCGCGCAAACGCGGGTCAAGGCAACTGCAACGCTGCGATCGCATCCATCACTCGCTGGCTCGACCGCGTGTAGAGATCTTTTCCACCGCTCCCAAGATCTGCATCCGAGAAATAGATCGGCTCGCCAACGACGATCGTAATTTTGCGCCACAAATGAATTTTTCCGTGGATCGGCCAAGCGTCGAACGCGCCGAAAATTCGCATTGGAACAACCGGGGCGCGCGTTTTTGCGATTAGCAGACCCAGTCCGGGCAAAGCCGGATGCAGATTCCCGTCGGGGGTCCGCGATCCTTCCGGAAAAACCAACGCACACTCGCCCGCGCTCAGGATTCGAATCAATGCTTTCAGCGCGCTGCGGTCGCCTCCTTCCAAATTGACCGGGATGACATTGAGCTTCGGCAAAATCCACCCGAGCACCGGCACATTCATCAACGATTTTTTTGCGAGAAAAAAAATGGGCCGGTCGCAGGCGTTTCCAGCCAATGGCGGGTCAAAAAAACTTTGGTGATTCATGGCCAGAATCACGGGGCCGGTTTGAATGACGCACTCTCGATTAATAATTCGAAACCCAAAAAATAACTGGGCAAGTAACCGACTGAGATGGTAGCCGAGCCAGTAGTAAAAATTCATTTAGTGATTTAACGATTCAGCGATCTGTTGCTGCCAATCTTCAAATCTTTGACTCGTTAAATCTTTAAATTTTTTGCGCGCAATCGTTTAACGATTTCGTCCACGACCGCGTCGACGGTTAGATGCGACGTATCGATGACTTCCGCGTCTTTCGCGACGATAAGGGGGGAAGCCGCGCGTGACGAATCGGCTTGATCGCGCCGCGCAATTTCGTCGCGATGCCCTTGCGCCGCGCGCCGCTGCGCTCGCACTTCCGGCGACGCGTCGATGTAAAACTTGTAGGGCGTATCCGAAAAAACGACCGAGCCAATGTCGCGACCTTCGACCACCAGGTCGTGTTTGCTCGCGTAGTTGCGCATCCTCGCCACCAGAACATTGCGGACTTCCGGGACCGTGCTTACTCGCGAAACTTCGCTGTTCACGCGAGCTTCGTGCAGATGGCCGGTTAGATCGACACCGTCGATCAAAAGGTGAAGTGCTCGGTCTCGCAACACTCCGCCCAACGACAAAGTAGCAATGAGTTCAGCAATCCGAGGTCTGTCCGACGGATCGATGGTGCTGTTAAGCACCGACCACGTGACAGCGCGATACATCGCGCCGGAATTGACGTAAACGAAGCCCAAACGGCGCGCGAGTTGACGCGCCACGCTGCTCTTTCCCGAAGCGGCCGGCCCGTCGATGGCGATTACGCGATGTCGATCTTGTGCTTGCATTTCTGGCTCTCGCGCGACGAGCGCAGTTTTTCGCGGGACGCCCGCGGAAGCAAGCGTGTGATTATTCTTCCACCGGCGTCGCTGGCACGAGCGTGCCAATGACGGGTGTGTTGGTGCGAACTCGACTTGGGCTCATGAACTCGTCCAAAGCTTTCTCGAAACCGGGATACGATTCGCGGATACATTCCGCGTCCTGAATAGTTGTTTCGCCGTCGGCAAAGAGTCCGGCCACGGCAAAGGCCATCGCGATTCGATGGTCGCCGAAACTGGAGAGTCGCGCCCCGCGCAACGGCGCCGGTCCATGGATTTCGAGGCCGTCATTCAGCTCGATCACTTGAACGCCCATTCCCCGCAAATTGTGCGAGATCGCCGCGATCCGATCACTCTCCTTGACCCGAAGCTCATGGGCGTGGCGAATGATCGTCGTGCCATTAGCCAATGCGCCCGCAACTGCGAGTGCCGGCAATTCGTCAATCAACTGCGGAATTTCTTTCCCGTGAATCACCGTGCCTTTGAGCGGTACACCGGTGACTTCGGCGACACCGCGCGGTTCCAATTGATCGGTGTCTTCAACCGCTTCGCGCACTTGCGCTCCCATTCGCACCAAAACGCCCAGCAATGCTGTCCGGGTGTCATTCAATCCAATGTTGCGAACGAGCAGGTGGCCGCCGGATTGGGCAGCGGCCGCGACCAACCAAAAGGCGGCCGAAGAAATGTCGCCTGGAATTGAAAAATCGCGCGACTCCGGGATCTGGTCGCCAAAAACGCTGATGGAGTCTTCGGCTTTGGCAGTACGGATTAAAAAATAATTAAACATCAGCTCGGTGTGGTTGCGGCTGGCCGATGGCTCATCCACGGTCGTTTTGCCCTTAGCGAAAAGCCCGGCGAGGAGAATGGCGCTTTTGACCTGAGCGCTGGCCACGGGTGAACGATAATGAATTCCTCGCAACGATCCGCCGCGGATACGGAGAGGAGGCGTTTGCTCCGGACCTTCGGCGACAATGTCCGCGCCCATTTTTCGGAGCGGCTCGATTATGCGGTCCATCGGGCGGCGGGTGAGGGATGGATTACCGACTAATCGCGTTTCAAAAGTCTGACCGGCAAGCAAACCGGCGAGCAGACGCATGGTTGTGCCGGAGCCGCCGCAATTGATCTCGTCCTTTGGCGGTGTCAGGACACGTTTCTTCCCGTGAACAATGAGAATGTCCGGTTCCGGTTGTTCAATCTGAATTCCGAGCGCGCGCAACGCGCTGACGGTATGCATGCAGTCGTCGCTCGGGAGAAACCCCCGCAGGTTGCAAACGCCATTCGAAAGGGCAGCAACGATAGCGGCGCGATGTGAAATACTTTTATCGCCCGGAACGGTGATCTCCGCTTCAATCCGAGGCGCTCGTTTTACGCGCAAATCCATAAATCAATTAAAAAAAGCGATGCTGCATTCAGTATTCTGGCATTCAGCGTCGGCCACAACTGCCGTTACGGAACAAGAAAGATTTTGTTAGTGAAAGGATCTTTTACTTCCGTGCCAGGCGGGAACCCACGCACATCGACCAGCCCTTGATCGGCGGCGTACGGGCTCTTCACGAAGCCAGGTTTACCCGGGACAGGTGTTCCGTAGGGATAATCGCCCTTGGCCGGTTTTGACGGCGCGGCGCCGGTGGGCGGTGGTGCTACGGGTTGGGCGGCTGTTTCGGTATTTTCCGGTGGGGCATTTGGATTAAAGGGCTGCTGTGTCGGTTGATTTTCTACACCGGTTTCGGCGGGATATCGCGCTGCGGTCTGCCGCGCGCCGGCCGGCGGAGTCTCCTCCCGGGTGCAGGCCGAAACAAAGAACGCGGGGAGCAGCGCCAGCGAGAGCCACAATTTCATAATTTGCTTGGACGGAGTCTACACTGGTTCTATTTCAATGCCAGTGGCCTCAGAATCGCAATTCATTTTAGAAAAGCCAAGACGGCGGCGATTTCCGAACTTGTTGCAGTAATGGAGGCCGGCCCAGAAATCCTGATTGTCGACGACGACGCGACCAGCCGGAAGTTACTGGCGCGGATGCTTTCTGCAGCCGGTTACGTTTGCCGCGAAATGGACAATGCGACCGACGCCCTAAACTTCGTCCATTTAAAGCAACCGGCGGCGCTGTTGCTCGATTTCAAAATGCCGGGAATGGACGGGGCGGAAGCGCTCAGGCGACTGCGGGCTGATCCGAATCCGGCAATTGCACAGATCCCGGTGATCATGTTGACCGGATACGGCGAAAACGAGGTCACGTGTCTCAACGCCGGAGCAGACGACTTCGTAATCAAACCCATCAACGCCGAGGTGTTGCGCGCACGAATAGAGACGCAACTGCGGTTACATTCAATGCGCGTCCAGTTACAGCAGCAAAATCAGGAACTAGAAGCATGGCGCCGTAATCTCGAGCGCGACCTAGCGGCGGCGCGGCTGACCCAGCAAGCGCTGATCCCACAAAAGCCGCCTACGCTTCCGGGATGGGAAATCGCGGCCTGTTATCGTCCGGTGATCGAAGTTGGCGGAGACATTTATGGATGGCTCCCGATCAAGGAGGATCGTTGGTTGTTCTGGATCGCGGATGCCACCGGTCATGGGGCCTCAGCCGCTTTGATGACGACTCTCGCCAAACTTCTGTTTCATCACGGCCACGAAGAGCACGAACGGCCAGACAAGATCATGGAAGCGGTGAACAATGATCTGCGTGGAATTTTGGCCGGCCGCTCTTTCATGAGCGCAATGTGCGTGGCGCTGGATCCCAAAAGTGGACAGGCGAGCGTAGTCGGCGCGGGACATCCGCCGCTTCTTGTTACCCGATTTGGGCGTGGAACCGAAGCGATCGCCGCTTCCGCACCGCCTCTTGGATTGGTTGAGGAATCGAGTTTCATCGAAACAGCTCTGGAATTGAATCCGGGCGACGC
>WNGP01001400.1_pt1 | contig 19837 bp, 14 predicted proteins | sample 5407671 | NCBI WGS metagenome assembly WNGP01 (sample SAMN13153381, study PRJNA577476) | soil metagenome | isolation source: 40 cm soil or saprolite under Garry oak tree replicate 2 | place: USA:California | collected 2016-06-15 | reverse complement strand
GAGTAGGAGGGCCAGCAGCCTCATCCCGTGCAAATTTGGTCGAAGAGTTTTTGCAATTTTTTGCTGTAAAAGTAAAATAGGAATCATATGATTGTCTCCTGAGATCTGTTTAGTTAAATATAGAGAGTTTGCTGTTCTTCGTGGCGCCACTTTTCAGCATAAAGAAACAACTCGCGTATAGCGCGCAGGATCACCGCGGGCTTGGCCCCGGTGGCCTTGCCCGCCCGCCGCGGCAAATGTTGCACGCCCACCTCGGTGTAGGTATAACCAGCCCGTGCCAGTTTATAGATAATCTCCACGTTAATCATGGCGCCCCGCGTCTCTAAGCGCTGCGTCCGAAAGAACTCGGCCCGGAAGAGCTTAAAGGCACAATCAATATCGCGTACCTGGATGCCAAAGATAAAGCGCACCAACTGCTTCCAGCCCCAGGCACTGAGTTTCCTCATCCAGGTATCCTGGCGCTCTCTCCGGTACCCCAACACGGCACCATACTCGTCAATAAGGGGGAAAAAGCGCACCAGGTCGCGAATGTCAAACTGTCCATCGGCATCCATGAAGAAAGCCAGTTCTTTGGTCACCGACTCGAAGCCGGTGACCAGGGCTGTGCCATAGCCCTGGTTGACTGGATGATTGACGAGGCGGATCCGTTGGTCATAGGCCGCCAGGTGGGCCACGATGTCTGCGGTACGATCTTTGCTCCCATCATTGACCACGATCACTTCAAAATCGTGCATCCAGCTGCTCAGCGCCGCCATCACCGTACAGAGGGTCTGGCCGATGAGCGCTTCCTCGTTATAAGCTGGCAAGATCACAGATAAACTGCGTGGTGAAATAAAAAGGTGTGGATTTGATGGTGGGAGCGACATTTCGACCTCATAAGTTTTCGGAAAGACGCTGAAACGCATGCCCAGATAGGAGACGGCGACGGAACCGGCGATGGCACAGACCTTGGCGACGTTGACCCAGAGGAAACTGGTGAGCGAGAAGGAGGTGAGCAGCGTGGTGGCCAGCCAGAGAAAGGCATCGTTGCAGAGGATGCCCAGGCTAGTCACAAGGGCGAAGCGTGCCAGCTGACCGTTGGTGACACTGGAGCGCTGCTGAAAGGTCCAGAGCTTGTTCCAACAGAAGCTATTGACGGCCCCGACCAGGTAGGCCAGAGAATTATAGATGACCAGCAGGCCATTATCCTGCGTCGGCAACCCCAGTATCAGCAGGTTAAAGACCAGCACATCCACGAAGGTATTCAGTCCCCCCACAATACAAAAGCGCAGTAATTGTAAAAGTGGACTCACCAGATGTTGTTTTACCGAGATGCTTTGTATCTCGATTCTCGATGAAATAGACACGATAGAATGAAACCCCTCAATACACGAACTTTAAACCATCTATAACATTTCCAAGATCAGCTTTTCTCCGAGAGAAAGTTCCATGATAAGATCAAACATAGTGTTCACTCATTAAATGCAAGTATGATGTGCAAACTTCAAAGATGGCGGAGCTGGCCGATCTGGCAAAGGTTGGCTCCCCAGTCGATGATAGAGAAGAATGCCATTGCTTTGTCGTATCACTAGAGTAAATTGGGACATGAAGGCCACACTATTCACATTGATGTGCTGAGCTACAGGATCATTGTGGTTATCGGGATTAACGAGTATCCATTCTACCGAGTTTGCTGGATTTTTTAAGGCTTGCAACCACAATTGACCTGATCCTTCGTAAATGATGCTCTTAAAGCTGCCCTTAAATTCAACTGGATCCACCTGGGTCGTGAACATATTTTCTAGGATTTTCCCTTCATCATAGTGTTCGGCTAGATACTCGACAATGTTTCGTTGGGCGATGCAAGCGTATTCGTATTGACCTTCCTGCAAAGAGATAATACCCTGAGAAGCGATCAAGAAACTCTGGACGAGAATCACAGCCGCAAGTAGAACTTGGCCTAGCGAACTGAAGTGTTTTAACGGGATACTGCTAGCTTCTTCTACCAATATTGATATAAAGAGTGCAGCAGGCAGCACCATTTGTGCTCCGTAGCGCACATTGTACATATACACTGATGCGCCTGGCGGATTAGCTCCTGGTATCCAAATAATGGCATTTCCGCTATAAAGAGATGCAAGATAAAAGGGAAGAGGCATTAAAAAGACTAAAGCCGCAAATGTAGTGGGTGTAAATCGATGGTGAAGAATAAACCAGATAAACCCGACGGCTGCAAGCGCAAGGAGAACTATGCCTATTGTCTGACTGGCATCAATCGTATAGAAGCGGATAGCTTGCCAGATGTTATGGTACGTAAACAATTTGCCTACTTTTAGTTGTGCAGCTTGCTGAGTCAGTGACGAATACGGCCCGTCCTGGAAGGACAAAGGGTCTCCAAAAATGATTTGGTTCCAGGCAAACCATAAGGCTATTCCTAAGCCACCAAGAACGCTGAACACAACGAGGTTAGCTTCAATGTGCAGCAGTTTCTGGCGTTTCATTAAGCCAACGAGAGGAATAAGGCAAAACACTCCTAAAAACAGTGCCCAGCCGTCATACCTGGCAATCGTTGCAAGGAAAGTACACCCTGCGATGAAGATTAGTTGTTTGAGTTCACCATCTTGAACCCAGCATAAAAAGTAGTAGCCTGCCGAAGCGAGGGCAGCCATACATACTGTCTCACTGAGAGGAGTGGACTGTAAATAGAGCACATTTGGATTAAAGATGAAAAGCAGTGTACCAATGAAACTAGCCCTGCTGCTCCGTGTTAATCTCCGCGCCGAGAGAAAGAGATAGATCGCTGCAATGACATAACAGGGCATCGACACGAAGCTGCCAGCCAGCCCACTATACCATAAGAAGTTATTCCAGATAAACGGCCACATAAGTATATGTGGCAGCGGCAACCAGACTGTTCCTAACTGCGCCAATCCAGGAGTTGCACTGTCAAAAACGCTTCTGGCGCTTCTCATGTGTGACAATGCATCTCCGTAGAGCAATACCTCATGCTGCTGAAAGTAGTGCCGACAGGCGACAACACTGGTAATACAGGCGGTGATAATGGTGGCCACAAGCCATAGGTCACGTACTTTAGACTGTTTCGCTACAGCTTGCGCCTGTTTCTGCTTACGTGAAATTGCAGGCACAAGCTGGGTTGATATGGCCTGGAGAGACATCGTGACCGATGAAATGGCATCGACGCTGCTTACTTTCCCAGGTAAAATCGGGATTGGCATCGTCGGTTCGTCTACTGAAGCGAGTGCTTCTGCCCGCAGTGCAGCGACAGAAGAGGAGTTTTTCCCTTTCAGGTGCAGCCCATGCACCGTCTTTTGCCAGTAATGTGGTTTCACCAGGAGCTCAAATAACGCATAAAAGGCCGCTGTACTCATGAGTAACCAGTAGACGGGAATAAAGAGCGTCCAAAGCAAGAGATGGTACTGTTTCCGTCTCATGCATGCCAGCAGGTAGAGATAAACGTAGAAAAAGTTTCCGAAGATGAGGCAGAAGGCCCCCAGGTACAGTATAGGCCATGGGAACAGAATGTGATAGATATTTATCACCGAGCGTCCAAAGGCGATGTAGATGCCTAACAGCACCCACATCAAGGGATTGATGAACAGCACAGCCGTTCCACTTCCGATTACCACCTGATAGGTGAACAGATCGTACAGGCGTCCTTTGCGAAAATCCTCTACTGGATTGCGCATATGTACGAGATAGGTCTGCATATAGCCCTTGATCCAGCGCGAGCGCTGGCGCAACCAGTTCTTCACCTGCGAGTTGGCCTCTTCCAGCGTCGTCGAGTCAAGGATGACCGTACTCATGCGATAGCGTTTCAAGCGCAAGCCCAGGTCACAATCCTCCGTCACATTGTAGGCGTCCCACCCCCCTAAGGCGCGCAGCGCCGCTGTACGAAAATGATTCGAGGTGCCTCCAAGAGGGAGAGAGAACCCTGCCAACTGCAGGCCGGGCAAAATCAAGTCAAACCAGGCAGAATACTCGGCGGTGAACCAGCGCGTGAGCAGGTTCTGCCGAATATTGTAGAAGTTGAGTTTGGCCTGCACGCAGACCACCTCCGACCCATGACCGGCAAAGGTGAGGACCGCCTTTTTGAGTTGCAATGGATCAGGAATGTCTTCGGCATCATAGATCACCACAAAAGATCCTCTGGCATGCATTAAGCCGTAATTGCAGGCGCGCGGCTTGGTACGCGGCTTGCCATCGGGTACCACCAGGATCTGAAAATGCGGCGGTAGGGAGAGCAACCGGATGGCATTGCGCGTTTCGGCATCGTTGGCTTCCGTGAGAAAAAGGATCTGCAGTTTCTCAGGAGGATAGTCCAACGACTGCATCGCCTGGACAAATTGAGGCACCACCTGCGCTTCCCGGTAGAGCGGACAGAGGATCGTGTACATGGGCCAGTTGGCATTTTTCAAGGTATGCACGATCGCATCGTCGATATGTTCTTCCGGCGAGTTGCGAAAGGTCCGGGCCGCCATCCCCAGGTTCAGGATGAGATTGAAGGTGTACATGACCGTGATCACCCCGATTACGATCGTGAGCATCTCCAGCCGGAATACCAGCACCCCGATCATCCAGAGCAGCCCGATGACACATAGTGTCACGACCTGCCTGCGGGTGAACGTCTGCAAGGCGGAAAGTTTCGGTCGAAAAGGAGCAAAGGTGGCCACCTCTTTCTCACCAACTTTCACGACCTTTGTTGCTTCTTGAATATAGTCGTTGATCTCTTTTGTATCATCATTGAGTACATCATGCTTGGCCTGCTTGGCAAGCCAATTGGCATAATATTTCACCTGCTCGCGACTATGAGGGTCAGCATGGGCAGGGTGGACATCATGTATTGAGATCGCCGGTGTATTGTATATAGTAGTTTCCGGTACCTTGGGAAATGATGCTCCCGGCACCCTAAATTGTGGTGATCTATTCCCATTCGTTGCATAAGTCCCAGGCATGAGGTAGTGATCATCTTGCTGTGTCTTAAAATCCTGTGGCACGATTACTTCTTTCTTTCTCTCTCTACGCTTGCAGGGTCTTGTATTATGTAAAATAGTGGCAGCTTATAGACCATTCACATTGAAATCTTCAGAGTTGTCCCAACCCCAGAAGAAGCTGCCGAGTACATGCTGATCGGCAATGATGCTGCAGGTGTAAACAAGAGATAACATATACATTGAAATAAACATATTTTTCGGCGTTTTCCTCATTTTTTAGCAAATAAGTAAGCTTTCGATGTTTGGCTCAAAAAAAACCCCCGCATGCAATATAACCCAACCTTTGATGATTTTCCCGTCTTTGGCTATCAATGCTGCCAGGTTTATGAGAGATTTACACATCTGCAACACACCACCAAGAAGTACCTCTGAAGTACCTGGTCTTTGCAAGGGATGTATCAACATTGGGGAGTGCGCGAATTGAGGATCAGTTGAGAGGTGATAGATAGAAGAATCAAGTGACGAAGTTAAAATAAACCAAATTGTAGCTACCTGCCGACCCTCTCCTACCAACGTCATTGTTGGTTGGTGGGTCAGAGGACGCCAGTGACCTGGCAACAGTATACCTGACCACAATCACCTGTGCAAGATTACCTGAGCGTTGCTCACCCGATCTTTTTCGCCAGTGGCAGTGCCTGTCGTATCAGGTCAGCAGCCAGTTCAAAAGAGTAGAGACTCGTGTTGATGAGCAGGTGATACAGACCTGGATCGCGTCCATCAGCACCGTAATAGTAGCGTAAGTACATGTCGTGTTCGTGATCGCGCTGTTCAATCAGATCCGCTGCATGTGCATGATCGAGCTTATGACTCTTCATGATATTTTCTATGCGAAAGTCAAGAGGGGCAAAGATATAGATATGCATGGTACGCGGCATGTTATGCAGCAGGAATTGCGCGCCGCGGCCAACGATGACCACATTGCCTTCTGTAGCCAGTTCCAGCACCACCTTTTGCGTCAAGTGGAAATAGGCCGCCTCTTTTGTCTGTGATAACTCTTTGCCCTGCCCGTAGAGTGTACTGTAATTGACTACAAAGGGGTTGCCCAGTTGCATAGCCTCGAGGATATGTCCAACGGTGCCGGATGTTTGTTCGTCTTGATGCGCGACCTGTTCGGCCTCCACGCCTAGTCGTCGTGCAACCTCGTCAATGATCTCGCGGTCAATGTAATTGAGGCCGCTTTTCTGGGCTGTGATGCGTCCGACCTCGGAGCCCCCGCTGCCGAACTGGCGAGAAATCGTCACGACCACGCTGTCCTCAGGCGGGATGCCTTCAGGCATCTCCTCAATAACCCAGCTTGTCTCGGGGAGTACTCGTGTTGCCAGGGGCTGCTCGCTCTGGGGCTGTTTCTGCTGGCCTCGTCCTCGGAATAGTTGCACCATCAACAACCCTTCTGATGTCGTGAACGTCTGTTTTATCGTGGTTCATCGTACAACGTGACACGATGCAAGTGCAAGCCACCTATATAAAGTAGAAGGCACAAAATAGTGAAGCAGTTGACACACATAGCGAGGATGATACTAAATATCTATGGATGTTTGTCTGTAGAGGTTTCATGAGAGGGCTTCATGAGAGGGCTTCATGCGCACACTTAATCTTCACCAACTTGCCACATTTCAGGTAGTCGCAAAACACTGTAGTTATGTCCGTGCAGCTGAAGAACTGCATTTTAGCCAGCCTGCCGTCTCAGCCCAGATTCGCCAGCTTGAAGAAACCCTGGGCGTCAAACTATTTGAACAGATAGGCCGCAGGACGCACCTCACGCAGGCCGGAGATGAACTCTATCACTACAGTCAGAAGATTTTTGCCGTCATCGATGAAGCCCTGGAGACCATGGAGGAACTGCGCGGCCCTGACCATGGTCGCCTGCGCGTTGGAGCGGATACGACGGTTGGAACCTATGTCATTCCTGGTCTGCTTGGAAAGTTTCACCAGAGCTATCCCGAGGTTGAAATATCGCTCGATGTCGTGAATCGTGCCGCTCTGGTGGAGAGAATCATGAGCAACGAGATCGACATAGCCATCGTGGGCAGAGTGCCGGATGATGTTCCTGTCGTCATCGAACCGTTCGCGCCCAACGAGCTGGTGCTTGTTGCCTCGCCCTATCATCGGCTGGCCGGACGCGCGAACGTGCCACTGTCAGAACTGGCGAAGGAACATTTCCTCATGCGTGAAGTTGGTTCTGGCACGCGCGCTGCCCTCGAGCTCATTCTGCAAGAGGCCGAAGTGCCGTTACATGTGAGTATGCATATGGGGAACAATAGCGCCATCAAACAGGGCGTAGCTGCTGGTCTCGGTATCGCACTTATTTCGCGCGTCGCCCTCGACATGGAACTGGAGACCAACCGCCTGGTGATTCTCGACGTCGAAGGGTTTCCCATCATGCGCCAATGGCGTATCGTCCATCTCAAAGACAAGCATCTTTCGGCTACGGCTCTGGCCTTCAAATCATTCTTATTAGAACACGCGGACCACCGCCTGCGCAGAAAAGAGCAATTGTGATGGATACCAGCGAGATTCAACGGTTGGAGATTGCCCGCCATTTATCAAATCGCGCCGTAAGACCCCTGGCTCCAGCCACGGGGATAGAAGGCGCGCCGCCCGCAGGCGGAGAAAAACTGTTGAGATACGTTCTACTTTGTGCTAAAATGGACGCATGCATAAAATGTTTCAGTACCGTATCTTTCCTACGAAGAAACAGGTTCACAAGCTCAACGAGACCCTGAATGAGTGTCGTTGGCTCTACAACCATTTTCTTGAGAAACGCAAAACAACCTATGAGCAAGAGGGGCAATCTCTCTCTTGCTATCATCAGATTGATACGTTGGGACTGCTGAAACAAGAACGCCCTCCACTGAAACAGGTGCATTCTCAAGTGTTGCAGAATGTAGCCGTCCGTGTTGACCTGGCCTTCAAAGCCTTCTTTCGGCGAAGGATCGCTGGCGAAAAGCCTGGCTACCCCCGTTTTCGTGGGAGAGACCGCTATGATAGCTTCACCTTCCCTCAGAGTGGTTTCAGCATCACCCATGATGGCCGCGTGGTGCTTTCCAAGATTGGCAGCGTCAAGATGGTCTATCATCGCCCGATCAAGGGCAAGGTGAAAACGTGTACTCTTCGACGTAGCAGTACCGGCAAATGGTATGTTTCCTTCTCTGTCGAATGTGAGCCTGAACCTTTGCCAGAAACCCCCACCCAGGTGGGTATTGATGTTGGGCTCAAAACCTTTGCTACTCTCAGCAATGAAGAAGAGATAGGCAATCCTCGCTTTTTCCGCAAAGAGGAAAAGGCTCTTGCCAGAGTCCAACGCAAGCATAGCAAGCTGACAAAAGGCACACCTGAACGTCGGAAACATCGGAAGGTAGTGGCACGGGTGCATGAACGGATAGCGTTCAGACGGGATAATTTCACCCATCAAAACAGTCGCCAGATCGTTGACCGATTTGGTGTGATAGCAGTCGAAGACTTGCAAGTCAACCGGATGACGCACAATCATTGCCTTGCCAAAAGCATTGCAGACGCCTCGTGGTCGGCATTCTTTGGCCAACTGTCCAACAAAGCGGAAGAAGCTGGGAGGCAGTTTGTCAAAGTCAATCCGGCCTATACGAGTCAGACATGCAGCCAGTGTGGACACCGGCAAAAGATGCCACTGGACATCAGGATATTCGATTGTCCATGCTGTCATGTTCAACTTGACCGAGACCTCAATGCTTCCTTAAACATTTTGAGATTGGGGCTACAATCTCTTGGCTTAGCCATAGAAGCCCCCGGCTTTAGCCGTGGGGAGTTGTCACTGGAGCAATAGAAAGTTTAGCAAGGAGACACCGATGCAATTTGGTCGCTGCTACGAAGAATTTGAGGTCGGCGCCCTGTACAAACACTGGCCTGGCCGCACCATTACCGAATACGACGACACCCTTTTCTGCATGCTTACTATGAACCACAATCCTCTGCACATTGACGCGAACTATGCCGAGAACACGCGTTATAAACAGCGCCTGGTGGCTGGCCCGCTCATTTTCAGTATCGCCCTTGGGATGTCCGTCGCCGATGTGAGTGGGAACGCCGTCGCCAACCTCGAATTTGAGAACGTCAAGCACCTCGGCCCCACCTTTCACGGGGACACCATCTACGCTGAAACAAAGGTATTGGATAAAAAACTGACCAGTAGCAATCCAAATATTGGTATTGTGACGGTCGAGACTATCGCCTACAACCAGCGCGGTGAAACCATACTCTCGTTCACACGCCGCGTGATGATTCCCAACAAAGCATACTATGCAGAGCAACAGCGGCCGTGGGAAGAGAAAATGGCGAAAGCTCGCAAACGAGCAGGCGGGAAAGAGCTATGATAAGTGCTCACGATGAGAGGAAGATACGATGCGCTTGAGACGATCTGAATTATCAACGCCGGCCAGTAATGAACGTATGATGGAGAAGGCCGCCGCTAGCAGCGCCGACCTGGTTTTTCTCGACCTGGAAGATTCCGTTGCGCCCAATGAAAAGGTGGGAGCAAGAGCAAAGGTCATCCATGCGCTCAAAACGCTGGGCTGGGGGAAGAAAACACGCGCCGTGCGTATCAACGATCTGGAGACTGAATACGCCTACCAGGATATCATCTCCATTGTTGAAGAGGCTGGCGACTCTTTTGACATAATCATAGTGCCTAAAGTAAAGTCGGCAAAGGATGTCTGGTGGGTCGATGTGTTGCTCACGCAAATAGAGAAGCGTTTGCATCGGACGCGACGCATCGGTATCGAAGTGCTGATTGAAGAGGTGGAGGCTATGATCAACGTCGAGGAAATAGCGCGTTCGAGCCCTCGTTTAGAGGCATTAATTTTTGGCCCGGCTGACTATAGCGCATCGCAAGGCATGGACAGAAACGTGATTGAAGGCGACGTTGCTGCCTACCCTGGCGACCCCTGGCACTACGCGCGGAACAAGATTGCCATTGCCGCCCTAGCCGCAGGCATCGATGCCATCGATGGTGCCTTTCCAGACTACAAAAACCTTGACGGCTATCGCAGGGAATGTACGCGTTCAAAAACGCTTGGCTTCGTGGGGAAATGGGCTATTCACCCCGGCCAGATCGATGTCGCTAACCAGGTCTACGCGCCATCACAGGAGGAGGTTGATTACGCACGCAAGCTGGATGCGCTCTACAACGAAGCACAGGAGAAAGGGCTGGGCGCGCTCGCATTCGAGGGGAGGATGATCGACGTAGCACTTGTGAGGAGTGCGAGGAACACTTTGGAAAAGGCGGAGTTGATTGGAATGTAGCCGTACTAAAGCCCTCTGCAACACTATTGTTACGAAACCACCATTCTCCCTCAAATCGTTGCGCTTCAGGACACAATAGCGTATAATTGTCACTCATATGGAGGAGACAATATGCCCAGATTGGCCCTGCACTTGCTCGGTTCGCCTCGTATAGAGTGCGATGGCACCCCTATCGAAATCGATACTCGTAAGGCGGTCGCGCTGATTGCGTATCTCGTGGTTACGGGACAACGTCATGGGCGCGATATCCTGGCAACGTTGCTCTGGCCAGAATACGACCAGCCTCATGCTCGTGGGGCGCTGCGGCGTACACTTTCCACCCTCAATAAGGCTCTCGCTGGCGATTGCCTGGATATTGGTCGGGAAACGGTCGGTGTGGCTGCAGATGCCAATTTGTGGGTGGATGTCAACGATTTCAACCATTACCTGGGTGAGTGCCGCACGCATGGGCACCAGGCAGGGGAGGTATGTACTGCCTGCCTGCTGCCGCTCAGCCGGGCGGTAACCCTCTACCATGATGATTTTCTGGCAGGCTTCAGCCTGCGCGACAGTCCCTCTTTCGATGACTGGCAGTTCCTGCAGGCCGATATCCTGCGCCGTGAGTTGGCCAGCGCGTTAGAACGGCTTGTCCAATGCCACACTGCCCTTGGAGAGTTCGACATAGCGATTACCTATGCGCGCCGCTGGCTATCGCTTGATCGATTGCACGAACCTGCGCATCGTCAACTTATGCTGCTGTATGCCCGGCATGGCCTGCGCACCGCCTCCTTGCACCAGTATCGCGAGTGCGTGCAGGTACTTGACCAGGAACTGGGTGTGGCTCCCCTGGAGGCGACAACCCGGTTGTATCGGGAGATCAAAGAGAACCGCGTGCCCCCTCCCCCTGAAAAACTGCCAAAACCTGCCCTTGCCAGAGAGGATAGAAAACCCTATAGCGAGACAACAGCGATGCCCTCTCGTAACTCGTCTCTATCATCTTCGTCCTCTACGACAAAAATTCCCGTGGCAAATCCTGAATATCCCCTGGTGGGACGGTCGGCGGAACAATCTGCACTGTTTGAAGCCTATAGCTCTATCAATGGTGGCGGGCGGATCATCATACTGGAGGGAGAGGCGGGTATCGGCAAGACGCGCCTGGCCGAGGAATTTCTCGATAGCGTTCAGGAGAGAGGTGCGGTCGTCCTCGCCACTCGCTGTTATGAAGGCGAGACACATCTCGCCTATGGTCCGGTCATCGCGCTGCTACGCTCTGCTATTGCTCAAAAAGGCGACCTCAACCATCTGGATGAGCTGCCGGTAGCATGGCGCAGTGAAGTTTCGCGCCTGCTGCCTGAAATCGCTATACAGCAGCCAGAGGTACCTGTGCCCCCGCCTCTCGACAGCCCGGGCGCACAGAGTCGCTTTTTTGAAGGACTCTACCAGGTGCTGTTGTCTCTGTGTCGCCGCCCTGGTTCAACACCGGGCGTCATCTTGTTTGATGATGTGCACTGGGCTGATAGCGCCTCTCTCGAGCTTTTGAGCTATATAGTGCGGAGGCTGCGTGAACAGCCAATCTGCCTGGTCTTTACCTGGCGAGGCAAGCAGGCAATGAGGGATGCGCGTTTGCACCAGGTGCTGAATGAAGCGCAGCGCTCAGGTAAAGTCGCGATTATCACATTGACGCGCCTGGACCAGGCTTCTGTCCGGGAATTGGTGCGCTCTGTCTTAGTAAATGGTACAGAGCTGACTGCTGGCCTTGTCGATCGCTTGTATGGCGAGACAGAGGGCCTTCCTTTCTTCCTGTTGGAATACCTGAATGCTATGGCGAAAGGTCAACTGGCGACCGGGGATGGGGATGTTGATTGGTCGCTGCCGGGAGGAGTGCGCGATCTCCTGCAATCTCGCCTCAGCGGGGTGAGTGAAATTGGCTGGCAATTGCTCAATACCGCTGCCGTCATCGGGCGGTCGTTCGACTACGATACCTTACGTGAAGCAAGTGGGCGTAGCGAGGAAGAGACGGTCAGCGCCCTGGAAGCGCTGATTGACCAGGGGTTGGTGGAGGAAGTACAGCAGAGCGCGAGCGATTACGCATTAACCTACGACTTTAGTCACGAGAAACTACGCGCCCTGGTATACGAGGAGACCAGCCTGGCCAGGCGCAGACTCTTGCATCGCCGTATCGCGGATGTACTCGCCGGCCATGCACGTGGCCCTCGTAAAGTCGATGCGCTCGCCGGTCAGATCGCACACCATTATCAATTAGCAGGAAATGAGCCGCAGGCAGCGGAATATTTTCGCCTGGCCGGTGAATACGCGCGCAGCCTGTACGCGAATGCGGAGGCGCTGGCCCATTTTCGTGTGGCTCTGGCATTGGGTCATCCTGATACTGCCGCTCTGCACGAGGCTATCGGTGATCTCTCTACGCTGCTCGGGGAATATGCCTCCGCGCTGAAGAGCTATGAAACTGCTGCAGCGCTCTGTGAAGCTGAGGCCCTTGCGCGAGTGGAGCACAAGTTAGGCACCGTGTATGAGCGCCGAGGAGCGTGGGAGCAGGCCGAAAGTCATTACGAAGCCGCCCTGCGAGTGCTTGGTGAGGCAGGCTCTGTCAACGAACGCGCCAAACTCTATGCTGATTGGAGCCTGACGGCCTACCGGCAGGGACAGATCGGCAAAGCGCTGGAACTGGCTCGCCAGGCATTGAACCTGGCTGAAACCGCCCATGATACTCTTGCGTTGGCACAGGTTCATAACATTCTGGGTATTCTCGCCAGCAAGCAGGGAGACCTGGAGGAAGCTCGCCGTCACCTGGAAGAGAGTCTTAGACTGGCTGAAGATTTACACGAGCCGGGAATCTACGCCGCTGCTCTCAATAATCTTGCTCAGGCCTGTAACGCCGAAGGAGAGATTGATCGCGCTATCGCCCTTACTGAAAAAGCCCTGGCGCTAAGCCACTCGCAGGGGGACCGCCCTCACGAGGCCGCGCTCCACAGCAAAATGGCCGATCTTCTTCATGCTCAGGATAGGTCAGAGGCTGCGATGGCGCATCTCAAGCAGGCAGTGAGTATCTATGCAGAGATTGGTGTGGAGGCAGAAACTGTGCAGCCGGAGATCTGGAAGCTCTCCGAATGGTAACTGTCTCTAGCATAGAATATGTACACATGCTAAGATAGGCTCTCGCTCAGAGCGGTCCTGGCGGCAAAGTAACCGCACATACCATGTACAGCCCCTCCTGGGGGAGTAGATGATGAGCACAAATAGAGCCCTTTGCACGGCGTGGTATAAGGATTTACCCTTATGGTGGGTCGCGTGTAGAATTGCCAGAGATCCTGGATGCCTCCATTGATATCCCCGCCGATATAATTCGCGTTGTACTGCTCAAGTTCGATGGGTGATATGACGTGGCGCGCCAGGATACTATCGCGGAAGCCCGGTGCGAAGCGTTCAATCTGCGCCTCAATGCGTTCGGCCATATCAAAAGACGAGGCGTTGGGGACATGACAGTATGCCCAGGCGGTATGCTTTCCGGCCGGGGCGCGCGTCGCATCGAAGAGGCTCTGCTGCGCCAGCACCACAAACGGCCTTTCGGGATGTTTTCCCTGCCAGACCTCTGCCTCTGCACTGGCAATCTCAGGCAAGGTGCCCCCGACATGTACAGTCCCTGCGCGAGAGCATTCGGGAGCCTTCCACGGGATAGGCCCGTCAAGTGCGTAATCGACCTTGAACACTCCAGGTCCATAGCGGTAACGTTGGAGCTGGTGCTGGTACCCGGCAGGAAGACGAGGACCCGCGATATGCAGGAGCTGGCGAGGGGTAACATCGCAGAGGATGGCCCGTGCGGGAGGGAGTATATCAAGCGACTTGATCTCTGTATTGACGACGATCTCACCGCCCATTGTGCGCAGGTAGGAGGCCATGGCATCGACGATATGCTGCGAGCCCCCACGGGGTATGGGCCAGCCGACCGCGTGGCCGAGGATGCTCAGTACCAGCCCAAAGCCAGCGCTTGGCGATTGCTCAAGACGCAGCATCGAGTGCGCGCTCACTCCCGCGAAGATAGCGCGGGCGCGTTCGCCTTTAAATAGACTATCCGCTAGGCCGCGTGCTGAGCGTATGGCGCGCAGGCCAAAGCGGGAGAGGACATAGGGATGGCGTAGAAGGGATTGCGGCCGCAGGGGACCAAGAAAAGCGTCCGATAGGATATCCCAGTTGGCGACAAAAGGCTCCATGAGTTTGCGGTATCTATCTGCATCGGGTCCAAGCGTCGTGCCCGTCTCTGCTATCGAGCGGTCAAGTACCACAGCTGGCCCATCGTCAAGTGGATGCGCAAGCGGAACCGTTGGTTGTATCCATTCCAGGCCATATTGCTCAAGTGGTAGCGAGCGGAAGAACGGGGAACTCATCCCAAGGGGATGTATCGCCGAACAGACATCGTGGACGAAGCCGGGGAGCGTCAGTTCTTTTGAACGTGAGCCGCCCCCGATGGTGTCTTTAGCTTCGAACACGATGACCGATTTTCCAGCACGAGCTATGGTAATAGCAGCTGCGAGACCGTTCGGCCCGGCGCCAATTACGATTGCATCATAGGCGTGCTGTATAGCCATATATCAACCAGCTCTTTTCTCTTTTTCAGCTCTTTTTCCCTCTTATCCAGCGGGTAGGTGCTGTCATAGTATACATCACTGTGCGCATTGCTGCATTGTGCCAGATGTTTTTTGACTGCGACCACTGCAACCTGGGATCAATACACGTCACCTGCATCTCGACTGGCGCATCTCTTTGAAAGAAGGCCGCCAGAGATTTCAGCGTGTGCTGCCAGAAAACATTTTCCTGCTTATGCCCACCAAAACGCAAGCCAATTTCGTAAATCGGATCGTTGGCGCGCATTAAGACCTGGGCCTCTACCACAATATAGTCGTCCACTTCGTTCGCGCTAAAGGTTATCCAACCGGCAAACACATGTCCCTGTGGTGTCATCAGGGTGAAGGATTCTTCATCGGCATAGAGCACAAGCACACCGGTGGAGAGCCTGATCCCGCCAGGCATAGAGAGACTCAAAAGCGCAACTTCGCCGGGAGCGATACCGGTTAATGGTCCATAGAAACGGTTCCCGGTTGGCCAGAACTGAGGAAAGTTCACCTTCCAGGTCTTGATGATTTCTTTCGCGGTCAAAGGGGGTACACCCTCCCCCTCATCTGCCTTCAGGCGAATGCGGTAGATTTTCTGCCACATCTGGCCGAAACCCTGCAGTGGACCAACTACCTGTCGCCCATCTACGTTCAGATTCAGTGCGCCGCTGGGTATGTTAGTTACTTTCAAACTCGAGCCACTAGACGACCAGTACGCGGCATCGCGTGGCTGCTCTTCGTTCGTTGGTGGGGGGGAAGTGGACATGATGTTTTTCCTCCTGGTAGCTTTGATACTGAACCAACAAGGGATGTCAGGTAAGACATTTTACCTATGCCGCTGATAGAGCAGCGCTTTCATTCTCATAAATCTTGATAGCGTCGCTTAAACGAGTCAGTTCAAAGATATGCCGGTAGTGCTCGCTCAAACCGAAGGCATACATACGTTGTTTCTGGCGATTGATGCGGATCAGCAGCGTAACCAGCAGCCCTATACCGCTACTGTTCATATACTCCAGCCCCGCAAAATTTAAGATGATGGTGCGAGTGGTTGGAGTATTGGCCTCGGCATAGGCCTCCATCAGTACATTTTCCGCGAATGCCGAGACATCGCCATGAATATCGATGATACTGGTTGTTGGATTGACCCGGCGAACATTCATCATTACATTGGCTTGCGGCATAAAGAGTCCCTCCTTACTCTGGTGAAGATGTGATAGAAGCCCGGCCTTCTTCGGCCAGCGCACTTTTTTCATCCGGAAAAACACTCATGAAATCGACCAGGCGTGTGATCTGGAAGATCTCTACATAATGGTCACTCAGGCCACAGGCCAGTAGGCGCCGTTTCGACTTACGCGCCCGCGCCAGCAGGCTGACGATCAAGGCGATGCCGGTACTATTGATATAGTCCACATCGCTGAAGTTGAGCAAGATAACTTCCGCTCTCCGGCTTTCTGCTTCAGCATAGGCCTTATTGAGCACATCCTCCGCAAAAGCGTTAATTTCTCCATGCAGATCTATGATGGCGACACGTGGTTGGTGGCGTACCTGCGCCTCAAGACTTTTTGCTGCCATAGTTGTCTCCTTCCAGGTACAAAATCAATTCAAGTGTATGGTGGTGTTCATCACTGATGACATGTACATCGTCTACGAGGTTCTTTATCAGGAATAATCCCCAACCGCGCGGCGATTGCAGTTCAGCAAGCTTGGCTTCGAGGTCTGGTGTATGTGGTTCAGCAATGGGTTTCCCATTGCCCTGGTCTCTAATGCGTACCATGAGGGTAGCCTGCGAAACCAGTACCTGGATAGTAACCGGCTTGTCAGGCTGGTATTTGTTGCCATGCTCCATCGCGTTCATCGTTGCTTCGGCTACGGCGGTCTTGAGCTTCTCCAGTCGCCTCTCCGGCAAATTAAGTGCCCGGACCGCCTGGCCGACCTGTTCCATCGCCTGGCGTTCATTACCAGGTTCACTGGCAATGCTCATTTCGGTCAGCACGCGCCAATCGCTGTCGCCGGGCTTTTCGTCGATGTGAGGGGTGGACATCGTAATGATCTCACTTTCTCCACTGCTCTCAGACCTTCGCAGCGTCACCAGGGTTACATCATCTTCCTGCTCCCATTCGCTCCCGGTAAATTCCGCCAGTTGACCTAATAGGAGATCGATCACTGGCATATTACCCTTGTATTCACCGAGCAAGGCCATCAGCCGTGGAAAACCAAACATATCACGCTTTGTATTGTGAGCCTCTACAAGACCATCACTATATAAAAGCACGCTGTCTCCAGGAGCAAGAATCGCTTCTTTTTCCTCATATGCCATACCCGGCATCAGTCCCAGGGGCATCCCCGTAGCACGCAGTTCTGAGATGCCTCCTTTATGGCGCCAGTACGGAAGGTCATGGCCAGCATTGGCATACTGTAGCTGTCCACTGATAGGGTCGAGGATGGCGTAGAGGCAGGTGACAAACATATTGGGTGGAATGTCGGGATGCAGCAGGTCATTGGTCTGCTCCAGCACTTTTCCGGGTGAGAGAGCCCCATAAGCGTTGGAGCGCAGAATGCTGCGCGTTGTCGCCATCACCAGGGCGGCCGGTACTCCTTTATCAGTGACATCTCCAATGAGGATACCCAGTCTACCATCTTCAAAGTAAAGGAAGTCATAGAAGTCGCCACCCACAGCCCTGGCCGGTTGGTAGTAACTCTCCAAATGCCAACCTGGCAGCGATGGTAATTCTTGTGGCAACAATGTTTTTTGGATCAAGCGAGCAACGCGCAGTTCCTGCTCGATGCGTTCGCGTTCAAGCGCCTGAGACCGTTGCTCGCGTACCAGCTGGGCTACCCGTAATGCTGGCGCTGCTTGCGTCGCGAGATCATTGAGCAGTGTCCGATCGTAGGTGGAGTAGTCCTGCTCACTCATGCGAGGGCCAAGATTGAGCAGCCCAACTAATTCACCCTGGCTGATCAGCGGAATGACCACCTTGATGCCGGCCAGCTTGATTGCGCGCAGAGCAGGAGAGTCGAGATGCAATTTGTCGATCTCTGTTGCCCCTGGCGAACTCAAGAAGTACGCTACAATCGGGTCATTGGGTGCGATATCAATAGGTGAGGTCTCAACCTTGGAAGACCTTTTCTCGCTTGTTTTCTGTATCGCCAGGTCTTCTCGCTTGGCCCGCCCCGAACGCATTTTTTGAAAACGCTGCATTATTGTTACCATATGAACTCCCTCTCAGGGCACCCTCGTTCCCTTCAGTCTACTCTAATATTCGTCACTTCCTATTAAGGTGTCCAACCTTGCAGGTGCGGCAGCTTTTCGCTTGTCTCTATAGACTAGTATAATAGCTAACTGTCTCCTAAACGTTACGAAAAACGTTACGAAAAAATGTGAAATTGATTGTTGCCAGCATGACAAAGTCTTCAATATCTATTGTACCATCAATTGCGAGAAATACTATCGCCTTGTTCATTCTTCCGCCAGTTGCTTCAGAGGAGCCTCTCACATACTCTTTACACGCTTCTTAGGCTCTGCCTCAGCCTCCCGGTGCAGCGCTACCCCACCTGCAACGAGGAGAATGCCAGCAATCTCTACCAATGTCGGTATCTAACGCAGGACAAGAATTCCGATGAGAGCGGCAGATGCTGGTAGTAAGGAGAGCAAAAGCGCAAACGTCGCTCGTGGCAACCGCGCCATGGCGAGCTGATCGCTCACATACGGAATGACCGAAGAGCAAATGCCAACGCCAATGCCTGCGAGCAACAGGAGCGGCTGTGCCATCGCGGGCAACGCACCGGTGATTCCAATAGGCGTAATAGTGACGAGCGCGACGAGCATCGCCGCTCCAAGCCGGTCAATCCCTGCAGCGCCGCCATCCTGGGCAATACGATGACCGAGCACCACATACAGCATGAAGAAGGCACAGTTGGCAAAGGCGAATACGAACCCAAGCGGCTGCCCGCTGAAGCGTACATCTGTCAGGAGCCATCCACCCCCTGCAGCGAGAAGCAACGCAACGATGTTTCGGGGGTCCGTGCGCCCAGCGCGGCGAGCGTGATGGGGCCCAGGAACTCGATAGCCCCAACGGTCCCTAATGGAATGCGGGAGATCGCAAGATAGAAGCATGCGTTCATGAGACCAAGCACAATTCCTAATGCGAGCAGAATGCGTCGCTGGCTCCAGGGTGCGCTCACGAACACGCGCCATGGCCGACGCCACAATGCAAATACAACGGCGGTGCTCGCAATGCGGAACCACGCCACCCCAAGCGCCGTTACGCTAGAAAAGAGAAGCACCGCTATCGATCAGCTTGATCGGCTCCTCGACAGCTTCCTCTTGTACGGCTCGACAACGACTACTATTATCCAGTCTTCACCTGTTCCTCTCCGCCCGCCACCCCTACCGGAAGACGCGTTGCTTGAGTAGGCCAGCAAACAATGCAGCCCTGTTTTCTCATGCAGCAGGGCCAACGATAACCCCGGTTATCATTGGCCCTGCTGCATAAATCTACCAAATTAAGGAGGAAGAAACCCCGTTTTCCCATCCTTTTTTCTTCACTTGACGCCTATGTGGCACCCTTGAGAATGCCCTTTCCCCGCAGCTTATACACTTTTGAGTAACGCCTGGCCCTGAGCGATAAGCTGCTGAGCCTGCTGATCGCTAAACGGCTGGCCATTGAACTCTGACCCTTCTAGCAGCGCAATAATCTGCGCTGCCAGGGCGTCACGCTGATCATTAATCGAAATGAGCTGATTTTCGAGCTTGGTATAGGTGTTGTCATCGGACGAGCTGCCGCTTTCCAAAGCTTTAGTGGAAACAGCCAGGGTTGCCAGGCCCAGTTGTCCAACACAGGCATCGATTTGCTTATACACCTGCGCCAGCTGCGTGAAGGCATCGCGATTCTGCCGTATCACTTCGGGTAGAGCGGAATCTTTCATTACCTCAAAGAGCACACGCCCGTCATGGCTGTAGTCGTCCTT
>WNGP01001399.1_pt1 | contig 19840 bp, 17 predicted proteins | sample 5407671 | NCBI WGS metagenome assembly WNGP01 (sample SAMN13153381, study PRJNA577476) | soil metagenome | isolation source: 40 cm soil or saprolite under Garry oak tree replicate 2 | place: USA:California | collected 2016-06-15 | reverse complement strand
GCGTAAACGGCACATCCGGGTTCGCCTCGTGCAACACCTTGGTAATCGCCGCCGTCAACGTCGTCTTCCCATGATCAATATGACCCATCGTCCCAATATTCAAGTGCGGCTTCGTCCGCTCAAACCTCTTCTTCGCCATGGTTCCTGCTTCTCCCTTCGCCGCCTTGGCGACTTCCGTTGCTGGAAGCGCTTCCTGGAACACTGCCGAGGGGTCGCGCCTTGAGCCCTGCCGCCTGCACGAGGGCCCGTGTATGGGGGAATTTCGCTGTCGCCGGCCGACTGGCCCGCGTCGCCACCGCGCCGGCGGCGGTCGCGGCCGGCCGGCGCCAGCTCTCGCCAATCCTCTGCCTCGCCGATCCTCCTGTGCTGAGCGGAACTCGCAAGGCCCGGGCCGTCGGTGGCCCGCGGCGTCCGGTCCGGACCGAGCCCGGCCGGGACGCGAGGGCGGCGTCACCTGCGCCGTCCCCGCTCAACGAGGAACGGCGGCGCCACGATCACGGAGATGCTGGAGCGATCATGGCGTGCGCGCCGCGAACCTCGCTGCTGGTAGCGGCGGGTGGATTCGAACCACCGACACAGCGATTATGAGCCGCTTGCTCTGCCTCTGAGCTACGCCGCCACGGGAAGCCGAATCGGGGTGTACCGACCGGCTGACCTGCGATATTGCGGGTCACGAGCCTCCGTCACTCTACCAGTACCGGGGCCAGCCTCATCAACCGAATTCGCCAACCAAGCCTGCGCACTCACCTCGCCTGGAGCTCCTGAGTTGCCTGGCAGTCGGGAAGGTTACCATCCCCCGCAGGCCGGACGTGTGCGGCCAGGGCCGCCGCTCTCTGCCTGCGCCCGACCAGCGCCCGACCCGCCATCGGCGGGCTCCACGAAGCAGGCACACGGCGGAGCCCCGAGCTGCCGGCGGCATCGTGCGCGTCGAGTACCTGGGCCCCGTCGCCGGCCAGCCCAGCCCCGTTCGGAGGTCGTGCACACTGGGCCGATGACGCCGGACGACCTCCTGGGCACCTGGAGCGTTGATGCGCGCTATGGGCCGGGCGCCATGGAGAATTGGCTGCTGCACTTTCACGCCGATGGCCGGGGCTGCTTGTGGTACGGCAATCTCATGGGCGCCCAGGTCGTGGTCTTCGACTGGCGGTTGACCGGCGGACGACTGACCACGACGACCCGGCGGCGGTTCCAGACCCCATCGGGTCACCAGGAGCCGTTTCGACCTGGCGGCCACGTGCGGCTGGACCTCGTCGAGGTACCGGTCACCGTGGAGGTGGAGCCAACCCCGGCCCGTCGGCAGCTGCGGGTGCTGCGGTTGCCAAGACCAGGTGCGCCCCACCCGCCGGCCACGCCGGCCCTGCCAGCTCACGCCGCCTGGGAATCAAGCCAACTCGCGGCGCCAGCCCCGCCCAGGCCCCCCCACGAGGACCCGGTTCCGAGCCAACGACCCTTCAGTAATCCGAACTCGCCGGACGATCGCCCGCTGACGCCCGATAGTCGCTCGCCCAATCGCCGGCCACGCCGGCTCGCCTTGGCGAGCCCTGCGAGCGGTACGGTGAGCCGATGCAGGAGCAGCCGATGGTCAGGCGGGATCAGTTCAGCCGCCTCACGCCCGCCGCCACGCCCGAGGCGGTCCCACCGTCGCCACGGAGCTGGTCGGACGCCGAATGGGCCACCATCCGCCGGGGTCACCGGCCGCATGACATGGACGACAAGTGGCTCGCCTTCGTCGAGGACGACCGGCTGTTCCTGCATCGCAGCTGGACCGGGCTCGGCGTCTATGAGGCGCAATTCGTGCGTGGGGAGGACGGCTGGTCGATAAGCTCGCTGCTCGTCTGTGGTGACCGCAGCTCCTATCGGCGGGCCAATGACGCCTACGAGGCACTGTTGGTCGAGGCGCTCATTGATGGGCTGCTGCCCGGCCGGCCCGACGCGGTCGGGGTCGGGCCGAGGACGCGCAGCAGGCCAGCAAGCAGCTCGACGGGGTCGTGGGCCTGCGAGCTGGCGGTGCGCAGCGCGCTGGTGAGGACTTGCCAGGTGTCGGCCCCGGCCAGGTGCGGTTGCCGCCCCAGGCGAGTCTGGCGAAGGGCTGGTGTGAGTAAGCGTTATGCAACCCGCCGACCTGGGCCATACGGAAACTGACCAGCGTTCCCGCTGGTCAGTGCCTTCCTGGAGCCCCCCGGCGGAATCGAACCGCCGACACCATCCTTACCATGGAACCACCGGTAACCGCTGTGCGGAACGCCGTAACCGCAGGTCACGCCCGACCGTAAGGGCCGAAGGTATCGGTTCTCCTTCGGCGATGTTATGCGCTCACTTCACGCCAGTGAGCTGTCATCGCTGGGCCAGCACCTCGACGCGTAGGACGGTGCCGTGGCCGAGCGCGCTTGTGACCTCGAGCCGGCCCCCGAGATCGGCGACTCGGCCTCGCATCGATCGCAGACCGAAGTGTTCGCGACCCACGGCGGCCGGATCAAAGCCGCGGCCGTCATCGGACACCTCCATCGAAACGGTGTCGTCCTTTGTTGCGATACGGACTGTGGCGCTGCTCGCCCGAGCGTGCTTAACCACGTTGGCCAGGGCTTCCTGGCCGAGGCGGTACAGCTGCTCTTCGACCTGCGGCCCCAGCGGCAGGCGCTCACCGGGCCCGTCGACCTCGATCACCAGCCCTTCCCGGGCGCTGAGCGCCAACGCCTGCTTGGTGAATGCAACGACCAGCCCCTCCTCGGCGAGCGCACCAGGCTGCAGCTCGAAGATGAGGGCGCGCATCTCGGCCAACGCGCCCCGGGTCAACTGACCGATCTCGCTCAGCTCCTCCCCCACCGGCCCGGCGGCATCGAGCCCCTCACGCGCCAGCGCATGCTGCGCGGTTCGGACATGCAGGGTGGTGGAGAACAGCGACTGCGAGACCGAGTCGTGCAGGTCGCGGGCGATGCGCTGTCGTTCCAGGGCGGCACGCTCACCCTCGCGGCGCTGCGACTCGGCCAGCTCCAGCCCGGTGCGCCGGCGCTCGCTGACGATCGCCGCCAAGCAGAACGTCGTCAGCGCCGCAAAGGTGATGTAGAGCTGGAGATTCAGCGCGCTGTCGGTCGGCGAGAGCTCGACGAAGGCTCCTACCTCGTGTGAGGTAACCAACACCGCGATCACTGCCCCAACCGCGACCGCCAGGGTCGCCCCCGGCGGGCCGAAGCGCAGCGCGGCCCAGATGAACGCCGGGAACACCATGTAGGTGAGCGGCTGCTGGGCGGAGAGCGCGATCACACTCAAGCCCGCCACGGCGGCAAGCATCAGTGTGCCCTCGCCCGCGTGGCGGCCCTGCCACACCGACACACGCCCGTGCGCCCACGCCAGGGCGAGCGGGACCACGACCAACCCGCCGGCGACGCCGCCCAGCCACCAGCTCCGCCAGAACACGCCCATCTCGGACACTTCAAGGACGCCGCCCACCCACCGGGCGAGTATCGCAACGGTCGCGGCGAGCGCCTCACCGACCGCGACGGCGACGACCACGGCGCCCACTTGCGCAAGCCGGTCCATCGCCGCCCGCCGGCCGACCAGCCGCTGGAGGATGACCACCGCCACAACAGCCCTGGCCACATGGCCCGCCGTGTCGGCAAGCGCGATCCCCAGCGGCTGCCGAGCGCCCGGGAAGTCTACGAGAGTGCCGAGCAGGTCCCCGAGCAGGAGCCCGGGCCACCAGCGCAATCCACCCAGGTACAGCAGCGCAATTCCCACGCCGGTGGCCGGCCAGAAGGCGCCCACCCCGCCCCTCAGCAACAGCGCCTCGCCGCTCTGGGCGGCGACGTAGTAGCCGCCGGCGATCAGGAGTACCGCGGCCGCATACCGCACAGGCCGTCCGGAAACCAGGACGTCCCGCCAGGTTGGCTGCGCGGCAGGAAGCGATTCGTCGGTAATCGTCGGGCCTCCCATGTCTGCGCAGGGCCGTTGAAGAACGGTAAACGGTACCGCCGTGCGCAACCCGAGTCGAACGACGCGGCCGCGCGGAGGCGTCGGCCTCACCCGCCTGGTGACCAGGGATCGTGGCGGTAGGCAGCGCGGATCATGTCGAGGAGGTCGTCCACGTCCCAGCCGTGCTTCTCCAGGACGCGTGCGCGCCTGCCACCATCGCCTGGGGTCCCAACTCGCCCATGCGGCCGATGGCTACCACCGGGCGGTCCGGGCCTCGGAGCTCCCGGAGGACCTGCATGCCATCCGGCGCCTGCGGCAGCAGCAGGTCCAGGGCGACGACGTCGGGAAGCAGTTCCAGGTCGAGGTGCTTGGCGCTCCGCGTGGACCCGGCCTCGCCGACCACGGTGAGGTCCGCTGAACACTCGATCAGGCTGCGGAGCGCCCGCCGGACCCGGGCATCCGTCATCGACGATCAAGACCCTGAGCTTGGGTGCCTTCCTCGGGTCGTCGGGCACGGTCTCCTGCACGTCGGGTCCTTCGTCACGGGCTGGTCGCAGTGCCTCCGACGGTACGGCAGTGAGCTCGCGGGAGCCTCGGACAAACGACCCGCCTCCAGGGCGACGAATGTCCTCATCGGGCGAGCATCGCCAGGTGGCTAGGACGCCGGGGGAGCTGGCGCGATGCCCTCCCGGATCGCCAACAAGGCGGCCTGGGTCCTGGACGCCACTCCGAGCTTGCTGAGGATGTTGCTCACATGGGTTCGGGCGGTGCGTTCGTTGATCACCAGCGCATCCGCGATCTGCTGGTTGGAAAGGCCTTGGGCCACCAGGACCAGGACCCCGCGCTCCCGGTCGGTCAGGGAATTCACCGTCTGCGGCTCGGGGGCCACCAGCGACCGCGTGAGCTGCTTGGCGATCGCCGGGTCCAGATGCACCTCGCCACGGCAGGCGGCCCGGATCGCAGCGACCTCGTCGGCTTCGGCATCCTTGAGCAGGTACCCGGCTGCACCGGCCTGGAGGGCGCCATGGACCATGTCGGCTTGGCTGAAGCTGGTCAGCGCCACCACTGCCATCTCGGGATGGCGTTCGGTGATGGCCGCGGTGGCGCTGATGCCATCCATGCCGGGCATCAGCAGATCCATCAGCACCACGTCGGGCGGCCGACCGGCCGCGACCAGCGCCGCGATCCCATCCAGGGCCTCCTGTCCGTCGGCTGCCTCGCCGATCACCTCCATGTCGTCCACCATTTCGAGATACGCACGCAGGCCGCCGCGGACCACGGTGTGGTCGTCAACGACGAACACCCTGACTGGCCGCTGTTGCATGGTCCTCACCCAATGGCAGATCGGTCGAGGTCGACTGTAGAGGGACCCAGGTCATCTGTCGCGTCGAGCATGCGTCGCTCGACCGATGATCTCGCACCTCCCAACTGTGATCATGCGGTTCGGCCGCATATGAGGTGGCGGCCACGGACGCCAGGAGGGCGAGTCATGAACTCGCAGAATCCAGCAGCAAGTCCCGCCACCAGCCACCATGGAACCGCCGTGCTCGACCGCACCAGCGGGCCGCTCTGCAACGCCGCCCGGGACACCAGGAGGTCGGGCCACGCCCTGGAGCCGTTGGAGGGCGTCAATCCGCTGGGTGTTCCGCTGGACCGGCAGCGCGAGCGGTAGCGCTGAGGCCCGGCCGGCCGCCAGCTCCCTGATAGCATGCTGGAGGAGCCGCCGCGCACCTGCGGGGGTTGGGAAGGTGGCTAGCGCATGCGGGTTGTGCTGCTGGGTCCGCCGGGGGCGGGCAAGGGAACCCAGGCGGACCGGATCGCTGACCGGTTCCAGCTGGTGCACGTGGCCACCGGCGACATCCTGCGGGCCAATGTGGCCGGCGGCACGCCGCTGGGCGAGGTGGCCCAGGCCTACCTGGACTCCGGCGAGCTGGTCCCCGACGACGTCGTCGTCGCGATGATGCTGGAACGGCTGACCCAGCCCGACTGCGCACAGGGGTTCTTGCTGGACGGCTTTCCCCGCAGCGTCGCCCAGGCCAGAGCGCTTGACCGGCAGCTGGCTGAGCTCGGCGCGCCGCTGGACGCGGCGATCAACCTGGAGGTTGCCGAGGAGGAATTGTTGCATCGGCTGGCCAGGCGGGGGCGGGCCGACGACAACGCCGAGACCATCCACAAGCGCCTCCAGGTGTTCGTCAGCTCCACCCGTCCGCTGCTCGACTACTACGACGAGCAAGGCCTGCTGTTCAGCGTAGCCGCCGCGGGCACGATCGACGAGGTCAGCGAACGCATCCTTCACGCTCCTGCCGAGGTCACAAGGCATGCCCCACCTGCCGGCAGTCAACCAGCTACATCGAGGTCAGAAGCAACTGACGTCTCGTGACCACACTTGCCGAATCACCGGAAGACGCCAGGCGCGTGCTGGGCACGATAATGATGAGCGTGGTGTCAATGAGTCAGCACGTGGGAAGAGCTATCTGACCCTACTCCACCACACATCACCGCAGCTCGGGGCGTGGTGCAATTATGGTGCGTGATATGCCGCGAGGCGTCGTAGGGCTTGTCCAGTCTCAGCTGATGGTTGACGTGGCGGCTTCGGGTGATGCTCGACGCCAATCAGCCTGGTTCGCCAGGCGGTGCCGACAAGGTCCGAGGTTGGGGGCTGGTATCGGCTACCGAGCTGCGCGGGCGGCGCCGGTGTTGCGGTGGATGGGTGACGCGCCGACGGAATCTCGAAGCCACAGGGACACATTGGTTGGCTGTATCGTCTGATCGACCACGGCCAGCAGTTCGGCGGTCAACGTGTCCAGGTCGACCTGCTGGCGCAGCCGATCGCCGAACGCGGCGATGGTCTGTGCAGCGTCGTAGCGGCGCCGGTTGAACCGGCGGTCCACCGCGGCCTGGACGCGGCGGCGGGCCGGCTGGAAGGCTGCGGCCACCGCCAGGGTCGCGGCGGCAACCGCCAGACTGGAGTCCCGGCCGATCAGCTCGCCAAGCCCGAGCACCACAACGGCGTAGCTGCCGCCCAGCACGACCGTGAGCAGCCCGTAGGCGAGCGTTCGGCTGATGATGCGGTCCAGGTCGTACAGTCGGTAGCGCAGGATCGCCGCGCCGGTCGCCAGCGGCAGCAGTACCAGGCAGACGCCGGCCGCGAACAATGGCACCGCCGTGGCCCCCATCGCCATGCCGACCCCGACGACTGCCGCTCCCACTCCGGTCAGGGCGGCTGCCAACGCCAGCCATCGCAGCTGCTGGCGCTCCACCCCTCGGGCGCGGCGGAAACGCGCCACCAGCGACCCGGCCCCAACCACCAGACCACCAACGGCGACGATGAAGCCGAAGACGATAGCGACCAGCACGGCGCCAGCCAGCGCGGGGATGGTGACCGGGTCCACGGCCGACTCGTAGGGCGGGATCACCAGGCCGGGCCCGACCGTCAGCGCGACTACGAAGACGACCGGCCCGGCCGCCGCAACCCAGGCCCACCAGCGCCAGCGGGACGACGGCAGCGACCCGGTCGGAGTCAACAGCAGGACGAAGCCGACCAGGGCGAGCCCGGCGATGGTGGTCGCCGGGCTGTAGACCGCTATCCAGCGGGCGGCGGGGAGCGCCCCCGGCCGCGCGACCAGCCCATAGCGTGCATAGCCGTCGGCCACGCCGGACCCGGTCACCGACAGCCCCAAGGCAAGTAGCAGCCAGCCGACCGGGTGGCGCGGGAGGCGGCTGGCGAGCACCGCCCCGACTGTCGCCGCCACCACGATGGCCACCAGGTAGGGGATGGTGCTGGCGTTCAGCTGGGTCAGCTCAGGCCGCCCTGCCTGGCGCGTCAGGTGGTCGAACCAGGGGACGGTGGCGAGACCGAGCAGAGCGAGCGCCCACAGCGCCCAGGCCGCCACGCCGGCCCATCGCTGGGACCCGGCCCGGGGGGCGGCAGCGGTCACCGCCATCGTGTTGACCTCATACCGCCGGCTCCTCCCAGCATCGGGGATCAGGGACCAGTGTCGCTGGCTTCCGTCCCAGGAGCGTTACGGACAACGACCCGTCCAAAAAGCAGACCTGGCCGCAGGATCAGGCGCGGTTGGTCCGCCGTCGGGGCGAGCGGGTCGGGCCGTAGCGGATGACCTGGTTGTGGGTGGTGCGCGGGATGGTCTTGAGCAGGACTCCGTCGCAGTCAACGTGGAACAGGTCGGCGTCGACCTGCACGGTGATCAGGTGACCAGCCCAGCAGGTCCCAGCCGGACTTCTGGCCGGCAACGGTAGCCATGCCGACCTTGATCCGTCGGGTGACCAGGAGCGGGGCACGGCCAGGCGCTGGGCGCTCACCCCCGAGGAAGCCGGCGTACTGGCTGCGTTCCCCCCGTTCTGGTGGGATCACCTGCTCACCCTGTTGGGGTGCGGCCTGCGCATCAGCGGGCTGGCTGGGCTTCGCCGCCGGCGCGTTCACCTCGACCGCGGCGTGCTGCAAGTGGTCGAGACCCGCTTCCAGGTAGGCGGGTCGTACGGCAGTGGCTTCAAGGGCCCCAAGAGCGTCGCCGGCATCCGGGAGGTTCCGTTGCCACCGCAGGTTGCCGCCGCGATCGGCCGCCGGTTGCCGCCCGGCAGCGACCCCGAGGCGCTGGTGTTCACCGGCCCTGGCGGCGGTGCCGGACCACGGCGCCGTGGGCCGGGGGTGCCGAGGGGCACGCGCACGGTGCTGTCGCGCGGCAACTTCCGGCGGCTGTACCTGGCGGCGGTCGCCAGGACCGCCGACCCGGCTAGCGCTGCCGAGCTGGGCACGTCCGAGCGGCGCGCCCTGGCCGCCCTGCGAGCCTGCGCGACGCAGACGCTTGCGCAGGTGGTTGACCGGCTCGCCGCTGGACGCCGGCTGCGTGCCGAGACCGTCGCGCGGACGCTCGCCAGGCTAGAGGCCGTCAGGCTGGTGGTCGCCACCAGCGACGGCGAGGTGCGCCGCTGGGCCATGCCGGCGCCGCAACCCGGCCCGCTGGCCGCCTCGAGCTGAGCGGCCCCCATGACCTGCGGCACACCTACGCCACCTGGCTGGAGGACGCCGGCATCCCCGCCAGGGTGATCGACGCCTACATGGGGCATGCCGGCGGGCGCACGCCCGAGCATGGCAGCCGCATCGGCCGCGTCTACCGGGAGACCACCGACGAGATGCGCCTGCGCGTGGTCGCCGCGCTGGAGGAGCGCCTAGCGATCGTCCTCAAGATCGCCGAGGAGAAGGCCGCCGCCAGCCCGCTCATCGGCAGCCTAATCAGAGACCATCACGGCTTGTAGGGCAGGTACCGCGACGCGATATCGAGTCCGCGCAGGAGCGGCGCGACCAGGCGCTCAGCCGCAGCGTGCGGAGCGTTGACCAGTTCCTCCGTCGACGCCGAGATGACCTTCTCGTACCCGTCACGGGTGTACGGGCTTCCGAGCCGACGGAGGATCCTGCAGCAGATCGAGGGGCACCGCACCGCGCAGCCGGTCCATCCGTATCCCGAGGCGCCACTGGCCCTGGTAGGCGTTGTGCCGAAGGGTTGGCGGTCCCGGACGATCGGCTCGATGATCTCCCGGATAACACGTATCGCGCGCGGGACCGAGGCGTCGGGGAACGCGCTCATAGGCAAGCTTCAAAACCTGCTCAGCGCACCACGAGGGATGCCCCGGCCACCGAAGGAGCAGGCTCCGGTGGCCGGGGCAACATCCTGGTCTTCAGCCAGTGCAGGATCTCCCGGGTCGATCCCTATCACCGGTCGGGTCGCTCGTGACTGGTCTGTATCGCGTCCTGCTGCCGGCTAGGTTGCCAAGGGGTGCGGCCCCCAGTCCCCAGTTCTATCGAAGGTCGGGGAGCTTGTGACTTGTTGGAGATCGCTGCCATCCGCGTTGGCGGTGTAGATGCCCGCCTGTCCGGTGCCCGGCGCAGTTGCCGCAAAGAGCGACACGACGATCTTCGTGCCGTCCGGCGACCAGTCGGGGCTCTGCAGCCTTGAGAAGCTGTGGGTGACCAGGGGGAGCTTCGCCATGCCCGAACCGTCCGGATGAACGACATACAGCGACCTCTGGTCGTCGAACAGGATGGTGCTCCCGTCAGGCGACCAGCGCCCCCCATCCTCGAAGAACGGCAGGCCCCAAGGGGTGATCCGCCGCACGCCGGTGCCGTCGACATTGACGACGAAGAGCGCCACGTTCGCGTTGGCGGGGCGGCTCGGATCGATGCGGCTGAACACGAGCCGCTTGCCGTCGGGCGAGTAGTCGCCCGGGATGTCGTCGCCATTAGGATTGGACGTGATCCTGCTCAGGCCGCGGCCGTCGGATGCCCGGATGGTGTAGATGCCGTTGCGGCTCGGGTCGGTCACGCCGAAGCTCTCGCAGAGGATTCGCGTGCCGTCCGGAGACCAGCCGCCCCCACAGTCGGTTTCGAGGGTGGGATCGGGCCACTTGAACTGGCGGAAGGTTCCGGTGTCGGGATCTACGATCGTCGCCGCGCAGTTCTCCTCGCCGTCGGTGCAGGCGGTAAGGATCGAGACCTGGCTGCCGTCCGGCGACCAGCGTGGGCCCCCAGAGAACCCAGCAAAGAGCTCCTGCAGGTGGCTGCCGTCCGGGTTCGCCGTGTAGGTGACCGTGTTGTCATCCCGGTCGCCGCGGCTGAACGCGATCCGGCCGTTCGGGCCGGGAACCTTCGCTTGGGCAGGCAACGCCGGGAGCGCCATGCCGGCACACAGCGCGACAGCGATGAGCCATTTCATCAGGTGCCTCATTGGATGCTCCTTCCAGTTCGCCAGGGTGGGCCCGGATCCTGGCTCGTCGGTCCTTGCTCGTCGGTCGTTGCCCGTACACCACCCCCTCCGCCATGCGCTGGCTTGGCCCAGTGAGAAGCTTCGGTCCGCCGGCAGGCCGAAACATCCGAGGTGGCTTCAAGATTTGGTTGCGGCTGGCCACAGTTCTCGACCCGGTGGAACGATGCACGCTGCCGTGGGGCTATCGACGCTCAGCGCCTCCCGGGGAGCTCCCGATCGCGATGATTGGTGCTGGCCACAATGTGTGCCCCAGTGGCATGTGGAACGATCAGCGGTATGCGTCCAACCGTGCTCATCGTCGACGACCATGCCGCCTTCCGAGCCTCCGCTCGGGCGCTGCTGCAGGCCGAGGGCTTCGACGTGGTCGGCGAAGCGGCCAACGGGGCGGAGGCCGTGGAGGCCGTCGCCGTCCTGCGGCCCGAGATCGTCCTGCTGGACATTCAGCTGCCGGATCTCGACGGCCTCGCCGTCGCCGAGCAGCTCGCCGCGGCGCCGGATGCACCCGCGGTCGTGCTGATCTCCAGCCGTGACGCGGCAGCCTATGGGCCCCGCCTCCAAGCGACGCCAGCGCGGGGCTTCATCCCCAAGCGCGGGCTGTCCGGGGAGGCCCTTGCCGCGTTGATCGGCTGAGGGCGACGATGCGGCGGCTTGGCCTGGTCTTGCTGGCCGGCGGTGTGGTCGGCCTGACCGCCGAGTGGGTCGGGTTCGGATGGGACGATCCGCGCCATTGGATCCCTGACCTGGCCGTCGGCTGGACCTTCATCGGCTCCGGGCTCATCGCCTCGAGGCGGCGACCGGAGAGCCGCACCGGCCCGCTGATGGCGGCGACCGGCTTCGCGTGGTTCCTGGGGAACTTCGCGCAGGTCGGTGTGGCGGCGGTGGCCTGGACCGCCGGGCACATGGTGTACCTGCATCGCGGGCCCCTTGTGCAGCTGGTGCTCACCTACCCGTCCGGACGGCCAGGGTCGCGACTGGTCCGAGGAGCCGTCGCGGTCGGCTACGCGGTGGCGGTCATCACGCCGATCTGGCGCAGCGCCGGCGCCACCATCCTGCTGGCCGGGCTGTTGGTGGCTGTCTGCGCCCGCGACTATGTTCGGGCGGTCGGCCCATTCCGACGGGCGCGCTTGATGGCGGTGCAGGCCGCTGCGGGTCTGAGCCTGGTGCTTGCCGGAACCGCAGCGGCTCGCCTACTGCTGCCGCCGGAGGAGGTCAGCGGCCCGTCGCTGCTCGTGTACGAGGTGGCGCTGTGCGTCCTTGCGGTGACTCTCCTGGCCGGTCTCCTGGTGGCCCCATGGCAGCGGGCGGTGGTCACCGACCTGGTCGTCGAGCTCGGCGAGGCTCGTTCCGGGACACTCCGGGGCGAACTCTCGCAGGCCCTCGGCGACCCGTCCCTCGAGGTCGGCTACTGGCTGCCCGACCGGGCGGTGTTCGTCGACGCCGAGGGCCGCGTGCTCTCCCTGCCCGGTCCCGGTTCGGGGCGGTCGGTGACCACCGTGGAGCGCGAGGGGCAGCCGGTCGCCGTCCTGGTCCACGACCCGGCGGTGCTGGAGGACCGGGGGCTGCTGGAGGCGGTCACCTCCGCCGCCCGGCTCGCAGCCTCCAACGCTCGGCTCCAGGCCGAGGTGCGGGCCCGGGTCGTGGAGCTTGCAGCGTCGCGTCGGCGGATCCTGGCGGCACGGGATGAGGAGCGTCGGCGGCTGGAGCGTCGCCTGCACGATGGGGCCGAGGCTCGGCTCGAGGAGCTGGCGGCGACCCTGCGCCGCGGCCGACGATCGGCCTCCGGCGAGCGAACGAGGGATCAGCTCGCCCGCGCCGAGGACCAGCTCACCCGAACGCTGGAGGAGCTGCGTCGGCTCGGGCACGGGCTGCACCCGCGCGTGCTGTCCGAGCATGGGCTGGCGGACGCGCTGGCGGCCCTGGCCAAGGACCTCCCGCTCCCGGTCGACATCAACGTCGCAAGCACCCGGCTGCCCCAGCGGGTCGCGGTGGCCGCCTACTTCGTCTGCGCCGAGGCCCTCGCCAACATCGCCAAGCATGCCGCCGCCGCACACGTCGCCGTTGCCGTGACCGTCGGCGACGGCCGGGTCCGGGTTGAGATCGCCGACGATGGCGTCGGTGGGGCCGATCCCGCGCACGGATCGGGCCTGCGGGGGCTCGCCGACCGGGTCGAGACCCTCGGCGGGACGCTTCGGGTGGAGAGCGTTCCCGGACGCGGCACGCGCCTGGCCGCCGAGATCCCCCTCGGCGGCCAGGCGCGGTGAGCGCACGCGGCGAGTGTCAGTCGATCTTGGTCCAGGGCTTGTACGAGCACACGAAGGCGTCCCCCTTGTCCATGGGCGGCACCGGGGTGAGGTGGAGGTTGCCCTTGCCCTCCACCGAGAAGGTGAACGTGAGGCTGTAGCCGTATTCGGGGGAGTCGAACCTGATGCGGTCACCGTCGACCGAGTAGCTGGCGTCTCGGCCGAAGCAGCCGCCTTCCACCTGACCGTCCTGCAGTTTCACCGTGATGAGGCTGGGGAACTGGTCGACTTCCGGGTCGCCGACCTTGCGGGCGTCCTCCTTGGTGAGCAGGTAGCGGTAGGTACCGTTCAGGTCGGCGGGCGCCGTCCCCGTGCTCGCGGCGGGATGGGCGGGCGCCTTGCCGGTGCAGCCCGCCGGGATGGCCAGTGGCGCTTCGGCCGGTGCGGACTGCTTTAGCGCCTGGATCCGTTGGATGACCGCCTTTGTCTGGCGATCCTGCTCGAGGCTGGCATAGACCGGGGCGAAGGCGTCGCGCAACGCTGCCAGGTCGGCCTGGGAGGCGTTGGCGAAGCGGGCGCCCGACTGGCACGCGTTCTTGAGGCTCTGGGCGTCGCGGTCGGCGAGGCCAGGCGAGCGGCCCGCGGCGTCTTGGGCCGCTTGCTGCAGCCACCTTCGCTGCTGCTCGGTCAGCGCGCCAAGGCGGCCTGGATTGGCGAACAGGACGTCCACCTGGGGCCACAGGTTGACGTTCGAGGTCACGTACGGGGCGGGCTGCGCCATGGCGTTGCGCTCGTAGACGAGGAGGTCCATCTCCAACCCCTGGAGCTTGCCGTCCTTGAGCGCCTCGTTCCGCGCGCGTCGGAAGACCTCCATCGGGGTCGCGCCGAGCGATCGGATCGCCTGGGCCTGACCCGCCGACTTCAAGGTGCCAAAGGTGATCCCGCGCCAGTCCGCCACGCCGAGCATGGGGTGCTTGACGGCGATCGGCTTGCGCAGGCCGTCGGCCAGGACCCCCAGGCCGCGCACGCCGACCTTGGTCAGGCCCTGCAGCATCTGGCCTGGCATGTCGCTTGTGACCACGGCTCGCTCGAGGGCGTAGCTATCGATCAGCATCGGCGCCTGCAGCGCCTGAAAGCTGGTGACACCCATCGTGTCGAACACCCGTGCTCCCGCCCAGCCCAGGTCGGCCTTGCCGGCGGCCACGGCCCGCACGACCTGCTGCTCGGCGTCGTCGGCGTAGTCACCCCAGGTGCTGGCGACCTGGATGCGAACGTTGCCGCCGGAACGCTCCTTGATTCGCGACACGAAGTACTGGACTGCAGGGACAACGTCCAGGTCGCCGTAGGCGTTGGCCATCCGCAGCACCACCGGCTCACCCGAGCCGCCGGCCTTGTCGTCGGTTCCCCCGCCGCCGCTGCAGCCCCCCGCCACGACGGCCGCGATCACAGCGATGGCTACGGTCGCGAGCCGGGCTCGGCCGTTCATCCAGCGCATGGTCCCACTCCTCTCATCGAGGGTCGAGGGGGACACTAGGAGGCGGCGGAGCCGGGTACATCGTGGCCTGCCCCAGTCCTGGACTGTGGCCAGCACGGACTCCGCGCCACCTGCGGCATGCCACAATCGCGCGGTGACGGCTGTGTTGATCCGACGGGGGAACCTGGCACGGCTGGCCGCGGGGCCGGTCGCGCTCGCCGTCGGCTTGGGCGCCCTGGCTGTCGCGCAGGGCCCCGGCAGGTTCACCACCTACGCCGGACGCTCCGGCCTGACCGCCACGCTCATCGTCGCAGCCGGGCTGGCGCTGGTCGTGGCCGGCCTGGTCACCTCCTTCAGCCGCCCTGCCGGGCGGATCGGTGACCTGGCCGTGCTGGCCGGTCTGGTCTGGTTCGCGCCCGTCTGGGTCGGCTGGGACAAGGGACTCCCGCTGGTCCGCAGCCTCGCCATGCTCGTCGCCGGCTTCGCCTTCCCGCTGCTGCTGCACCTTGTGGTCGCCTACCCCAGCGGCCGGCTACGCGGGGCGGTCGCCCGTGCCCTGGTGGCGGCTGTCTACCTCGAAGCCGCGCTCGCCACGCTCGGCCAAGCCCTGTTCCGGGACCCCTTCTTCGACCCCAACTGCTGGGCCAACTGCAGCGACAACCTGTTCCTGCTGCGCTCGCTCCCGCGCCTCGCCCGGGGGATCGAGACCACGGACCGGTGGTTCATCGCGGCAGCCGCGGCCGCCCTGGTGACGCTCTGCGCCGGGCGGCTGCTGCAGGACTCGGGGCCCGCTCGCCGCACGCTGCCGCCGGTCGCCACGCCAGCCATCCTGCTCGCGGGTGCCGTGATGGCGCACGCGATCGCGCTGCAGCGGATGCCGCAGGAGGATCCATCCGACCCGGCCTTCCGCACGATCTTCGCCCTTGGGTGCGTCGCGGTGCTCCTGCTCGCCACGGGGCTGGTGTGGGCCGCGGTCCGCACCCGGGTCCAGCGCCGCGCCGTCGCCCGGATCGCGACCAGCCTCGGCCAGGCGCCCCCGCCCGGGTCCCTGCGGGCGGCGCTCGCCAAGGCGGTCGGCGATCCCGACCTCCAGATCGCCTACCGGCTGCCCGACGCCGAGTACTACGTGGACGCCGACGGCCGGCCGGTCGCCGAGCCGGTCGCCGGGCCCGGGCGTGCGATCACCGCGCTGATCCGCGACGGCCGCCGGATCGCGGTCGTCTCCCACACCGCAGCGCTGCCCGACCTGGAGCGCCAGATCGGCGCCGCGGTCCGGCTCGCGCTGGAAAACGAACGGCTCCAAGCCGAGGTCCTGGCCCAGCTCGACCAGCTGCGAGCCTCCCGCGTCCGCATCATCGAGACGGGCGACACTGAGCGGCGCCGGCTGGAACGCGACCTGCACGATGGCGCCCAGCAGCGACTGCTGGCCCTCTCCTACGACGTCCGCCTCGCCCGCGCCCACGCCCAGGCCGACGGCGACCCCCAGACCGGGTCGCTGCTCACCCAGGCGACCGACCAGGCGCAGGCGGCCTTGGGGGAGCTGCGGGAGCTCGCCCACGGGATCTACCCGGCGATCCTGGCCGAGGCGGGCCTTGGGGCGGCCCTGGCGACCCTGGCCGACGCGGCTCCCCTGCCGGTGGAGCTCCGCGGCGCGGACCAGGGGCGCTACCCGGCTGCGGTGGAGACCGCCGCCTACCTCCTGGTCGCCGAGGCGCTCCAGGATGCCGCCGGCCGGGACGCCAGCCACACGACCGTCAGCACCGTACGAACCGGTGGACGGCTGGTAGTCACGGTGAACGACGACGGCACCGACCGCACCGCCGCCATGGTTCAGCTGGCCGACCGCATCGGCGCGCTGGATGGACGCCTGGCGGTCGAACCCAGGCGGCTCCGGGCAGAGCTCCCATGCGCGTAGTTGTTGCCGACGACGTCCTGCTCACCCGCGAGGGCATTGTCCGTCTGCTGCGCGACGCCGGCATTGACGTGGTCGCCGAGGCCGAAGACGCCGAGGCGCTGCTCCGGGAGGTCCGCCTGTCCCGCCCAGACGTGGCGCTGGTCGACATCCGCATGCCGCCAACCCACACTGACGAGGGCCTGGTCGCCGCGCGGACGATCCGTGCCGAGCATCCCCAGGTCGGCGTCCTGGTCCTGTCCCAGTATGTCGAGCCCAGCTACGCCATGCGGCTGCTCCAGGAACATCCCGAACGGGTCGGCTACCTGCTCAAGGAGCGCGTGTTCGACATCGCCACCGTGGTGGACGCCCTGCGGCGGATCGTAGACGGCGAGACGGTGATCGACCCCACGATCGTCTCGCGGCTGGTCGGGCGGCGCCGCCGGACCGACCCGCTCGCCGAACTGAGCGAACGAGAACGACAGGTGCTTGGGCTGATCGCCGAGGGCATGTCCAACCGGGCCATCGCCGCCCGGCTGTTCGTCACCGAACGCACCGTCGAGGCGCACGTCACCCAGATCTTCCAGAAGCTCCACCTGCCCGAGTCGCCCGACCAGCACCGCCGCGTCCTGGCCGTCCTGGCGTTCCTCCGCGCCTGACCAGACCGTCCAGCGAGAGCACTCCAACAGCCAGGCAAGGACAGGGCCTTCATCACAGCGCGCGTGCCGCAGGCGGACAAGGTCTTGGGACGGGCTCGTCCAGAACCCGAACGGTTGACCAGGAAAGTGCTCTCCATCCGGCACGCGCCTGTCCAACGCCACCCCGGACCCCAAGACGACCAGCGTCGCCCATTCAACCGGTCCCAGACGCGGAACTGACCAGCGTTTCCGCTGGTCAGTTCCTATGTGGAGCCCCCGGCGGAATCGAACCGCCGACACCATCCTTACCATGGATCGGAGCCTTACCGCTGTGCCCAGCTGCGAAGACGCAGCTCGGCGGGCTCCATGGTCCTGCCAGTTATGGGGCCAGTTTCGGCCGTCGTGGGGCGGTTTGGCCCCGTAGCCTCGCCCGAGGGGAGGCTGCCGGTGTCCCGCGGGGCTGTCAAGCACGAATGGGCGTCCTGTTGGTGCCCTGCGCTTGGGCGGTATGCCGGACATTCGCGCTTGACAGCCGGGCGTCGGGCCCGTCTGCACCACGGTGGCCCGGGCGATCAAGCTGGCCAGTACGCCGGGCGAGGAAGGGTCCTCCCCCGGTCCCCCTCCTCGTAGGGTGGCCGCTGCGGGCCGAGCCGCCAGGCACGGTGGTGCTCGCCGACGGCTTCAGCTGGCGGCGCTGCACCTGGCCGAGCTGCTGCGCGACGGGCTCGACCCGCGGGGTCAGCGCATGCCGTAACTGGGGTCGGGGAGGTGGACCCGGAAGGAGGCGCCGCCGCCCTGCCGCTCCTCGACCCAGGCACTGCCGCCGTGGAGCTGGGCGAACACCCGCACCAGCGCCAGCCCGACCCCCAGCCCCGGCGCATGCGACGCTGGGGCCGACCCCTGGCGGAACGGCTGGAAGATCGTCTCCCGCAGCGGAGCGGGCACGCCCGGGCCGGCATCCTCCACGATCAGCAGGGCGCCCCGGGCGTACGGCTGGATCCGCACCCATATGGGCGTGCCCGGCGGGGTGTGCCTGGCCGCGTTGGCCAGCAGGTTCTCCACGATCCGCTCGACCTTGGGCGGGTCGACCTCCAGCCGCAGCGGGCAAAGCTCCACGTGCACCGGGCGCTCGTCCAGCAGCTCGGCGCGGACGTCTTTTACCATCCGCTCGACCAGCTCACCCAGATCGACCTGCTCGCGCTCGGGGCTGACCGTCGGCTGGGCCAGGCGGTCCAGGTCCAGCAGGTCATTCAAGAGGCGGTCCATCTTGTGGGCGCTCTTGCTGAGCCGCTGGAGCAGGTCGGCCGCATCTCCCGCGTCCAGCTCCTGCTGGTGGCGCTGGAGGGTGACGGCGATCCCCAGCACCGAGGCCAGCGGCGTGCGCAGGTCGTGCGAGACCGCCTGCAGGAAGGTGCTCTTCATCTGGTCCAGCGCGCGCAGCTGCTGGGATGCAGCCTGCTCGCGCTCCAGGCTGTCGCGCAGCTGCTGGGATGAGGCCTTTTCGCGCTCCAGGCTGTCGCGCAGCTGCCGCTCGGCCCGGCGGCGCTCAGTGACGTCCCTGGCCACCACCAGCTGCCCGGTCGGCCAGCCGAGGTGGTCGGTGAGCGAGGAGACCGTCACCTCGTGGATGTGCCCATTGTCGGCGATCTCGTCGACCGCCTCGCCGCCGTTCCCGCGCTGGCGGCGGACCAGTTCGGCCCATGCCGGCGCCAGCCGCTGGGCGGGCTGGGCGACGGTGCGGGCCACGGGCTGGCCGAGCAGCCGCTCGGCGGCCAAGTTGGCCTCGATCACTTTGCCGCCCAGGTCCAACACCACCACGCCCTCGCCGATCGTCTGGAAGATCCGGCTGCGGGCGATCGGGCGCAGGTCCAGCAGATGAAACCGGAACACCGCCAAGCCTAGGAACACCACGGTCAGCAGGAACGCAAAGGGGGGCAGGTCGACCCAGCCGAACGGCCCGAAGTTCAGCAAGGTGAGCAGGTTGGCGCCCAGCGGAAGCGCCAGGCTGCCGAGCAGGATCGCGTTCTGCCGGCGGTAGGGCCTGGAGGTACGTGCCATGGTCACCACGAAGGCGGCCAAGCACAGCCAGGTCGCCGCGTTGAAATAGACGAAATGGACCCAGAACAGCGGCCCGTACCGCACCATCGGGGCAGCGTCGGGCGCCATCGACGGCAGGCAGGTCTGGAACAGGTGGCGTGTGGAGGGGATGGCCAGGGCCAGGAGGATCACCAGCGGCTCCACCGCCAGCAACCCGAGCAGCAGCGGGCTTGGCCGTCGCAGGCGGCCGGCGTGCTGGAGCACGAAGACGATCGCGGCCGGCGCCAGCACGACCAGACCGACGTACTTGAGATCGCAGAAGACGCGCTTGATCGCCGGGTCGCCAGCGGCGAGCGCGCCGGCGCGCGCCACGCCCCATTGGGCCAGGCCGCCAGCACCACCACCAGCGAGGCGGCCGTCGGGCCCCGACGGTAGCGCCAGACGTAGACGGCGCAGGCGGTCAGGTACCCTGCTCCGGCGAGCAGCAGCAGGCTGGTACCCGACCAGTGCCAGCTCATCCCTGCCCACCCCCCCCGAAGGCCCGCTCCTCCCAAATCAGCTGAACCCGTCGTCGCGGCTACTCTCCGCTGTTGCGGACAGTGAAGTCTACTGGGAGCGTGCCGGGCGTGGGAGTGCGGACCACCTACATGCCGGGTTAGCCACCCTCGCAAGCCACCCAAAGCGGACGCCACGCGGAGCGGTCAACCGGACAGGGGGAGTGACTTGCTGACAATCTGCTGACAAGCGGCAGTTCCAGGCCGGTCAGTGTGTCCCCAATCATGCGGAAGGCGGGGCTGTGCACCCTGCCTGACCTGCGGTTTCTCTCCTGGAGCCCCCCGCCAGAATCGAACTGGCGACCCCATCCTTACCAT
>WNGP01001398.1_pt1 | contig 19840 bp, 24 predicted proteins | sample 5407671 | NCBI WGS metagenome assembly WNGP01 (sample SAMN13153381, study PRJNA577476) | soil metagenome | isolation source: 40 cm soil or saprolite under Garry oak tree replicate 2 | place: USA:California | collected 2016-06-15 | reverse complement strand
GCCATCCCGGGATGGGGCTGCTCGCGGGCGGCATGGTGCTCTTCATGCTCGGAGACGTCTTCTTCAGATGGGTGATGGGCATGCAGCCGATCACAGTGCGTTCCTTTGGCGCGGTTGTGGCGGTTGCGCTCGGGTTCGCCGGTGCGCGCTGGGGAGCGCAAGCCGCGCTGGCGGCGATCGCGGCGCTGGCGATCGCCGTGATCGCGATCGAGCGACAGCTGGAATTCCGCACGGCTTGAGGCCCGCTGGCACTCCGCAGGCCTCTCGATCGCCGGACCGAACGCTAGACGCGTACTCGATCGCGCCAATACGCCGGACGTCTTGCATGATGCGCAAAGGCGATCACAAGGATTTCCGTATCGCGGACGTGGACAATAACGGAGTAGGGAAAACGTCTCAGTATCAGACGTTTGACGCCGCGCGTTCCGGCCACACCGGGCACCGACGTCAGAGGGACGATTTCTTCTTCAAGTAGATCGAGAGCCGCGTCGATAGCGCGCTCGAATTCTGCGCCGAGTCCGCGGCGTTCTCTTTCGTACCACCCTGCGGCCTCGACCGCTTCATCCACGGCCGCCGCGTGGATGCGCAGCGCGCGCATTACGGGCGCTTCAGGCGAACCCGCATTCGACGGCTGAACTCCTTACGATCGACCAGGTTTGCCGTACCTGAATCGATCTCGGAGAGCCGGCGCATGATCTCCGCGTCCCACGCCTTTTCCACATCCGGATCCGGTGGCCCATCGAGGCTGACCACCAGGTTGTACGCAAGCTCTGCGCGCTCGGCTTCCGAGAGATTCAGCGCCTCGGAGCGTACTTTTTCCAGTGTGGTGTTGCCCATAGAGGTGCTCCATTCGCGATGGTGATGCGACTGCGCAGGATAGCGTACCTGTCGGCCGCTTGCACACGCCGCCGGGCGCCGCCGTTGACCACCCCAAGTTGCCGCCTTGGCGCGACAACCGCGCCCGAGCTTGACCTGCTTCGTTCGCCCAGCGCATGATTGGCCGTACTGGATTTCCTATTTTTGGGAGGTTCCGATGACCTTGCACGTTCGTCCCCTGATCCGCTGCACCTGCGCTCTGCTCTTCCTTGCCGGCGCCGCCCCGTCGGTGGCGCTGGCGCAAGGCGATGCCCTGAGAGCGCGGCTGCCTGCCGCGGTGACGGTGAAGCAGGGCATGCTGAACGTGCCCGCGCTGTCGCCCCTGTGGCTGCTGCCCGAGTACGCGGCGAAATACAACATACAGATCGAAACCGTGATGTTCCAGCGCTTCGCCGATGCGCGCACCGCGCTTGCCTCGGGCGACATCCAACTCACCGCGTTCGGTCCGCAGGACATCTCTCTCGCGCTGGGCCAGGGCGCGAGATCGCTCGTCGGGATCGCGGGCGTGGGCTCGGGCAACGACTGCCTGATCGTGCGCAAGGGCGAAGACATGAAGGACTGGAAAGCGCTCGCCGACAAGAGGATCGGCGTCGGCGCCGGTTCGATTTCCTGGCTCAAGTTCGCAGCGTCGGTCCAGGAGAACGGCCTGGAATACGGCAAGCTGAAGATCGTCAACATCGTCGGCGGCGGCGGCAACTACCTGAAGGCGCTGCAAGGAAGAGAGATCGACATGGCGGCGGTGTGGCACCCCTTCTGTGCCCAGGCGATCGTGGACGGATACGGTGCCTACCCGACGATCGACCACAATCGTTCCAAGACCGTCGGCGGCCTCATCTCGGTGCTCGCGGTAAACCGGGGCTTCATGGAAAAGAACCGCGACGCCGTGCAGCGGCTGGTCGTCGCCTACGTCGATGTGCTCGAGACCGCGCGCAAGGACCCGAAGCGCTGGGCCGGCATTTACGCGGAGAAAGCGGGCCTGCCCGAGAACGTGGCCGCCGAGTCGATCCGCACCACGCAGCTCGATGCGACCTTGCCGCTCGAATCGATCAAGCGTATCTCGAAATTCCTGTCGGATAACGGGGTCATCACCCGCGACGTCTCGGGCGAAGTCGCGCAGCACTACACCTACGAGTTTCTCTCGAAGGCGACCGGCAGGACGCCGGCGCAGCTGGGGCTGAATCAGTAGTCCGCGCGACGCCGGGCGGCCGCAGCGGAAGGACTGGCGCGTGGCGAGGGTCCTGCGCGCGCCCTGGGCGCTTGTGCTCCCGGCGGCGCTCCTGGTTCTCTGGCACCTCACGGTGGAGTATCGCTGGGTCGCCGAAGGTATTATCCCGTCCCCCGCGCAGGTGTTGCGCTCCTGGGAGTTGTGGATTTTCGGCGTGACGAAAGGGGGCCTGTCGCCTTACTCGGGCACCTGGCTCGATAACGTGCTCTACTCGTCAAAGCGCGTTCTGCAAGGCTTCGGTCTCGCGGCACTCGTCGCGATTCCGCTCGGGCTCATGATCGGCTGGAACCGTCTCACCGGACGCCTGGTCGATCCGACGATCCAGCTCCTGCGCCCGGTGCCGATCACGGCGTGGCTGCCCTTCGCGATCGCGGTCTTCGGCATCTACGACGCGAGCGCCCTCTTTCTCATCGGTCTGGGCGCGTTCTATCCCATCGTGGTGAACACCACCCACGGCGTCCGCGACACGAATCTGCTGCTGCTGCGCGCCGCGCGCATGATGGGCGCGGGCGCCGGCACGGTGCTCGCGAAAGTGGTGTTCCCATCGGCGCTGCCTTCGATCTTCACCGGAATGCGGCTGGGGATCGGCGTCGCATGGACCGCGGTCATCGTCGCCGAAATGATCGCGGTGAAGTCGGGCCTCGGCTACGTGCTGTGGGACGCGTACTACGTCGGGCGCATGGACATCTGCGTCGCGACCATGGTCTCGGTGGGCTTCCTCGGCTTCATCTCCGACCGCGTGATCGTGTACGCCTCTCGCATCCTGCTGCGCTGGCGGACCCTCGAGGCCGGCGCGTGAACGGCGGCCAAGCGGCGGCGCTCGAGCTGCGCGGTGTCTGGAAGGAATTCGTCAAGGGAGATAGACGCGTCGAAGCCGTGCAGGGAATCGACCTCGATATCCCCCCGCACTCTTTCACCGCCATCCTCGGCCCGTCGGGCTGCGGCAAGTCCACGCTCCTCAACATGGTGGCGGGATTCGACGCGCCGACGCGCGGAGAGATACGCGCGAACGGCGCGCCCGTATCCTCGCCTTCGCCGAAGCGTGCCGTCGTCTTCCAGGAACCGGCGCTCTTTCCCTGGTATTCGGTCTATGAGAACGTCGTCTTCGGACCGAAGACGCAGGGCCAGTCCGCGCAGACCTACCGTCCGCTCGCCGAGAAAATCATCGAACAGGTCGGCCTGAAGGGCTTCGCGTCGCACTACCCGGCGGAGCTCTCCGGCGGGATGAAGCAGCGCGTCGGCATCGCGCGCGTGCTCGCGATGCAGCCCGAGCTGCTCCTCATGGACGAGCCCTTCGGGAGCCTGGACGCGCAGACGCGAACGCTCATGCAGGAGCTCCTCCTCGCGGTCTGGGAGCGGCACCAGCAGACGGTGCTTTTCATCACCCACGACATCGAGGAGGCGCTGCTCCTCGCCGACACCGTGTACGTCATGACCGCGCGCCCCGGGCGGATCAAGAAGCGCATCGCGGTCGAGCTCGCGCGACCGCGCACGATCGAGGCGACCACCTCCCCTGTGTTCAATGCCTTGAAGCGCGAAGTGCTCGCGCTGATCCGCGAGGAAAGCGTGCGGGCGGACGCGGAGACCGCGCTGGAGTAGCCCTCGCTAAACAGCGATCATCGGCGGCGGGAAAAACCCGAGGACAGCTTCGCACGCTTGGCCCGCCTCGAGGACGAGCTCGTCCGCTCCGCGCGCACCGACGAGCTGGACGCCCAGCGGGAGCCCCTCCGAGGAAAGCCCCGCCGCAAGGCTCAGGGCGGGCATGCCGCCGGCGTTCGCAAGTGCCGTGAAATCGGCCTGGTTGGAAGGCGCGGGCGACGTGAATGCGAACGCCGTCTGCGGCGTGGTCGGCAAAACGAGCAGATCGACGGACGTGAACATCCGATCGAGTCGCTCGGAGGTATCGCGAAGACACTCCCGCGCCCGGGCGATTTTCCCCGCGGGCTGCGCCGCGCCGTAGCCCAGCGCCTCGCGCAAGCTCCGCGAGATCCCGCTCGCCGGGTCGGACAGAAGCCGCGCATGCACGCGGGCGCCCTCGGCTTCGGCGATGAGGAGTCCTGCGCGCCGTACGCGCGCAAGATCGATCCCGGCGAGATCGCAGTCGGCTAAGATGCATGCCGAGGCGCCGAGCGCCTCGGCCGCCCGGGCGATCGCGGCGGCGATTTCCGGCGCGACATCGAGCCTGGTAACGACGCCGACCCGCGCACGCACCAGGGCGCGCGCGCGCGAGCCGACTGTGCCCGATCCCGCGTCGCGAATCGCCTCGAACACGGCGGCGCAGTCGGCGACCGAGCGCGCGAGCACGCCGATTTCGTCGAGCGAGACCGACAGCGGCATCAGTCCCGCGGTCGGGATGCTGCCTCGCGTGGGCTTGAAGCCCGCACAGCCGCAATACGAAGCAGGGATGCGAACCGATCCGAGCGTGTCGCTGCCCAGCGCAGCCGCGGCAAGTCCCGCCGCCACCGCTGCCGCCGACCCGCCGCTCGATCCCCCGGGCGTGAACTCGAGGCGGTGCGGATTGCGGCATCGGCCGAAGTGCGGATTGTCGTTGGTCGCGCCGAACGCGGCCTCATCCATGTTGGTCTTGCCGAGAGGCACTGCATCGGCACCGCGCAATCGGAGGACGGCAACCGCATCGCGCTCCGGCATCGTTCCTCGCAATACGCCGATGCCGGCGCTCGTCGGGAGATCGACGACATCGAGATTGTCCTTCACCGCAAACGGAATGCCAGCCAGTGCTCCCAGCGGCGAGCCCTCGCGCCGGCGGCGGTCCAGCGACGCGGCGGCGTCGCGCGCCGCTGCATCGGATACCGCAAGGAAAGCGTTCAGCTCGGAACCGTGGCGCGCGATGCGCTCGAGGTAGCAGTCGACGGCGTCGCGCGCGCTCACGCGTCCCGCGCGCACCGCCGCAGCCAGCCCTAGAACCCCGGCCTCGACGATGGCGTGGCCTCGCGCGCGCGGGCGACCGGCGCAGTCTTCGCTCACGTGCCGAGGTTGAGCACCACCCCGGAGAGGTGGCTCGCGCGCGGCGAAGCGAGAAACGCAACGGTCTCTGCCACCTGCTCGGGCTCGATGACCCGGCCGAAGGTTCCGTCGCGCAGCACGTCTTCCGTGCGCGACTCATCGCCGTACTTGGTTTTCGCGGCCGTCCTCAGGAGCGCCGTAGTGCGATCGGTGCGCGTCGCCGGCGGGTGCACGCCGACCACGCGCACGCCGAACTCCGGCGACTTCGACCCAAGACCCTTGGTGAACGCCGCGAGCCCGGCATTGGCAAAGCCGCCGCAGATGTACTCCCAGGACGGCTTTTCCGCGGCCATGCCGATGACGTTCACGATCACGCCGCGGCCCCGCGCACGCATGTGCGCCAGCATGTCGCGGGTCATGTTGATATAGCCGAAGACTTTCAGGTCCCAGGCGTGGCGCCAGCGCGCCTCGTCGATCTGGTCGATCGAGCCGCCCGGAATGTCGCCGGCATTGTTCACGAGGATGTCGGCGCCGGCGCACGCGGCGGCGACACGCCGGACCGCCTCGCCATCGCGCAGGTCCGCAGCGTGAATATGCACAGCGACAGAGTGCTCGGCGCGGATCGCCTCGCGCGCGGCCTCCAGTCGAGCCTTGTCACGCGCCACGAGGTGCAGAGCGCAGCCTTCGGCCGCGAACGCAACGGCGCAGGCGCGCCCGATGCCCTTGGAGCCGCCGGTGATGAGCGCCGTCTTGCCGTCGAGCCCGAGGTTCATCTTGCGGCGCTCGGCCCGAATCCGAGGATGCCGCCGCCAGCGGCGCGCGGGTCGCGCGCCTCCCAGCGGCCCGCTTCGACCGTAGCGAGAAAATCGGAGACCTCGCGATTGAACGCCCCGGGTTCCTCCAGATTGATTGCGTGCCCGGCGCGGGGCATCACCACAAGGCCGGACGCGGGGATCGACCGCTTCATGAGCAATCCGGCCTCGAGGCAGGGTTCGTCCTCGTCTCCCGTCAGGATCAACGTGGGTACCGCGATTCTCCTCATCCCGTCAACGAGCTGGAAGAGCAGCGGGCGCCGCTTCTGCACCCCGCGCAGCGTGTTCGACGCGCCCCGCGGCGAGTGATCGGCCAGTCCGGCGGCGAATTCGCGCCAGCCACGCGGGTCCTTGTTCTGGTATTGCACGCGCGTCGGCCCGATCGCGTACTTCGCGGCCGCCGCAGGCCAATCGGCATCGAAGGCCTGCGCCGCGGCTTCGCACTCGGCACGGAACTTCTCCTCTTCTCCGGGGCGCGTGCCGTAGCCGCAACCGGCGATCACGAGCGCGCGAGCCCGCTCGGGATGCGCAAGTCCGACATGCAGCGTCGCGAACCCTCCCATCGACAAGCCCACGATATGGGCGCGGTCGATGCCGAGATGGTCGAGAACGGCGATGATGTCATCGCGCGCACGCGCCTGCGAATAGCGTTCCGTATCTGCGGGCACATCGGACGGGGGATAACCGCGGGCGTTGAACGCAATGCAGCGGTAGCGGCGCGAGAAGAACCGCATTTGCGGCTCCCAGCTGCGATGGTCGCCGGCAAACTCGTGGACGAAGACGATCGGCGCGCCGACGCCGGCTTCCTCGTAGTAGAGCTTCACGCCATCATCGGCAGCGGCGTGGGGCATAGCGGTCTCCGTTGTCCAGCTCGACAATCCTAGCAGCAGTTGGAATCCCGCAGGAGTTAAACTCAGTGCATGGGCTCTGAACGGCTTAGCGTAAGCTTACGGAACCCGCCGGCAGTCTTCCTCCTGGCCGTCGCGCTCGCCCTGCCGGCCGCAGCGCAGGCAGCGGTGGGCGTCACCGAGATCGCCGCCAAGGACGGCGGCCCCGTGACCGTCTTCTACCCTTCCAGCGGCGAAGCGCAGCCGCTCAAGCGCGGCCCCTTCACTCTCCACCTCGCCTGGCAGGGCGCCCCCGTGCGCGGCAACGGGCGCCTTGTCGTCGTCTCGCACGGCTCGGGCGGCTCCCCCTGGGTGCACTCCGACCTCGCTCGCGCCTTGGTGGAAAGCGGCTTCGTCGTAGCCGTGCCCGAGCACCGCGGCGACAACTACAAGGACTTGAGCGCGACGGGGCCCGAGAGCTGGAAGCGCCGGCCGGCCGAGGTGTCGCGCGCCATCGACGCGCTGGGGCGGGATCCGCGCTTCGCGCCGCTGCTCGCGCTCGACAAGGTCGGCATGTACGGCATGTCCGCCGGCGGGCACACGGCGCTCAGCGTCGCGGGCGGCCGCTGGTCGCCGGCGCGATTCAAAGAGCATTGCGAAGCGCATATCGCCGAGGATTTCTACAGCTGCGTGGGCCTGGCGACCCGGCTGAACGGCGACTTCCTCGACGGATTGAAGAAGACGATCGCCCTGGCGGTGATTCGCTGGCGCTTCGACGACGCGACGTGGCAGACCCACGCCGAACCGCGCATCGCCGCAATCGTCGCCGGCGTTCCGTATGCCGTCGACTTCGACATGGGCTCCCTCGCCGCACCGCGCGTGCCGCTCGCCCTGGTGACCGCGCAGCAGGACAAGTGGCTGCTGCCGCGCTTCCACAGCGACCGCGTGCTGCGGACATGCGCCGCGTGCGAGCGCCTCGGCGATTTCCCGAACGGGGGCCACGGCGCGCTGCTCTCGCCTTTTCCGCCCGGGCGGTCCGGCCTCGCCGGCGAACTGATGAACGACCCGCCCGGCTTCGACCGCTCGGTGCTCCCCGACATGGACCGCAGGATCGCGGCGTTCTTCCGCAAGCACCTGCTCCACTAGCGATCGCGGCGGTGGCCATCTCCGTCATCGCGGTCGAGCGCCGGCTGGAATCCCGCAAGGCTTGAGGTCCACATTTGATGATTTCGCGCTGGATCAGCGCGGCTTGTCGCCCGCGAGGGTGATGCGATGCATCACCCGCCGGTGCCCGTGATAGTCGTTCAAGGGGTTGTGCTGCGTGCAGCGGTTGTCCCAGAACGCGAGCGAGCCCACGCGCCAGCGGAACCGGCAGGTGAGCTCGGGCCGCACCTGGTGCCGGTACAGGAACTCCAGCAGCGGCGCGCTTTCTTCCTCGGTCATGTCCTTGAAGCGCACGGTGTGGCCGACGTTCACGTAGAGCGCCTTGCGCCCGGTTTCCGGATGGGTGCGGACGACAGGATGCTCGGCGAGGAACTGCCTGGTCTCGCGGCCCTGTTCCTTCATGCGGTCCTCACGCGTACGCGTGGCATCGGCTTTGGTTGAAGCGTTGATGGCCACCAGGCCATCGAGCAGCTTGCGCATTCCCTCGGACAGGGCCTCGTAGGCCCCGTACTGGTTGGCGAACTCGGTGTCCCCGCCGTAAGGCGGGACCTCGCGCGCGAGCAGCATCGACCCCATCGGCGGATTCTCGAGGTAGGCGGTGTCGGAATGCCACAAGCCGCCGAAGTTCTGCCGCTCGTGCTCGAGCTTTTTCACTTCGATGACCTCCGGGAATCCGGCTATGCCTTTGACGAGCGGGTATTCGATCGGCTTGCCCATGCGCCGTGCAAAAGCCATGAACTGGGCGGGGGTGAGCGGCTGGTCGTGAAAGAACACCACCAAGTGCTCGAGGAAGGCGCGCCGGATCGCCGCGACGGTCTCGTCTGCGAGGTCCTTTCCGAGATCCACCCCGAGGATCTCGGCGCCAAGCGCACCGGAAATGCGCTTGACCTCCATGCCTATTGCTCGATCTTGATGTTCTGGCTCCTGATGATCGAGCCGTAGCGCTCCTGTTGCGCTCGCATGAACGCTGCCATCTCATCGGGCGTGTTCGAAACGGCGTCCATGCCTAGCGAGATAAACCGCTCCTTCAGGTCCGACGCCTGCATGGCCTTCTGGATCTCGCCCGAGAGGCGCACGCGAGTCTCGCGCGAGGTCCCGGCCGGCGCGGTGTAGCCGACCCACGCGCCGATGTCGTACGCCGGAAGGTCGGCTGCTTCCGCGATCGACGGGACATCCGGCATGCCGGCGGTGCGCTGCGCGAACGAGGTGCCGAAGGTCTTCAGGCGACCGCCCTTGATGTGCCCGATGGTCCCGGCCAGGGTCTCGATGGTATAGCCGATCTGGCCGCCCACGATGTCGGTGAGCGCTGGCGCGCTACCCTTGTAGGGCACGTGGCGCGCCTTGACCTGAGCCATCGAGTTGAAGAGCTCCGTGATGAGGTGCGCAGATGCGCCGGTGCCCGAGGACGAGAACGTGTACTTGTCCGGATTCGCGCGCAGGTGGGCGATGAACTCCTTCGCGTTCGTCGCCGGGAACGACGGGTGCGTGACGAGCGCGAACGGCACCAGCGCAACCAGGCTGATCGGGGCAAAGTCCCTGTCGGGGTCGTAGGGCGTCTTCTGCAGGTGCGGCATAATCGATATCGGCCCGCTCGATGCCGCAAGCAGGGTGTAGCCGTCGGGCGCACTCTTCACTGCTGCGTCGGTGCCGATCGAGCCGCCGGCGCCGGCGCGGTTGTCGATGATGAACGGCTGCTTGAGCGCTTGTTGCAGCTTCTCGGCTACCACGCGCGCGGCGATGTCGGTGGCCTGCCCCGGCGGCCAAGGCACGATGACTCTCACGGGCCGGTTCGGGTAGCCTTGCGCGAGCGCGACCGTCGAAAGAAGCGATGCGGCTATGAATGCGGCAAGCTTCGTCATGTCTCTCCGGCGTGTGATTTTTACCCTCGTTACGGCCGATTCCCGGACTTATTTCAGACCCATGCAGCTCGCGTAGTAGCTGACGGTGCCCGCCCAGTCGGAGAAGATACCCAGGATCCCCACCTGCTTGGCCAGCACGTCCAATGTGGTCATCAGGTCGCCGTCGTTGTGGAGGGCGTCCAGCGTGGTTTGATAATAGAACGAGGGGAGCGTGCCCTTGGTAGGCAGCACTTCCTCGACGATGCGTCCGGAACGCTCGAGGGTCCAGGTGATGATGTCGAGCCCGGCGGCCTTGGCATCCTTGGCGTACTGCGAGGGCACGATCTTGCCGTTATCAACCGCCAGCAGCGCCCACATCGGCGGCGCAACGATCCTGATGCCCTGCTTGGCATAGCCCTTCAGCTCCGCGGCGTTGGGCAGCTCGGCCGGGACATTGGCGGCGTCCAGAAACACCGCCTGCTTGCCGAAATCCGGTTCCTTATTGATCCAGTACAGGATGTCGTCTTTATTGAAAGACTGCGCAAACACTTTTCTGGGAGAAATGCCGGCCGCTTTGTAGTCGTCGATCATCGCTTGGGCGTAGGCCGACTGGCTGTCGAACACCGTTTCTACTTGCAGTTTGGCGGCGCGGTTCGGGCCTTTCAGCTCCGGGGTGTACTTGCTGCCCAGCTTTTCAAGCAGGTCGATGCTTTCCTTGTGGGTCAGCAGCGTTGCGCCTGTGGAATACAAGTCGGTGCGCCAGTTGGGGGTACCCCCCAGAAATTCCTGCGCGGTTAAGGCATTGGGATTGGAGGCGTCCATCTTGCCCTTGAGGGATTTGAATTCATCCACGGTCAGGTCGCTGGTGCAGCACAGCGCCGTGGCAGCCTTGGTGCGCCTGCCGCTGGCATCGAATTCGGCCGGGGAAAACGGCTGGGAACACCTGTCCGCCAGCGGCGTCACCAGAATATTGGTGGTGGTATGCAGATCGCACTGGTCGTGGCGGCAAACCAGTTGGCCGTCCAAGGTGAAAGTCACGTCGCATTCCTGGATGCCGGCGCCCATGCGTGCGCCCGCTTCATGGCTTTCCTTGGTGTGCTCCGGGAACTGCAGAGTGCCACCGCCCCGGTGACCGATCGAAAAATCCGTCTTTTTGAACGGACCCTCGCTGCACTGCTCAAGCTTGCGCTTGAGAGGACCCGGGCTCATCTTGTCAACCAAGTAAAAGGGACGCGGCCCGACCTGGACATTGCGGCCTTTGTCCGCATCGCGCTCGTGAGCGTCGTCGGCGGCGTAGGAAAATAGGGGTAGCAGGCAGCTCGTCAGAACGAACAGCGCGGCTTTTTTGCTTGTGAACATTTCGATCTCCTGTTCGGTGTAAAGAAAGGGGGCAGGATCAGACCGCCGGCAGCCGTGCTGCGGGCGGCGCTCACCGCTATGGCAAATTACCGTGGAAATGTGTCAAGAGGATGAACACAACAAGAACTTTTTTTCACACCAGCTCAATGTCCGGTAGTGCCTCCCTTGCGGCTCGCCTCGAACAGGAACCAGGTGCGTCGCTCGGTCTCGTCGACCCACACTTCGATCAGGCTGGCGGTGGCGATGTCGCGGTGTTCCTCGCACACGTTGTGGGCCTCGCGGAAGCGCGCCGCGAGCATCTTGTTGTCCTCGCGAAGCTCGGCGAGCATATCCAGAGGCTCGACGTAGTCTGCGTCGTTGTCCAGCACGCGCTGAAGGCGGACGATGTGTCCGATCGATTTGAGCGTGGACCCGCCCACCTTGCGCACGCGCTCGGCGATGGGATCGGTCATCGCGTAGAGCTGGTCGGCCTGTTCGTCCAGCAGCAAATGGTAGTCACGGAAGTGCGGCCCGCTCATGTGCCAGTGGAAGTTCTTGGTCTTCAGGTAGAGCGCGAACACGTCCGCGAGGATTGCGTTCATGGCCCCGGCGATGTCCTTGGCCGCCGCCGCTCCCAGGTCGGTGGAGGTGGCCAGCGGGGCCTTGCGTCTTTGCGCGAGGTCCTGCGTGTCGTTCACAGCGGGTTTCTTCATGACCTCCATCCCTGTAGTTGCTGAATCCTTTATTTCAGCCGATGTACTTCTTGACGACTTCGGCAGGCCGGGCGTGCGCCTGGGACGGATCGCCGCCGGTTTCGCGCAGCGCGCGCCGCTGGCGCAGCAGGTCCCAGCACTGATCCAGTTCGACCTGAACGTCGGTCAGGCGTTTGCCGCCGTCCGGAGCCTGCTGGAGCCGGTGCTCTTCGGCTACCAGGCGCTGGATATGGACGAGTACGGATTGGTCCTTATCGTGTTCTTCCACGGACACCTCGTCGGATGCAAAAGGGGAGTTGGCAAGATGCCTAACATAGACCCGTTGTGAAGATCCAGCAAGCTATTGATATCTTCCACACGAATAGGCCATCATTGCTCTGTGTCCAATGACCACCGGTAACCCCTCACCCGCCGGCTCTCCCGCCGATCTTCTCCTCCTGAACGGCCGCATCGCCACCCAGGACGACCGACTATCGTTCGTCAGCGCGCTCGCGATCAAGGACGGCCGCATTCACGCGACCGGCGACGCCAAAACGATCATCGCCCACAAAGGCCCCGCGACCCGCGTGGTGGAGCTGAACGGCCGCACGGTAATCCCCGGCCTGATCGATTCGCACTCGCACCCGATACGCGGGGGCCTGTACTACAACCTCGAGCTCCGGTGGGACGGCGTGCCCTCGCTCGCCGATGCGATGCGCATGCTGCGCGAGCAGGCGCGGCGCACGCCGCCGAATCAATGGGTGCGCGTGATCGGCGGCTGGTCCGAGTTCCAGTTCGCCGAGAAGCGCATGCCGACCCTGGACGAGCTGAACGCGGCCGCGCCCGACACCCCGGTGTTCGTGCTCCACCTCTACGCGAGCGCGATGCTCAACCGCGCCGCGTTGCGCGCCGTGGGCTACAGCCGCGACACGCCCGACCCGCCGGCGGGCGAGATCCAGCGCGACAAGGCGGGCAATCCGACCGGCCTCCTGATCGCCAGGCCCAGTGCTTACGTCCTCTACTCGACGCTCGCCAAAGCGCCGAAGCTGCCCTACGAGCAGCAGCTCAATTCGACCCGGCAGTTCATGCGCGAGCTGAACCGGCTCGGGGTCACCAGCGTGATCGACGCCGGCGGCGGTTTTCAGAACTACCCGCAGGATTACCAGGTCGTCACCGAGCTGCATAAAAACGAGCAGCTGAGCGTGCGGCTCGCAGCCAACCTGTTCACGCAGCGCCCGAAGCAGGAACTGGAGGATTTCTCGAACTGGGTGAAAACGCTGAAGCCGGGCCAGGGCGACGACCTGTACCGCATCAACGGAGCGGGCGAGATGCTGGTGTACTCGGCGGCCGACTTCGAGGATTTTCTCGAGCCGCGGCCCGACATGCCCGCCAACATGGAGGCCGATCTCACCGCGGTGGTGAGGCTGCTCGCTGCGAACCGCTGGCCGTTCCGATTGCACGCGACCTACGACGAGACCATAGAGCGCGCGCTCGATGTATACGAAACGGTCGACCGCGAAGTGCCGTTCGACGGGCTGCACTGGATCATCGATCACGCCGAGACCATTTCGCCGCGCAACATCGACCGCATCCGCGCGCTGGGCGGGGGCATCGCCGTGCAGCACCGCATGGCCTACCAGGGCGAAACCTTCATCGACCGCTACGGCAAGGTTCAGGCCGAGAAGAGCCCGCCGATCAAACGCATGCTTGCCGCAGGCGTGCCGGTCGGCGCCGGCACCGACGCGACGCGGGTCGCAAGCTACAACCCCTTCGTGTCCCTGTACTGGCTGATTTCGGGCAGGACCGTCGGCGGAACGCCCCTGTATCCCGCCGCGAACCGTTTCGAGCGCATGCAAGCCCTGCGCCTGTGGACGGTCGGCAGCACCTGGTTCTCGAGCGAGGACGGAAAAAAGGGCGCGCTCGCGCCGGGGCAGCTCGCGGACTGCGCGGTGCTGTCCGCGGACTATTTCTCGATCCCCGAGGAAGACATCAAGGGCCTCGAATCCGTGCTCACGATCGTAGGCGGAAAACCGGTGTACGCCGCGGCCGAGTTCAGGGACCTGTCCCCGCCGCCGCTGCCGGTCAGCCCGGAGTGGTCTCCGGTCGCCGCTTTCGGCGGCTACGGCGCGCCCTTGATGAAGAAGGCCGGGCTGCAAGCGCGCCTCGCAACGGCGCCATGCTGCTCATCGTTTGATCCCTGGAACCCGCGATCCGGTTTCGGCGGCTGCGCCTGCGCGTTTTGAGCATCTCGGTGCGGAGGATTCATCATGGAAAATGCTTCACCTGAAACGGACACGGCGGTCACGAAGGTAGTCGACCGGATTCCGTGCGAGGGAATGGACGCGCAACTGGAACAGGCGATGAAGAACCTCATCGCCGCGGCGTTGAAATTTCGCGGACATCTCGGCGTGACGGTGACGCGGCCCTCGCTCCCGGCCCAACCGGGATTCCGGATGGTGTACCGCTTCGATTCCCACGAGCATCTGCGCGCGTGGGAAGAATCGGCAGAGCACGCGCGCCTGGTTGCCGCAGCCAACCGCTACACGCGAGGCGAACCGCGCTACGACATCCTGACCGGTCTGGAAACCTGGTTCACCCTTCCAGCCCGGCCCAGTTTGCGCCCTCCCGCGCGCGTCAAGATGACGCTCGTGACCTGGCTGGGGATTTTTCCGCTCGTGTACCTTTATGCGGAATTGTTCAACCAGGTCCTGCCGCCCGGCACGCCCGCAATTTTGAAGGTGTTCGCAGTGACCGCGCTGGTCGTGCCGACCATGAGTTATGTCGTCGCTCCGCGGCTCACCCGGCTGTTCAAGGGCTGGCTTTATCCCAGGCCGAATTGATCGCCGGGATTTCGCGTCTCGCTATGTCGCTCAGCTTTTCGCCAGCTTGACCTTGCTCAGGCGGCCGGGTGCCCGAGCCTGGCACGCAGCCGACGTACTTGAAGTGTTGCCCCGATCAGGAACACGACGCCCATCACCGCGGTCGCCGCCTGCAAGGCGGGCGCGTCGGCATTCGGCAGCAGAGGCGCTCCCAGCGGCAACCGCGTCGTGGTTTCGGTGATTCCGGGAATCAGGTGGAAGAGGAATGTCGCCGAGTAGCTGACCGTCTCGATGTAGGGCGAAAACCGCCCGTAGAACTTGGTGTATCCCGCCACGTACGCGACCCCCAGCACGACGAGCGTGATGATGCCGAGCGCGTGGGGCTTGCCGAATCCGCCGTGCTGGAAGATCCCGAAGCCGGTCAGGCAAACGAGAACCGTCGTGATCACGTAGACCTTCCCGAGCATGTTCCTCGGGGAGATCTCCTTGTCGCGTACGAGGGCGATGAGTCCAGCGGCCACGGCAACCAAGCTGATCGCGGTATGAATCACTCCGAGCTGTGTCAATCCGAACATGTCGATCTCCTATGTACGCTCATCGAAGCTCCAGGTCGATCTCGTCGACGAAGCACCAGCTCCAGCCCTCCCCCGGCTCGAGCGAGGTGATAATCGGATGCCCGGTCTTCTTGAAATGCTTGGTGGCGTGCTTGTTCTTCGAGTCGTCGCAGCATCCGACGTGCCCGCACTGCCGGCACAGGCGAAGATGCACCCAGGTGTCTCCCGCGGCGAGGCATTCCTCGCAGCCGTCGCTGTTGGGCGCGGCTGTCTTTACGGAATTCAGATGGGTGCATCGGGCAGGCATCGCAGCGTCCTCCGATTCATCGATGAAAAAATCCGGCTACGAGGGATGCTAACACCGCCGGCCGTCTTGCACCGCGGACGAGCGGGGCACATACTCCGCGGCTATGACCTCGAGGCGCGAAACGTGACGAAGGGACGCCTGGAAGCCTTCAGCGACGGCGTGATCGCGGTCATCATCACGATCATGGTGCTGGAGCTGAAGGTTCCGCACGATGCCGATCCGAAGGCGCTCATGCCGCTCGTTCCGGTGTTCCTGAGCTACCTGCTGAGCTTCGTGTTCGTCGGCATTTACTGGAACAACCACCACCACATGTTTCATGCGGTGCATCACGTGAACGGCGCGACGCTGTGGGCGAATCTGCACCTGCTGTTCTGGCTGTCGCTCGTGCCCTTCGTCACGGGCTGGATGGACGAAAACCACTTCGCGGAGGTAACGGTCGCGGCCTACGGGATCGTGCTGCTAGGCGCGGCGTGCGCGTACACCATCCTGACGCTCGTGCTTCTCGCCTCGCACGGCAGGGACTCGCCGCTCGCCAGGGCGCTGGGAAAGGACTTCAAGGGAAAGATCTCGATCGTCCTTTACGTCGCAGCGATTCCGCTCGCCTTCGTTCAGCCCTGGATCTCGGGCGGGCTGTACGTGCTGGTGGCTGCGATCTGGCTGTGCCCCGACCGGCGCTTCGAGAAGCTGTTCGCCGAATCGAAGGCGTAGCCCGATGGACCCGGAGCGGCGGTGAGGACAGAGATGGGTTCTAGTCGACCTCGTCGGTCCACGCCATCTGGATCGCCTCGAGGATCTTTTCGCCGCAGCGCTTCGGATCGTCGTCGAAGCCGTCGAGTTCCTGCACCCACTTGAACAGGTCGGTGAAACGCACGAGCTGAGGGTCCACGTCCGGATGCTTCTCCGAAAGCGCGATCGCGATTTCGAGGGTATCGGTCCATTTCATCGCGGTTCCTATTTGATTTCCTTGACCATGTTGATGGTGTACTTGGGGATTTCGATAGTGAGATTGTCGCTTTTGACGATCGCCTGGCAGGACAACCTCGATTGGGGCTCCAGCCCCCAGGCCTTGTCGAGCAGGTCGTCCTCTTTTTCCTCGGAAGGATCCAGCGTCTGGAAGCCCTCGCGCACGACCACGTGACAGGTGGTGCAGGCGCAGGATTTCTCGCAGGCGTGCTCGATCTCGACGCCGTTCTCGAGCAGGTTGTCGCAGATCGACTCGCCCGTCTTGGCCTCGATGACGGCGCCGCCGGGACAGAGCTCTTCGTGCGGGAGGACGATGATCCGCGGCATGAAGCCTAGAGGCTCTCGACCTTCCTGCCCGCGAGCGCCCGCTTGATGGAGCGGTCCATGCGCCGGCCGGCAAAGGCCTCCGACGCGCGGTTGACGCGCTCGATGCCCGACTTGATGGTGCGATGATCGGTGCAGGAGAGCGTCTTGCGCAGCGCGTCGAGCTCCGAGCGCAGCGCGGCCGATTCTTCCGCGGAAAGCAGGTCGGCGTCCTCGCGCAGCGCGGCCTCGGTCGCCTCGAGCATGCGCTCGCCTTCGACCCGCTGTTCGCTGAGCGCGCGCGCATGCACGTCATCCTTGGCGTGGTCGAACGAGTCCTTCAGCATCTGGGTGATCTGCCCGTCGGTGAGCCCATACGAAGGCTTGACCGCGATCGCGGCCTCGACGCCGGTCGAGGATTCGCGCGCGGATACCGAGAGCAGGCCGTCGGCATCCACCTGGAAGGCGACGCGGATGCGCGCGGCGCCTGCGACCATCGGGGGAATGCCGCGCAGCTCGAACCTTGCGAGGGAGCGGCAGTCGGACACGAGCTCGCGCTCGCCCTGCACCACGTGGATGCTCATCGCGGTCTGGCCGTCCTTGTAGGTGGTGAATTCCTGCGCGCGCGCCACCGGGATCGTGGAATTGCGCGGAACGACTTTTTCCGCGAGGCCGCCCATGGTCTCGACGCCGAGCGAAAGCGGGATGACGTCGAGCAGCAGCCAATCGTCCCCCGAGGCCTTGTTGCCGGCGAGCACGTTGGCCTGGATCGCGGCGCCGAGCGCGACCACCTTGTCCGGATCGAGATTGTTGAGCGGTGCCTGGCCGAAAAGCTCGGCGACACTCTGCTGCACGTGCGGCATGCGCGTCGCGCCGCCGACCATCACCACGCCCTTCACCTCGCTCCATTCCAGCCGCGCGTCGCGCAGCGCCTTGCGGGTGGGGCCCAGGGTCTTCGCGACGAGGGGCCGGGTCATGTCCTGGAATTCCCTCTGCGTGACGGTCACATCCACCGTCTCGCCGCTCGCGAGCGTCGCGGAGATGCGCGCCTCGAAATGGGCCGTAAGGAACTCCTTGGCGGCGCGCGACTCGGTGAGCAAAACTCGCGCGTCCTCGGCGGAAAGCGGTGCGAGCCCTGCGTGCTCCACGACCCAGCAGAACAGCCGCTGGTCGAAATCGTCGCCGCCGAGCGCGGCGTCGCCGTTCGTAGCCATCACCTCGAACACGCCCTTCGAGAGCTTCAGGATCGAGATGTCGAAAGTGCCGCCGCCGAGATCGTAGACGGCGTAAATGCCTTCGGCGGCGTTGTCCAGGCCGTAGGCGATCGCCGCCGCGGTCGGTTCGTTCAAAAGCCGCAGCACGTTCAGACCCGCGAGCCTGCCGGCGTCCTTGGTCGCCTGGCGCTGGGCGTCGTCGAAGTACGCGGGGACGGTAATGACGGCGCCGGCGAGCTCGCCGCCCGCCTTTCCGAGCAGGCTCTCCTCGGCCTGCGCGCGCAGCACCTTGAGGATCTCCGCCGACACTTCGACCGGGCTTTTCACGCCGGCGACGGTGCGGATCTGCACCATGCCGGGCGAATCGAGGAAATCGTAGGGGCTGTTCTCGGCGTGGGTGACGTCCTTCAGGCCGCGCCCCATGAAGCGCTTCACCGACACGATGGTGTTTCTCGGGTCGCGCGCCAGCTCCGCTTCGGCCTCCCGGCCGACGGCCACTCCTCCATCGCGCAGATAGCGCACGATCGACGGCAGGAGCGCGTGGCCGTCGTGGTCGTTGAGCACCACGGATATGCCGTTGCGCACAGCGGCCACCAGCGAATTGGTGGTGCCGAGGTCGATGCCGACCGCGAGGCGGTGCCGGTGCGGTTCGGGCGACTGGCCGGGCTCGGAAATCTGCAGCAGCGCCATTTCAGACCTTGAAACTCATGTCTCGAGCTCCGCCAGCTTGTCGTCGATCTCTTCGGCCAGCTTCTCGTAGAACATCAGCATGCGGGTGGTTTCAGAGGCGGCTTTGTCGTCGCGGCCTTCGTCCAGTTGACCGTGAAGTTTTTCGTAGATTTTGCTGCTCTCGTCGCGCAGGCCGGCCTGCAATCGAAACAGGGCTTCGGGCTTTTCGGAGCCGGCTTCGATGCGTTCGCGCCAGCTCATCTGCTCCATGAGGAATTCGGAGGGCATCGCAGTGTTCGTCTCGAACTTCGGGTCCACGCCGCGCAATTGCAGGATATAGACGGCCCGCCGCAAGGGCGACTTCAGGGTCTGATAGGCTTCGTTCACGCGCGTCGCCCGCTGCATCGACATGCGCCGCTCGGCCTCGGGCGCGGCGGCAAAGCGGTCCGGGTGCACCTCGCGCTGCAGCTCGTGATAGCGCGCTTCGAGCGCTGCGGCATCGACCGCGAAGCGCGCCGGCAGGCCGAACAGCTCGAAGTGGTTTTGATTCTGGTTCATTCCGGGTTCCGGGATAGAAAAAAAGGGGCGTTCGCCCCTTTCTCGGCACCGCAAGGCCAAGCCCCGCTAGACGTTGAAGGATTCTCCGCAGCCGCACTCATCCTTTACGTTGGGGTTGTTGAACTTCAGGCCTTCGTTCAACCCTTCGCGGGTGAAGTCCAGTTCGGTGCCGTCGAGAAACTGCAGGCTCTTCGGATCGACGATGACCTTCACGCCGTGGCTCTCGAAGGTCTGATCTTCCGGATTCACCGCGTCGGCGTATTCGATCCGGTAGGCAAGGCCGGAACAGCCCGAGGTGCGCACGCCCAGGCGCAGGCCCACTCCCTTTCCCCGCTTCGCAAGGAAGGAGCTGACGTGGTTTGCGGCGCGTTCAGTCAGAGTAATCATGGTCCTCAGGCTGCCTTGGCTTCCTTCTCCGCAGATTCTTCAAGCCCGTGCTTCTTGCGGTAATCGACGATCGCCGCCTTGATCGCGTCCTCGGCGAGGATCGAGCAGTGGATCTTCACCGGCGGCAGCGCCAGCTCCTCGGCGATCTGGGTGTTCCGGATCGTCTCGGCCTGGTCGAGGGTCTTGCCCTTCACCCACTCGGTGACGAGCGAAGAGGACGCGATCGCCGAGCCGCAGCCGTAGGTCTTGAAGCGGGCGTCTTCGATGATGCCCTGCTCGTTGACCCGGATCTGCAGCTTCATCACGTCGCCGCAGGCCGGCGCCCCGACC
>WNGP01001397.1_pt1 | contig 19845 bp, 18 predicted proteins | sample 5407671 | NCBI WGS metagenome assembly WNGP01 (sample SAMN13153381, study PRJNA577476) | soil metagenome | isolation source: 40 cm soil or saprolite under Garry oak tree replicate 2 | place: USA:California | collected 2016-06-15 | reverse complement strand
GCGAGCGCGGTGTGAAGTTGAGCGTGGGCGAGAAACAGCGGTTATCGATCGCGCGCGCGCTGCTGAAGGATCCGCCGATTTTGATTCTGGACGAAGCGACGGCGAGCGTGGATACGGCGACGGAGCGACTGATTCAGGAAGCCCTCGAGCACTTAATGGCGAACCGCACCTCGATCGTAATCGCCCATCGGCTTTCCACCATCGTGCATGCGGATCAAATTCTTGTGCTCGATCACGGCCGAATTATCGAGCGCGGCACGCATGACGAATTGCTCGCCTTCGGCGGAAAGTATGCGCGCCTCTGCGAACAAAGCTTGCTCGAGACGTCGCTGCAACCTGAACTGGAAACCCCGGCGGAAACGGTGATTGCGCCAATTCCCACTCCGGACGAGCAACTGCCTGTCTAATTCTTTCGTCAATCAGCCGGTGACGATGAACCCGAAGGCGCAGGCGTCGGCGAACTTGGAATAATGATGGTCTGTCCGGCCTGCAATTTACGGCCATCTTCGATATTATTGGCTTTTTGCAGTTCGTCCACGCCCACCTTGTACATCTTGGCAATGGACGTGAGCGTCTCTCCGCGTGCGACTGTATGTGTATTCCCGCCCACCGGGTGTGATGCAGATTCAGCCGGAGCCGTGGAGTTTGTAGGCGACGGCGTGCTCTCTCCAATCATTACGCCTGGGCGGATGCGGGAAATCTGCTGCTCCAGCTTAAGGATTTCCTGAGAGAGAGCGTCAATCTTCGCGTTCTGTTCGTCTATTTTTTTTGCCAGCGTTTCAAGTTGAGAAACGTGCACCGACTTGGGGGACTCGGGTGAAGGCGTTTGAGCGGAAGCCGTTAAAAATAGCGAAACGCCAAAAAAAAACGTTGCACAGAAAATAGCAGCCGGCTTCATCGAGCCCAAACTTTGCCATTGGCAGGTTTGTCTGGCAAGCATCTGGAACAGGCAGCAATCGCGTGCAGCTTGCCTTTCCAATATTTGCTCTTAACTTTTTTCATGCCTGAACGCATTCAAAAGCCGGCAGAGCCGGTTCCCTGGGGTCCAAAACAAGGTGACGGCGGCGGCCCACGCTCGCCTGACGTCTCGCGGCCGGACACGAAGGATCTTTTAAAGAAGATGCGCAAGGTCGATCCCAATCAATCCAAGCGCTATCGCCAGCGCACCGGCCAATAATGGAGCCATCCCCGGTGGCGTTTGACCAGAATCCCTCTGGCGCAGCCGACGATTTCCCCGCGCTGTTACGACGCAAAGGTCTGCTTGCTCCGGCGATTGTTAACCCGGGACTACACGGTGGGACGCCGCACCAAAAATCGTGGCAGCCGACGGAGGCGACCACAATTCTTGCTTTCAAATTTTCCGGTGGGGTCCTTGTGGCGGGCGATCGGCGTGCGACTGCCGGCAACACCGTTGTTTACGATCGTGCCGACAAGGTTTTGGAAATCGATCGCCATTCGATCATGGCCATCGCCGGCGTGCCGGCGACAGCGTGGGAAATGGCGCGCGTGCTCGAACATTCATTCCAATACTTTCGCCGGACACAACTGCAAGAAATGAGCGTCGATGGGAAAGTGCGCGCGCTATCCAAGCTGTTGCGCGACAATTTCGGATTCGTCATGCAAGGCGTCGGAGTGGTAGTCCCGATCTTCGCAACTTACGATTCTCATCCAAAACCCGAAGCGCGACTCTATTTTTACGACGCGATGGGCGCGCAATTCGAGGCGACCGATTACGCGGCAACCGGATCGGGATCGCCCGCCGTGCGCGGCATCCTTTATTACGAAAACAATTGGGGTACGAAGCCGCTGCAAAAATTGAGCGAAGACGAGGCAGTATCGATAGCATTGCGTGCACTCGATACTGCTGCGGAATCCGACACATCGACGGGCGGCGTGGATCGTGGCGGAAAGATTTATCCTCTCATTAAGATTGTATCGCGCGAAGGCATCGCCACTTTGCCGGAGAGCAAAATCGCCGCCGTATTCAAGGAAACGGTTGCATGATCGAAGAGCCGTATCGTTGGGTTGAGGCGATCGCCAACCGCCGCGAGTACATCGAAGCACAGCTCGCGTCGGGCAGCCCGATTGCGGCGCTCGGTTATCGCGAGGGAATTTTATTTCTCACACTTGGCCAGACGCGGCAGAAAATTTTCGAAATTTACGACCGGATTGCGATGGGTGCGATCGGTCATCCCGGAGACATCGAGCGCTTGCGGATGGCCGCCATCGAACTGGCCAGCACGGAAGGTTTCACCCGCTCGGCGGCGGATGTTTCACTGCGGCGGCTGGTGCATTATTCGCTCAGTCCGGTGCTGAAGAGCGCATTTGAGCAAATTTATGGCCCGCCTTATCTGGCACGGATGCTTTTTGCGGAGGTCGGGGAACGGCCAGGAGAAGATTTGTTTCTGCGAGTCGAGTACGACGGTGAGATTGCAACCAACGGCGCAACCTTCGCGGAAGCACGGCAAGATTTCGCTGTCCTCAGCGGCACGCGACAATCGAGGGAGCTGATGGAATCATTCCTCAAAGCTGAACATGCGGTGGACGCCAGTTTTGAAGCGGCGCTCAAATCGGCGCTCGACGCATGGAGCATCGGGCATATGACTTTACAGACGACCGACGCGAAGGAAGTGCCAGAGCGTGCTGCCGTTACGAAATATCGACAAGAACAGCTTGCCCGTACCGGAATCGAAGCAGGAATACTCGAGCGCGATGTGAGCGGGGCAATTCGTTATCATTTGTTATCAGATAAGGAATTGCGCCCTTTGATTAGCGACTAAAATATGGAGAGAAATGTTTGCCCAGAGATCACGAATGAAAGCAGCGATCCGGCGCATACTGGCCCTGTCAGGCTTGTTGTTGATGATTGCCTCCTTCATCTGGATGCAACGGATCCCAAAACAGGGACCCACAACGGGAACGAGAACGACACGGCCCCCCACAACACCTAAACCTTTCGCAGTGGTGGTGCTTGATCCCGGCCACGGCGGGCAAGACTCCGGTGCGATGTGCGGCGGCGTGCTTGAAAAAGATCTGACCCTGGACGTGGCGCGGCGGGTCGATCGATTGTTGGAGGCGGAAGGAATGGCGACTTTGATGACCCGCATGGGGGATACGTATGTCTCGCTGGCAGATCGTGCTGCGTTCACCAACCGCGTGAGCGATTGTATTTTTGTGAGCATTCATTTTAACGAAGATAACAAGCCGCTTTCAAGCGGGGTAGAAACGTATTATGCCGCCCATCAAATCACTGCGGGCTCGTTTGTGGCTTCGTGGCTGCCTTTCCTGTGGCGACCACTTTCCGATTCGCCCAATCTTGAAAGTCAGACCCTCGCCGGATTTATTCAGAAAGCGCTGGTCGCGCGCACGGGAGCCTTGGATCGGGGCACAATCGCCAAGCAATTTTTTGTGATCGCAAATGTCACTTCTCCCGCTGTTTTGATCGAAGGAGGATTTCTCACGAACAAGGAAGATATTTCCAAGGTGGCGAGTGAAGATTATCGCGAGCAACTTGCCGCAGCCGTTACCGACGGAATTTTAGGTTATCGCGACGCAGTAAAGCAACGTCAGTCAACATTGGCCGTGACAGCTCCCGAAGGCGCTGAATAGGCAACAGGTAAGAGCGTCAAAATAACATTGAAATGAAGAACAACGTGGCCGCGCTGATTTTCCTCGGATCGGTTATGCTTGTGCGAGCGGATCAAATGACCGAAAGCGTCCAGCAGGCGCTCAAGGATCAAGGGTTTTACTATGGCGAGATTACCGGCGAGACAAATGCAAATCTGACCGCCGCGATTCGCCGCTATCAAATTCGCAATGGACTCCAGGTCAACGGTGAGCTCAATAGCGAAACACTTCGTTCCCTTGGAATTGATTCTTCTGGTTCTGCACAACCGGCGGCAAAGTCTACCCCATCCCCCCGACCTGGCGCGCCAGGTCCAGGCGATCAATCTTCCGGCGAGACAGCGGGTGTAGCTCCCCCGCCAACTCCGGCTTTCGCCAACCCGCCACAAGATAGACAGCTCTATCCCTCGAATCCCGTCCCTCCCGGCCCTTCAGCAGGAGGACCCTTTGCTGGTACTCCCTACGTGGCTGCCCCGCCCGATGTGCAACGCAATGTAGTGATTTCCGCACAAATAGCGCTGGCCCGCCGTGGGCTGTACCGAGGCGAAATCAACGGAGCCTATGGGCCGGCCATGGAATTGTCGCTGCGCGCCTATCAAGCGCGGACACGCCTTCCTGTCACCGGCCGGCTTGATCTGGAAACGCTTGCTGCGCTCCAGTTGCTGCCGCGGCCACGCCAACCCGTCTACGACCCGTCGCAGCACCGCGTGCGTCCTCCGCCCCGGCCACCGGTGCGCGGCGAATGGATTCCTGAATAGCGCCGGAATCTTCACTGGATCCCATCTCCGATGGCATCACGACCTTGGGCTGTCGAAGTGCATCGACTGTAGTTCAGCGAAAACTGTGCCGACAAAAACTTGCGCTTCGATGCGAAGCAGAATTCGGTCGGCATCATCCGAGACCCAGATCGTCGCACGCCGAAATTTCCGGTGTGGCTCCAATTCGAGATGCTTGCCAATCTGGTTGAGTTGCAGATCGATTTTTAGTGTGTTGTAGGAGCCTGCGTGCACCGAGATTTTTTCCCGGCCAATGACCGTGATGGTAGCAAGATAAGCGTTAGTGGCCGGATAGACGACAAGGCGGTAAACGCTGCGATTCCTGAGTGGCTGGCTGCGCAGATAAAGGAGGGCCGAGTGCAAATCGAACAGATTGGGAAAACTAAATTGGCGGGTTTTTGTTTCGGCGGAGCCGCCTTGGGCTCCTGTCGCTCTCGCCCGAGTAACAAAGTTATTTGTGAAAGTCAGGCGCGTCGCGACTTTCTTTGATCGATAGTTCTCTGTTTGCTCGGTTTCGATAGGGCGGAGCGTCTCCGCGTTTGCAACCGCACGATAATTCACGTCCAGCTTCCATAAGGCGCGGACGAAGCCGATCGTCCGCCCTGTTCCATCGAGCTGAAATTTGTCATCGGATGTTTTTGTGAAGTGGACCTCTCCTGTAGCCGCTGTTAGGCCTGACCACCCGAAACGATACGTTGCGCGGAGAGGCCGAAGCTCTGGAAAATCTCCAGGTGGCTCCTTGCTGACCGTCGACTGCCAATTCGCCGCGAGCGCGCCGGAGCAGAAGCTGAGAAGCGCGATCGCCAAGTACTGTCCTGGCTGAAATCTGGCTCGACATGCGACCAGGCGTCGAACGATCATTTCCGCAGGTTGCGACCGCCCACAAATCGTTTCCCGGCGACATGCGCGCCTGCTCTTCACCTGTACGAAAAAATACACGCGAATTTAGCTCGCGTGTATTTTCGAATTGTCGAACTTAAAATTAAGGTTTCGAGGCTCTTGCCGGCGCTGGGGAAGGACTCACCAGCGGTTTCTTCTCGATAGCACTTGTGGCGCGGCCCGGCTTGTTTAGCACGGCGATGATGTCATTCGTAAAATCGACATTATCGTGTGAGTACAGTAAAACAGGTACGCCGTTCAGGCTCACACCCGACTTGTCAAATACCAAATCCATATTGTTAGCTTTCACTTTTTCCATGACTACGTCGGTGATTTCTTTTACGATACCCTCTCGCATGCGCATAGCCTGTTCTTGCAGCTGCCGTTCGCGGGTTTGACGGAAGTCGTTGATTTCCCGCTCCATGTTTTTGATGTTGGCGATCTTGTCGTCGCGCTCTTTTGCTTTTTGGGTCTTTGCTTCGGCGCTCAGGGCTGGAGCGTCGAGCTGCTTGTTCAGGTTATTGATTTCGTCCAGCGCCTTTTTGTAGGCCTCCGCCCGATCATCATATTCTTTTTTGGCCGAATTTTTGGCGTCATTGATTTTCGTTTCCGCATCCTTGGTCTTGCCGTACTCCTTAAACGCGCGCTGCATATCCACGGTTCCAATTTTTAATGTGCCCTGAGCGAAACCCGCAATGGGACCGGCGAGCGTTATAGCAAGGATGGTAGAGAAAAGCTTCTTCATAAGACAGCGGTAACGGTGGTGGGAACCGCGTTAGACTGCAACCATTTATATTCGTTCAAAATTGATAACCAACATTGAAGTTGAAGTGCCCGCCGCCGTTGTATCCGTCGCGTTGGAGCGGGTATCCATAATCAAGACGCAACGGACCAATTGGCAAATCAAGTCGAAGCCCAATGCCGATATCCGATGCGATATGATTGAACCCAAAGGACCATGAATCGCTATTGACGAAACCGGTGTCATAAAAGATTGCACCGCGCGCCTTCTCGATGATCGGAAACGTAAATTCCACCGTCGCTCGGGCCATTGAGTTGCCGCCGAGTGGTTCGCCGTTGTGATCCTGCGGGCCGACTTCGCGAAACGGAAATCCGCGCAGATTATTTGAGCCACCGAGAAAGAGGCGCTCAAAAATTGGAACCTGGTCGCTGCTCCCTGGAATCTGGTTGCCGCTCCCCCACGTACTAACAGTCGCGATTTCGCTGTTGATGAGCAGGATCGTGTCCCACCAAAAATGGAAATATTGCGACCCCTCGAGGTCGAGTCCATATATCTGGGCATCGCCTCCGAGAAAACCGCCTGCAACACGAGGCGCAAAACTGACGCGCTGACCACGTCGGGTAAGCAGGGGATTATCACGCCGGTCAAATATAACGCTGCTAAAGATTTCGCTCTCCACAGTGGAACCCTTTTGCGACTGGATCTGCTCGGATGCGCTTGGGTCCACATTGAAAATATCAACGTCCTGCAGACGATAGCCCAGGGTCGCGTAAATATACGCGTTGATCGGTTTGCGCAGCTCGATCGCGAACCCGTAATTGCGCTGGTCGTACTGCGCGCTCAAGTAGTTCGCCTCGTCATAAAAAAGCTGACCGCTCAGCGCCAATCGTCGATCGAGGAAATACGGTTCAGTCAAGACGAGAATGAAGTCCTTTCGTTGCGTGCCATACTGGATGCGCAACCTGAATTTTTGGCCCGCGCCCGTAAAGCCCGGCCAGTTCAATAAATCGAAATTGCCTTGCGTAAGTTCCGCGAAGCCGACCAACTTGTCGATCGTGCTGAACCCGCCACCAAAGGTGAGCGAACCCGTCCGTTTCTCTTGCACCAGAATGGTAAGATCTTTGCGGCCGGGTATGTCCGTATCTTCCGGGTAAGTTTCGACCTTTGCAAAATAACCAAGATTCTCCAGGCGCTTCTTGGTCGTGTCCACGCGAACGGTGTTGAAGACATCTCCCGGCGCAACGAGAACCTCGCGACGAATCACCTTGTCCTTGGTGCGCGTGTTACCGACAATGTTGATCCGTTGCACAAACGAGCGGTCGCCCTCCTCGATCTTATAATGCACGTCGATCCGGACAGGACCGGCTGGGGTGCCTTCCGGCAAAATTACAAGATCGACATAACCGCCGCTCCCGTAGGCGTCGGCAACTGCTTTCGCATCATCGCGCAGCTGTTTTGGCGAATAGACGCTGCCCTCCTTCATTTTTAACAGCGCGCGAATCTTTTCTTCCGAGGTCACGTGGTAACCCGAAATCGTCAACTTGCCCACGTGATATTGCGAACCTTCCGCAATCACGATCGTGAGAATCATCGGACCATTCTTGGTGCGTTCCTTCCGAACGTCCTTGATTTGCACATCGATATAGCCGTGGTTTTGGTACCACTCGCGGATTTTGTCCAAATCCTGCTGCAACTGCACTTCGTCCAGCCGCCCGGACTTATCGAGGAAGTACAGAAGCGTTTTGCCCCGCGTCTTCATCTGTTTGCGCAACACCTTCTCGCTAAAATGCTGGTTTCCCTCGAAATGGACCTGGCGCACCGCCCCTTTCACTCCTTCGTTGACGGTGAAAACGACACGCGCCGTGCCGCGTTTCTCATCAATTGCATCGACGCGAAATTGAACGCTGACGTCGTTGTAGCCTCGTCCCTGATAAACTTCGATAATTTTTTGGCGTGCTTCCTCCAATTGCTGTTCGTTTACCGGCTGGTTGAGTTTCAATTTGATTTCTTTGCGCAGTCTCTTCGCTTTGACCTGTTCGGCTCCATCGATTTCGATTTCGCGCACGATGGACCGCGTCTGGACGGCAACGATCACCTTCACGCCGTCGCCTTCCGGCTGGGCAAAGATGCGAACGTTCAGAATGGAGCCAGTCTTGTAAAGGGTCTCAATATCCTGCTCGACTACTTGATCGGAATACGGCTGGCCCACCTTGGTTCGCATTTGCGCTAGGATTCGTTCCTTGCTCACGGTCCCAGGCCCCGTGTACTGCACGTCGATGGACTTGATGATTGGAGGGCCCTGAGGCGCTTGGGGGTTCTGTGCTCGGGCCGATACCGCGCCAAGCAGTGCGCAAATGAACGCGACCCGAATTGCAAACGGCCGGGGGTGCATCCATCGGGAAAAATGTCTCATAGGTTAAGAGGCGCAGTCCCACGCAAACGGAACCCCCGCAGGACAGGCGGCTATATCGGAAAGAAGAGAGCAATCGTCAAGACTAGATTTTCTGTTAAAGCGCGCGGTTTGTTCCATAGACGGCTTCTTCGCAATTCTCAGTTCAAAAGCTCGTACCAATTATTTCGCCGGCGCGGTTCATAGCCGGCATCGCGAATGAGCGATTCAATCTCTTTCGCATTTAGCCGAAATGTTGTTCCGGCGCTGCTCACGACATTTTCCTCCATCATCACCGATCCGAAATCGTTCGCGCCATATTTGAGCGCGACCTGGCCGATCCCTGGGCCTTGCGTCACCCAAGAGCTTTGCACGTTGTCGATGTTATCCAGGAAAACCCGAGCGAGCGCTTGCGTCCGCAAATATTCCACTACGCCAGTTGGGTGTTTTACCTTCAGAACGGTATGCTGCGGTTGAAACGTCCAGCAGATGAAGGCGGTGAATCCCCCGCTGCGATCCTGCTGGTCACGAATACGCCGCAAGTGCTCAATCCTGTCTTCAACGGTTTCCACGTGACCGAACATCATTGTGGCGCTTGATCTCAACCCGAGCTCGTGCGCGACTTGCATAACTTCCAGCCATTGATCGCTGTTGATTTTCAGCGGCGAAATTTTTTTGCGCACGCGATCAACCAGAATCTCACCGCCGCCGCCCGGAATGGAGCCAAGCCCCGCGTTTTTAAATTCCGAGATCACTTCACGCAAGGGCATCTGGAACGTCTCCGCAAAGTGTTGGAATTCCGGCGGACTAAATCCATGGATGTTGATGTGCGGATATTTCTCCCGGATGTGATGCAAAAGATCGAAATACCACTGGAATGGCAGTTTCGGATGATGTCCACCCTGCATCAGGATTTGAACCCCGCCCGCAGCCGAAAGTTCATCGAGCTTCTGATCGATCTGCTCGAACGAAAGGACATAATGATCTTCATCTTTTTCGGTTCGATAAAACGCGCAGAATTTGCAGTAAACATTGCAGACATTCGCGTAATTGATGTTTCGATCGACAATGTAAGTGACGATCTCGCGGCCGCGCCCGCCGTAGCTTTTCGACTTTGCCAAGTCTCTCCGGGCATGCGCCAGCGCGCCCAATTCTTCCAATGGCAACCGATAGAGTTGCAGCGCGTCGTCTGAAGAAATCCGTTCGCCCGCGAGAACTTTTTCCGTCAACGCATCTCGATTTAAGGAAACCATCGCCGGCCATTTTAAATGACGCCGTGGCTCATTGCACGTAGATCATTCTGATGGAGCGGCAAGTAGCAATCGTGGGTGCCGGCGTCTCGGGACTTACTTGCGGTGTCCTTTTTGCCGAACGCGGATATCGGACAGCGATTTTTGCGGAAGAAACCGGCCAGCAAACAACCTCTGGAGCCGCTGCAGCACTTTGGTTTCCGTACGATGCCGAACCGGCCGAAAAAGTGCTCTCCTGGGCGCTCCAGACCTACAAAGTGCTTGTTGATCTTACCAAAGATTTGCACAGCGGCGTTTCGATGATCGAGTTACGCCAATTTTCCAGGACCGGCGAGATTCAAATTCCCGATTGGGCGATCCCACTTGGCGCTTCTGTCACTCCGACCGTCACTACATTCAAAAGTGGTTTCACACTCAACGTTCCGCTTATGGATACGACAATCTATCTTGAATATCTCGCCAACCGATTCATCAAGGCCGGCGGCGAGATCCATGGTGACGTTAAATTCGAAAAACTCGAAGACGTCGGCCCAGCCTTTGATCTGGTGATCAATTGCGCGGGTATCGGCGCACGCGAACTTGTTCAAGATATCGATCTCGAACCACATCGCGGCCAAGTCGCGATCGTCCCAAAGATCGATAATCTCTGCTGCGCAATTGTCTGCGACGATCCGCCGCTTATGTACGCAATTCCGCGCACGAATGATTGCGTTTGCGGCGGCACAAACGAAGTCAGCGACAATCTCGATGCCGATCCAACGACGACAGCGCACATTCTCGACGAATGCAGTCGCGTGCTGAAAATCGAGAATCCGCCCGTGCTGGCTGAACGCGTTGGCCTCCGCCCATTTCGCAAACCAGGCGTACGCCTAGAACGCGATCGCCTGCGCGATGGGAGAACCGTCATTCACAACTATGGCCACGGCGGTTCCGGCTTCACTCTGTCTTGGGGTTGCGCGGAAGAAGTTTTCGCCCTTTGCGGTTTGCTTGGGTAGCGCACGCGTCACGCGTGCTGGTTGCGCCGTCTCGCCGTAAAAGTCTTTTCATGGCCCGCTTCATGAGCTAAGGCGATCACGTTTAGAGAAGGTTCGCCGATGGCGGGCCGCCATCGTCAGCACGCGTGCGCAACCCAACTGAGAGGCTGCGTGCACCCACTACGCTGAAATCGCTTATTTTACGTCAGCGCGATGGCCTGAAATGAGCTGACGACGTCGTCGGGGCCTTTTTCAGCGAAGAAGCTTTCGTAATATCCCGGGCCAAGGTCCCAGGAAGGGCCTTTGTAATACTCGTCGCGATAAAAGCGCCAGATGCCGCTCACTACGATGAGACAACTGATCCGGTCATTCCAAAAATCGCCGACGTAATGAAAACTAAGGTTGGTACGCGCGTAGGCCCCGCCAAACCCGGCGTGATCGTAAAGCACGATCTCCGGCAGGCGGGTAACCTCTTTGGATGGCTCCACCTTTACCTTCCCAGCGGCGCTGGCGTGATAACTCAGTGAGCCTAGTGTCCATTTCGTGTCGACAATGCAGCCGTTGGTCGGCGACAATTCAGTTTTGGGTATTTGTCTCATAAGCAGCAGATGTTTGTTATCTATATTGCACCAATCAAACCGGGGCTGTCGAGCAGATTGAACTACGGATTTCGCGAATTCAACTGATAAAACCTTCTGTTTGATTTCATTATCTGTGTTATCCGCGTAATCCGCGGCTAAAATTCAAATGATGCGCTCCCGATTATCGGAGCGGAGCCGGATCGTCTTTGTCTGCAAATCATGGGTCGCACGGATGAAGCGCACAGTCTTACTTTTCGCGCGCATCAAAACAGAATACGTCGTCGCCTTGCTGCCCTGCCCTTTCATGTCGCGCAGGGAGGCGGCGCGTAAATCATCGCAAAAATCGAATGCTCATTCACAAACGTCGTCGGCCTGCCAATGGAGAACCTGTCGCCGCGCTGGCCAAATTCGGCATACGGCCAAACAAGGCCTAACATCTGGTTCACCTATTAGTTAGGCCGTCGGCCGACAGGAGAAGACGGCCAACTCCGAACATCCGCGCCAAAATTGGAATGGCGAGGCTTAGACCGTTTATCAATAAGCCGGCGGTAACCACTTTTCCGCCTCGTGCTGCACTGCCTCTAACGCTGACTGCTGAAACTAACCCAAAAATCGCGAGCCCGAAAATGACGAATCCAAAGAATGGCAACGCCCAAATGATATCGCTATCACCTTTACCAAACGGTCGCATTTCCATAAGCGACAGGAAAACCAGAACTTCAGTTCCGAGTGCAACTATTCCTGTAAGTAAGGAGAAATACTTTTTCATCAGTCCGACAGATCCAGAAACCGCCAAAATCTCTGGTCAAATTTCAAATCAAGTGTTCGCGATTATCCGACCGGAGCCGGATCGTTTTTGTCTGCAAATTGTGTCTCGCCCGGATGAAACGCACGGTCTTGCTCTTGGCGCGCATGAGGATCGAATGCGTGACGGCCGTGACGCCGCCGTGGGCCCGCACACCGCGCAACAACGCGCTGTCGCTGATCCCGGTCGCGCAGAAGAGGATGTTCTGGCCGTTAGCCAGGTCATCAGCCGAAAAAACGCGGCACAGATCTTTCTCATAACCGGCGTCGATCAATTTTTTTCGTTCCTTTTCATCACGCGGCCACATTTTGCATTGCATATCGCCGCCGAGACACTTGATCCCGGCCGCCGCCAAGACCGCTTCGGGCGAACCGCCGATGCCCATGTAAAGATCGACATCGGATTCGGGCAGCGATGGCGCGATGGCCGCCGCGATGTCGCCGTCGCCGATCATGCGCAACGACGCGCCCGCCGCGCGAATTTGTTCCACGATTTCCTTGTGCCGCGGTCTGTCGAGCATCATCACCGCCACGTCCTGGACGCGTTTGTCCACCGCGCGCGCGACGATCGCCAACATCTCCGCAATCGGCATGTCGATCTCCAGGGAATCGCCGCGTTTTTTCATGTATTCGATCACGCGCGGCCCGTAAGCGAGCTTTGACATGTAAAACGACGGCACATCCCGCAGTGCAACCTTCACTCCTTCCTCTGGACTCGCCGCCGCAATGCAACTGATCGAGTTCGGTGCGCCTTTGGAAATGTTGGTTGTCCCATCGATTGGATCGATGGCGATATCGAACTGCGGCGAGCCGGGAATCCAGGTGCCGAGTTGTTCGCCCTTGAAAATACCGGGCGCTTCGTCCTTCATTCCTTCGCCAATGACGACTTCGCCGCAGATGTTCATCAGATCGAACATGCCGCGCATGGCGTCGCAGGCCGCGGCATCGGCTGCTTCCTTGTCGCCCCGCCCCAGCCAGCGCAACGAATTGAGTGCTGCTGCTTCCGTCGCGCGCACGAAATCCAACTCAATGACGCGTTCAATGTCCTGATAATCCTGTTTCGGCAGTCGCAGAGCCACGGAGCGTTAATGTTCACGCAGGTCGCGCGCGATGACAAGGGCAGCACCATGGAAGTGGTAAATCGTGATTGTGAATTGTGAATGGTAGCGAGCGCTGCCAACGCACCGGGTTGACGCTGAGCGCTTGACCATCGTCACTGACTCGCGAAGGAATCTTTCTCCGGTGACATTACTATCTTTGGCAGTCCATCTTCGAGAACAATTGGAACCAAGCGGGTCGCTGTAATTTTGGCACCCGCTGAGAGCCTGACTTCGAGCAAGGCTCCGTGATTCCACGAAGCAACCGTTGGCGCGCCGTCAAAAACGAGGTTGCCTAACGAATACGCGACTGGGCAGCCGTGATAGAAGTCGAGCGACTGAACGCAATGTGGGTGCGAGCCGACCACGAGGTCGACTCCATTGTCAACGAGCCAGCGGGCGAGTTCGCGTTGTTCGTCGGTCACGATGCTCGTGTTTTCGATCCCCCAATGAACAAGGCACGCCACAATGTCGGCCTGCGAACGCGCCTTCGCGATCGCGGCTTCCAGGAGCACGCGATTGTCGGCACGCGCAACCGCCTTGCCCCAGCTCGGACCGCGCGTAACGTCGCTGATTGCGAGCAAAGCGAGTTTCTTTCCGCCCGATAGTGAGAAAAGCTTCGGCGAGTAAGGTTCATCGCCTGCACCGGCGGTTTCGACATTCGCTCGTGAAAGTTCCGTGGCAGACTCGTTAAGCGCATCCGCTCCGAAATCGAGCGCGTGATTGTTGGCAAGCCCGACGGCACGGAATCCCGCTTTTCGGAGCAGGCGGGCCGACTCGGGTGGTGCGCGAAACGAATAGGCAGCGCGATCACCAGGTTTCCCTAGACCAGAGATCGTGCATTCAAGATTCGCAGCGGCGAAGCAAGAATGGGCGAGGAAATCTGCGATGCCGGCGAACGGATCGAAGCCTTGCTTAATTTTCACCGCGCACGTGCGGCCTAGCATCACGTCTCCACCGAAAATAAGTGCCTGGGACGCTTCCCCTGTTGGAACGCGAAATAAATGGAATGCGTCTTTTCGCCGAGTCCGGAAAAGTTCGGCCAGGGTAAGGGTTTCTGGAGTTTTTCCCAGCTGATGTGCGACCACATCGTTGCCATCGAGCACGCCAAGAGGAGGACGATCTTCCATTACAGCCGCCACGTGTGTGCCCAGGTGCACGATCAAGCCGCGTTCCAATTCCTCCGGGGTAAAGCGTGCGGTTCCCGGAGAAACCGATGACGCGGCAAGGTCGAGATAATCGCGCAATCCTTTTGGGTCGGTCCACGGAACGCGCAGACCCTGCCGGCGCAGCGCATAGACGACCAGGTTTGCGCAATCCGAACCGAGACCCGTTTCCGGGCCGGTGTTGGATCCATCCTGCAGTTCCCCGCTGCCAAACAAATAAGGCAGGCCAAATTGCTCGCTGATTCCTGCCCGGAACCCTGTTCCCGCACATCGGCGAAGTTCCAGGGGTGGTGTTTCGCGGATTTTGCCATCAATTACCGCGCGAGCTCGCAGACGCAACGACCCGCAATGCAGCCGTCGATCAAAGAAGTTGTCGATTTTAGCGATTGGAAGATTGGCGTCATGATAGGCGATCGGGATTTCGTTCCATTCCGGGCGGGCTGCCGCGTTCTTCACGAAACCAACCTGCCCGGCGCGCAACTCAGTCACATTGCAGTTTGAATATTTCGGAGTCAGCGCAAACCATTCGATCTTCTCCGGTTTCGCCATCCAGGGTTGAGCGATCAATTCGATTTCCGTCTGCTCACCGGCCGGGACCCGCCAGACTCCATCGGTCGATGGTTGCGCACCTTTTACTTCCAGATGCAATCGAGCCGCTTCGTTCTCCCAACTAACCAATAAATTTTCCCATCGCGTGCGGTCGTGTTGCACAATAATTCTTCCACGCTCAGCGAGAATTCTCGCATGAAGCTCCTCCGGTGCGATGGAAATGTCATAAGCTGGCAACGGCCGGCCGGCTGCTTGCAACTCTTTCGCACGTGCGGAGCGATCGTTTGCCACGGAAAGGAACGGTTCGAATTCGATGCGCGCTGTTGGAAGCGAGAGCGCAGCACGAAGGGCAAGTTCCAGCAATCGATCCGCAGCAGCGTTATTGTCCTGATAGGGACTCGAGATCGCAAACGTCAGCGCGCGAAGATTCCGTTGCTTCACCGCGAAATTCCAAACATGTCTGAAAGCTGTTTCCTGCTCTGCGGCGGGAATTTTTCCGAAATAATCGAGATCAATCGTGATGATTATCGGTGTTCTGTCGTCGAGAAGAGTATCCAGTTTTTCAAGATCGGAGACAACGTAGCGGTCGCGGAACGAACCTGAACGGCGCGGCGCGGCTTCGAGATGCCCATCGAGCAGTGCTCCTGCTTCTCGCGACCATTGCTCAATCATCTGACCTGCGATTTTTTCACCTGGCACCCAGATTACTTTCACAATCGGCGCCGGCATGAGTGGCTCGATCCAGTTGAAACATTGGACTACGCCTTTGTTGCGCCACCGCTCGCATAACGATTGTCGGTCTTGCAATGACGCCACATTACGCATCGCATCGCGGATCTTGTCCGAATCGAAGATGCCGGATGCGTCGCTATGCGCATCGAAGTGGACGAGCGTGCACGGCTCATCAAGTTCAACATGTTGTGCCAGCCAGTAAAACGTTCCGGCGTGATTGTCCTCAATGTAAATCGGCAACGTGTTCGGTGCTCCAAGGGCAGTCCACGAAGCGCAGAGAACCGCCGCAACTAAGGGCACAGTCCGGCGAACGTTCATCGCGCAGGCTGAATCTCGGGCTTTTGAGAGAGCGCCGCGCGCAATTGTACGAGCGAGATGCAGGTGTCGCGAAACTGCGTACCGCGATGCACACCCGTGATCACCAGTCTTACCTTGCTGACCGGCTTCGTATAATCGCGTACGCGAATCACATAAGGCTCGTCGAATCGCTCGTCTGGAATTGTTTCGGTGAAGCTGTGCTCATCGTTGAGCGTGACTTCGAGCGCCGCGACCCGATTGTTTTTCCACCACGAATCTTTGCGATCGTAATCGTAATATCCAGGCCGAATCAATAGGGCATAGAGCGGCAGCGGCCGTTTGACGTCGAGCGTAATGCTCTCGCCGATTCCGTCGCCTTCGACTCCCTCGGCCCAGGGCGTTTGCAATTCCCGCTGCGGATTGGCCTTTATGTTAACGACGTCGTAATTTCGCTTGCCTTGCGTGGCCAGCGTCGAGCTTGCCGTCGCCTCGTAATCGGTGTGATCGAGAAAGTATTGGTTACCGCGAAGGATATACGAGGCGTGCCGGCTAAAGTCCTCTTCGGAATATCCGGTCGGATAGGAATCGTATTTTGAATGCGCGATGATGCGGATGTCGTCCGACAGCTTTGGTTTCAAGTTTTCAAAGGTCCATTCGTAATACGTGTCGCTCACTTTGCGAAAACGGTCCTTGGGTTTTTCGATTAAAACGTCCTCCGGCTCGGCGTGCAGAATGTTGATGTCAATCTTGCCTTTGCCAATCGGGCCTTTCCAGGTCGCAGCCGGCGAGAGCGAATAGGCAAAAGTCGCGTCACTTATGTGAGAGTCATCTGAAACTGATTCGTCGCTTTCAGCGTACCGCGCACGATAACTAATCGCCACCTCGCGCGTTTGATTTCGCTCGAATGGAATCACGGATTTCTTCCAGGATTTGATCGTATGAAGGCCTTGTTGCCAGAACTGGCCGGAAGCCATCTCGCTGCCTTCTTCCTTCGCGCCGGGAAGATTGGTTGATTTCAAATCTCTTCCATCAGAGCTGATTTGATAATGATCGATATCGCCACCCTTTGCGTCCGTATTTGTATCCGGGTCTTTTCCCCAGCGCTCGACTGGGAAAAAGAACTCCTGCTCTACCTTGGGTCCCGTGTTGTGCATGCGATAATGCACCTCCACCCCTGCATACTCCGGATGCAGATCGATCTTCAGCGTTTCATCTTCGATCGTGATGTTGGTTTGGCGGCTTTTGTTTGAGGCGCTCGCGCTGCCTGTTCCGGGAACGCCGGTCTGCCATGCGCCGCCGTTGGCAAAGAGTGTGCATGTTCCGGCGACCAGCGACGCGATTACGAACAATAGTTTTTTCACTAACGCATTTTTTAACACGCCCTCGTGGCGTTTGGCGAAGCGAGAATAAGCTCTGAGTGCCGCTGAGTAGTCACTTCTCCAATCCACCAACGTGCTCGGAGTGTTCGTGGGCGCTGTGACCATGCAGGGACGGACGGATGCGCAGAAAAAATTCAAACGCGTAACCGAGACCATCCCCGTAATAGCGATCGAGAGTGTCCGGGCGACCGTTGATTGTGAATTGAGTGCCTAGCCCGATATCGAGGCCGTTGCCGTGCGACAAGTCGCGTACGTAACCAACCGTGTAACCGCTCACCGGAAAGATCCGCGAGTTGGCCGCGGAATTTAGAACGAGCTCCTGACCAGATTTTTCCACACGCTCCCAGCGCACATAGACGGTATCGCATCCGCGCTGATAATTTGACTCGACTAGGAACGACTGCGTTTTTCCCTCGCCAGTATCATGGTTTTGGCCCCACACAAAAGTGTTCGACCAGTTGCTATCGTACCCAAGCGGCAGGTCATAAATGACGGACGCTGTGGTGCGATGACGTTTCAGATCCGGCTCGAGCTCCTCGGGGCTTTCGATGTAACCGTACGAAACTTGCAGCGCCAGGTTTTGCGTCGGGTTCCAGGAAATACGGCCACTGTAGGAATCGAAACGGGGCCGGTCGAAATCGTAACGATTTTCGTCTGGTTCGCGGCCAGTGAAGACGCTGCCTTCAATCTTGACGTTGCGCCAAACGACACCGGCGGTGGCCACGCCGAACGTGACGTGCGTCGAATCCTGCCAGTGATGACCAAGCGGCGCATCCGGATCATCCATCGCCGATGCCCTGTGCATGAACGTAGGCGGTCCGAGCGCTGGTTCGCCGGGATAACCAAAATACAAATATGTGCTTAGACCGGCACAGAACTTCTGGGAATAACTGATGGACAATTCATCGAACAAATCGTGCGGATGTTGCCGGTCGTGCAACGGTTGATCGTGCCACGATTCGCCAGTTTGGAATAAAAGCGGATAACCGCGACCACCTTCTGTCAGCGGATCCAAACTCATCATTAAGCGCCCGCCAATTTGCGCACTATCGCCGAGCAGATGCGAATACATTCCCATGATCCAGTTCGGCGCATCGATCCGATCGTCGCCGCGCCGCGTGCTGACATTCGTGTAACGCGGGAAGATTGCGCCATGCAGCATCAGCATGTCACCGCCAAACATGAACATTTTGCCATACATCGGAGATGAATCGGGCAACCAAGAAGTGCCGGAACCTTCGCGGCTCATCGGATCGGCAATGTCCACCGACGATTGCATCGACATCCGCATCTCGTGATTGCCATGCCCCTGTTGCTCGTGCTGGTCGTGTTTAATGGCGTGCATCGAATCATTCTCGATTTTCATTGGTGATTTCCGTTTTTCTTTTTTCAGCGGCACGAGTTTCATCCCACATTTCGGGCAATTGCCGGGACGATCTGTGACAACTTCGGGATGCATCGGACACGTGTAATTCTGCTTTCTCTCATGCTCGCCTGCCGCACCGGAGCCGCGCGAAGGCGGGTGCTCGTGATGCGGGCGGTTGGGGTCAATCGCCCCTACCTGCGCGATTGCGCGCGTGGCGAGTGAAATCGCGCAGCTCAAAATTAGAATTTGTTTTTTCATCTCGATCTTGGGAATGGGTTTGTAGGGCAGGCGCTTCGCCTGCCGAAATTGGGACAATGGACAACCGGAGCGGTTGCCCTACAATTGAGACGCGAAAAATTCGCGTCTAAACGCGCGCCGGTGGACCGTGGGCGGGACAGCTCCGCTGCAGAATCAACTCAGCGAATGAGTGCGCACCCGGCGGTCCCGTGTCGAGGAACAATGGCGCCAGCGTCGCTTGCGGAGACGCGATGAGCGCATGCTCAGCGCAGTAAGGATCAGCATCGGAGAATTTCGCATCGTCGCGCGCCCAGCTGTTCGCTTTCGCGAGAGCAAGCGCGCGCAAGACTTTGCAGCACTGCACCTGTGAAGATTGCTCTTTTTGCTTTGCAGGTTTGGAATGAAACGGGCACTCGGTTTGCGCCGAATGTGTTTTTGTCGCCACCGCGGCAAACGCGCAGTGATTCGCCACCGCGATCCAGGAACAGATCGTCAGGCCGGCTATGATGCAGCGCGCGGTTGCATTCACATTCGATGTCAGCTTTCCAGTGCGCGAACACGTCCACGCTTTAACGGCGGTAACACGTCGCGGCACTCCAAATAGGTCACGCGCCGTGACTCCTCAAATATTTTCTTTTGGCGGATCGATCAGCGGACCGACCGCACCCGAAGGCATGCTGTCAGGCGACATGGTTTCGCTTGGTTCGGTTGGTTGCTCGCTCGGCTGGCCATACTCCGGTTGCTCGACGCGCGTTGCCAGGAGCATCGCCGTGAACAACAACGCGGCTGCGAGATAATACGGCGCGCCGGGCACATAGAACGAATGCTTTGGATTAATGAACCAACCGAATATTCCCGAGAACAGGAACGGCCCAATGACGAACGCGATTGAGCGCAGGCTTTGTATCGCTCCCTGCAACTCGCCCTGCTCTCGTTCGCTCACGCGGTGAGTCATCATTCCCTGCGCTGCTGGAAAGGAAATGTTCCACATCGAAATCACCGG